>Ga0182021_10000458_pt1 | contig 43091 bp, 46 predicted proteins | sample 612E3MmetaG_FD_120493 | JGI IMG/M metagenome (GOLD analysis project Ga0182021, IMG submission 120493) | Permafrost microbial communities from Stordalen Mire, Sweden - 612E3M metaG (Illumina Assembly) | ecosystem: Environmental > Terrestrial > Soil > Wetlands > Permafrost | place: Sweden... | reverse complement strand
GAGATACGTCCCCCACGCGAGCGTTACAAATGATACGACGATCGTAAGATTATACGCAGACACGGCATCAAATAATTTATACAATACGAGGTTGGGTAGAAAAAATACGCCGAGCGCTCCAGTTGCGTATAGTGGAAATCCTCCGCCCATGGTTTCGGTCCAAAGTGGAATTTGATTGTGCTGTAATCCCTGCCATAGTAAATATTTGGATTCAAAATTCAAAAGCGAATCACTTTCACCGATATCCGGCGTGACGACCAGTTTCGCCATCGGGTAAAAAAGCGGGATGAAAAATATGCCGATAATGATAACAATCACGAGTAATGCAAGCACATCCCCCCTACGGAATTTCATGACAAAAGTGTAGCCGGTTTATAGTATCGGCGCAAGGGATAACGTACTCTTTTCCCGAGCTTGACAGTCGGCACAAGACCATCGACACTGATACTATATGGTCCTTTTATACGTGTTCATTTTAGGTCTTCTTGTCGGATCTTTTCTCAACGTGCTTGCGGATCGTTTGCCCAAAGGACAGAATGTCCTTTGGGGGCGTTCTCATTGTGATTATTGCAAAAAAACGCTTCGTTGGTATGAACTCGTTCCGGTTATTTCATTTGTTCTTCAGGTCGGGGCGTGCAGGCGGTGCGACAAAAAATTATCCTGGCAATATCCGATTATAGAAGTAGTAACTGCAATTGGATTTGTCAGCATCGCTGCGTATCAATCAGGGGCGCTGTCTATTATTGCAAGCTGTATTATTTATTCAACGTTTGTGGTTATGATCGTTGCAGATTACAAATTTCAAATAATACCCGACAGCATGATTGTGACCGCGATTATTGGCATCGGGTTACTGTTGACATCTCAATCTATAGGTATATATACGCTGATTCATCTGGGAATGGCCTTTGGGATTATGTTCTTTTTTTATCTGTTATGGCTGTTAACTCACGGCCGCGGAATCGGGTTCGGTGATGTTAAATTGTCCTTTGTTCTCGGATTATTACTTGGGTTTCCTGAAGCTATTATAGCGCTCTATATCGCATTCTTGACTGGTGCAATGGTCGGTGTCATACTGATTGCTAGAGGTCGAAAAACACTCAAAAGCAAGATTGCATTTGGTCCGTTTCTTATAGGCGCTACAGGTGTTGTGTTTGTATTCCATACACAGCTGTTGCATTTGTGGAGTATATATTTATAACTATATGAAAAAAAGTGCGTTTACGTTAATCGAACTTCTCATCGTTATCGCCATCATCGGCATTCTTATATCGATAGGTGTGGCCTCCTATGCACAGGCGCAGATAAAATCCAGAAATGCCCGTCGTCAGGGCGATATGAAAGCGGCACAAAGCGCGATAGAACAGTATTATGCGGATAATAATGGTCAATATCCACCAAATGGCACGTGTGACGCATTAACCACAACGACAAAGTATTTGCCGGCCGGTTTACCGCAGGATCCCAAACATCCGGCATTGGACTATACGTTTTCCTGTCCTTCTGTGACCAATTATTGTTTTTGTGGACAGCTGGAACCGGCAGGAAACACTTCAGGAAATGCTTCTAACACAAGTTGCGTCTATGAGTCGGGAAAATCCGGTGATTCATATTTTTGTGTGAGTAATTTGCAATAACATGGGGGTTATATAGTATGGAAAAGCGTAACCACACATCCGGTTTTACCCTCCTTGAGCTTCTGGTGACGGCGACCATCATTGCGGTTCTGACCGTCATTGGTGTTGTCTCCTATTCTGCAGTCAATAAGCGGTCCCGTGATGTGAAAAGAAAAAGCGATTTAGAACAAATACGATCAGCTCTTGAAATGTATCGGTCTGATTATGCAGCGTATCCGGCAGTCGGAAGCGGAAATTGGAATAGTGCATCCGGACTTGATACCGGAGATAAAACCACCGGTTTGGTGAACAGTTATTTGCCCGCAGTTCCGGTCGATCCGCTCGGGTCATCTGCGACGTATTATTATAAAGCCGAAACATTGTCAGGATCTTCCTATTATGGGTATTGTGTCTGTGGATGTCTGGAAGCAACAGCGGCATGCGACGGGACCAACAGCACGAATCTTATCTCAAACTCCTGTGATCCGAGTGATCTGAATCAGAATTGTAATTATTACCTCAAAAATCCATGAAGGGATTTACCCTTATAGAATTGGTTGTTTCTATTGCAATCGGTCTGCTTTTAACCGGCCTTATTATCGCAAATTATAATTCATACAATGATATTCAGGTATTAAAACAGGCTGCTTTAACGCTGAAAAATAACTTTCGGTTCGCACAGTCAAAAGCAATGTCCGGAGACAAACCCTCACAATGTACGCAACTTTCAGGCTATTCTGTGACATTTACCGATGCTTCAGACTATTCAATACGGGCGCTGTGCAATCCTGAGGGATTGGAGGGTGCTGCGCAAAATGTGACGTTACCAGCAGGTGTTATGTTCTCTCCACCACCTCCAACCATAACGTTTAACGTACTCTCCCGTGGAACGACACTTCCCGCTGTCGCGACGATAACATTGGTAGGATTCGCAAAACAATATGTGCTTGACGTAAGTCCCAGCGGCGACATAAGTGATCTGGGATTGCAGTAATGGTTGTAACAATATGAACAAATTTTGGTCCCGCGACTCGTTTGGACAAACACTCGTTGAGGCGATTGTCGTTATCGGCATTGTCGTCCTCTTGTCAACAGGACTTATTGCGGGAACGACCGCATCGCTTAAAGCGGCAAGAGTTGACCGTGAAAAGACCGAAGCGGTCAAATTTGCCCAGGAGGCTTTGGAGACAGCTCGGTCGATACGTGACAATAGCTGGGATACGTTCACCACGTACCGCGATACAAACAGCGGACAGTATTGTATGGGCAGTAACAACACGTTAACGCCTCAAATTAATAATAATTGTGTTGGGAATATCGTGTTGTCTGACGGAACTTATTCACGGAGCATCCAATTTTCAGGGTCAGAATCCGATCCAAATGTTACTGTTGTGACGGCGTCGGTTGGCAGCGTCGACGGGAGTTTGGTCGATCCTGTCGTTCTGACGACGTATTTTACACAGTGGAAGTAGTCGGCCGCATATATATGAAGCATACACGCGAAGGGTATACATTGTTAGAAATTTTGGTCGCTATGACGATTATTGCATCCGTCGGTATTCTTATTACCCAGGTGTTTTTTACCACAACAAGGTCAAATACAAAATCGGAACTGTTAAAGGATGTGAAACAAAATGGTGATTTTGCCGTCGAAAGCATGACGCGGATGATTCGAAATTCTCTGGGCGTTGAATCAGATTGTTCACCAGCCGGAACAACTCTTAATTACGTGCAAATTAAAAACGCTGACGAGGTTGATACGACATTCGGGTGTGTTGCCGATAGCGGGGTGACAAGGATTGCCTCAACGAGCGCTGCCTCGGGAGCTTCGGATTTCCTGACAAGCTCAAATGTTTCACTCGGAGGCACGACCTGTAACGACAGTACACTCGTATTTTTCTGTACGTCATATACGGACGAACCGTCAAAGATATCGATTCAATTTCAGTTAAGTCAAGCCGGAGTGCCGTCAGGGCAATTTCAAAATGCAGATACCAATTTTGAAACTATAGTTTCCCCGAGAAACTAGGCTTGTCAAAGCTTGTATCAGACTCTACAATAATAATAGATTATGAAAGGTACTGTACGGTCAAGCGGTCAGGTTGTTTTGATAACGCTTCTTGTGTTAACCATAGCTACAACAGTGGCGCTTTCACTCATTGCCCGTACAACCACGGATACGACGATAACGAGCCAGGTTGTAGAATCATCCCGGGCGTTCAGCGCAGCCGAGGCAGGCGTTGAAGAAGCACTGAAAAGCGCGAGCAATAGCGCAAATGAATTGACCGCGGGCGTTTCATATACTGTCACAGTATCACCGATTAATAGTTCAACAGGGGTATTTGAGTTTCCGACAAAAGTAGAACGCGGCTCAACAGGCACGGTGTGGCTGGTGAATCACGATGCGAATAATGTTCCGATTGAAGATCCTAACGATCCGGGCCGGTATAATGCGCCATCGATTGATATTTGTTGGAACACTGATGCGACGACGATACCGGCGCTTGCCGTGACCTTACTCTATAAAAAAAGCGACGGAACGTATCAGGTGGCGCATACTGCATTTGATCCCAGCAGCGACCGTGCACAAACGGATAATTTTTCGACAGTAGTTGCCTCCGGAGGATGCGGCGGCAATACAGGCACTGATTATAGGGCGACATTGACGTTTAATGATTTAGGAATAAATCGTCTCACGGATACGCTAATGGAGCTTCGTATCCGACCGGTCTATAACGATGCGACGATTGCCGTTGACGCGGGTACCAATCAGCTACCGCTTCAGGGACACCGAATAGAATCGACAGGCACTACGACGACCGGTATGAACAGGAAAATTGTCGTTTATCAACAATACCGTTCTCCGTCTACAATTTTCGATGCGGCGCTATACAGTCAGGGATCATTAACGCAGTAGCCCGGGGAATGATATACAATATAATATGAGGAAGTTTTTGAAAATTTTCTGCCCATATGAATACATCCGTCGGCATTGATATAGGTTCGCACAGCATCAAACTCATTGAATTTGCAAAAGAAGGAAATCAGATTGCGCTCATGGCTGCTGGAAGCGTGCCGACTCCCCCGAAAGCCTTAACATCATCGGTCCAGGCAGATTTAGAGGCCGTGTCGGTTGCACTGAAACAATTAGTGAAAGATACCGGCACTAAATCCCATGAGGTGAATATCGCGCTTCCTGAATCGAAAGTATTTACGAGGGTGATAGAAGTTCCCCAGTTGTCTGCGCGTGAGCTGACTTCAGCCATTAAATGGGAGGCGGAGCAATATATTCCGTTACCGCTCGATCAGGTAAATGTGGATTTTACGGTTCTTCGGGAGAGCAAAGATACTGGAACGAATAAAATGGAGGTGTTATTGGTCGCAGCTCCCAAAGCGCTTATGGATAAGTATTTAACAATTTTAGAGATGTCCGGCCTCACAGCAATTGCAGCTGAAACAGAAATTATTGCGACCTCCAGAGCCATAGCGAGGTCCATACCGAATGTCAGGACCGTTATGGTTGTTTCACTCGGCGCTCAAACGACAGACATCGCGATTTTACGAAGCGGCATTTTAGTATTTACGAGGTCAGTCAGCGCCGGCGGAGAAGCGATCACCCGCGCTATCTCTCAGAATTTAGATTTTACCATGACTCAGGGAGAAGAGTATAAACGGACCTACGGGCTTCAGAAAGACAAGCTTGAAGGGAAAATCGTGAATGCGACAAAGCCGATCATGGATACGATTATAAATGAAATGAAACGCGCGGTTGCGTTTTATGAGGAGAAATATAAAGATCAGCATGTCGAAACGATTATGTTAAGCGGCGGCACGGCCCGCTTACCCGGCATGGTCGTGTATATTGCCGAAAGCATCAATGTGGAGGTTCAAATGGCAAATCCCTGGATCGGAATCGTACGTGATAAGCGGTTTAACGTCTTAAGTACCGAAGGGCCGAATTTCTGTATTGCCGTAGGTTTGGCACTGCGTCAATAATATTCCACATATGGCACCACTTCAAAGTAGTATAAACCTTATACGAACAAAGACCGGTACGTCTCCACAGCTCGATGCCATCGAAACCAGTCTCAGACGAACGGGATATGTCGGCGTTGTCGGATTTCTATGCGTGAGTCTTGTCTGTGCAGTAATCTATATCCTCTTTAATCAAAGTAAACAGAATTTACAGTCCTCAAAACGGAATTTGATTAATGAAGTTACGGGCGATGCAAAAAAGGAAGGTCTTTTCGTCTCTATTAAGAATCGTACGTTCATTGTCGGGAACGCCATGCAAAATCAACGGCCGTGGGCTGACCTGCTTGATAGAATAAATATATTTGTACCAGCTGGGTCACTGACGGATATCGTAGTAGATGATCAGGATAAAATTTCACTTTCAATGAACGTTTCTTCTTTTGAGGCGCTCCTCCAAGTGGTCAATGCGATAATCACCCAGACGCAATCCAATCATTTGGTAAATCCTCAATTGACATCAATACAGATTCAGGCGAACGGCGGTATACTGGCGTCCGTTACATTTTTTGCTGTTTTTTAATTACTATGCAACCCTATTCTAAATATTTACGCAAGTATCAGGGTATCAGTATATCGGGAGCGATGATACTCATATCGATACTCGGAACTGTTTTCGGGATCATCCCCATCATTGGGAAAATTATTCAGATCCGGAGCGACTCTGTTGCGCTTTCCGAGAGTATTGCTCAATTGCAGACAAAAGTAACAGTTCTCGACAGCGAAGATGAAGCAACGTATAAAAATCAGCTTCAGCAACTTATTGCTGCAGTCCCTGCTGATAAGTCGTTAACGACGCTTTTTACCACGCTTGATGCACTTGCTGCACAAAGTGGCGTCGCCGTTACGGATGTGTCGCTTTCCAAACCAGGATCCATCGCAAGCCAATCGGCTCAAAAACTGACGAATGAGGAACGTCAGATAGGTTCGAGTCTTTTACCGTTTGAAGTAACCGTTGTAGGAAACTACCAGCAGATACATGATTTTCTTGCTCAGTCAATTTCTGTCCGACGGTTCTTCCGTGTCCGAAATTTTGAGATTTCATTTTTAGACCCATCAAACATTTCCGTGCGTATGGGGATGGATGCATTTTATTCACCCTTAACCGTCACTATAGGCGCCACAGAGTCGCAATTACAGCCTCTTTCCGCGAAAGAAAATCAGATAATTGCAACGGTGGAAAAAATGCCTATTCTCAGTGTCGCAACCGAAGGGCAAGCTGTAATATCTCCGACTTCGAATGAAACCCGCTCGGACCCGTTTTCACCTTAGCAGATTATTGTTTTAACCTTTGAGTAGATCCGGCCGTCGCTTTTTGGTGCGGGCAAGAGCCTGGGTTTGTCTCCAGGAGTCAATTTTCTTATGATCTCCCGATAATAATATTGCGGGGACTTTACGGTTTTCATAGACGAGAGGCCGCGTGTATTGCGGGTATTCGAGGACCGGTTTTGAAAAAGATTCGTCGTTCGTTGCCTGTGTTTTTGAAAGGGCATTCGGGAGAAGCCGTATGACGCTGTCGACAACGGCCATTGCAGGTATTTCTCCGCCGGTCACAATATAATCTCCGATTGATATCTCTTCATCAACGAGATTTCGCACGCGTTCATCAAAGGTTTCATAGTGGCCACAGATAAGAATAATATGGTTTTTGCGGCTTAATTCCTTTGCTTTTGATTGCGAATAGGTAATTCCCTGCGGATCCAGAAGGATGGCATGGGCCTTTTCGTGAAAACGCCGTTTTATATCTATAATTGCGTGGTCTATGACATCTACCCGTAAAATCATGCCGTGTCCCCCGCCGTACGGGTGGTCATCGACGCTTTTATACTTGTCAGCCGCGTAGTTTCTAAGATCAATGTACTCTATCGAAGCTATTTTTTTTTCAATTGCACGATGGATGATTGACTGATTAAATGGGCCTTCGAACATGTCGGGGAAAAGCGTCAATATACTGATATGGAGCATATCGGGAGATGATTTAGGACTGTTCCTCTGTTACTTCTTCAGCAAGCACAAGATCGACGTAGACGTTTTCCTTCGTAGCCATCAGTTTGAGTAGATCACGGAGGGCCTTTATGATTCTGCCGTTTTTTCCGATGATCTTACCGATATCCTCCTGATTCGCGTGAATAGTCAGAAGCATCCGTGTATCTTCATGACTTTCATCGATAACGATGTCATCAGGGTGATCGACGATTTTTTGAAGGAGAAAAAGTAAGGTATCTTTCATGAATTATGACAAGAGTTTTTGAACAGCGTCAGTAATCTGTGCGCCGTTTTTTACCCAATAGTCAACACGGTCCTTTTTTATCTGAATCTGCGGTGGTTTCACCAGTGGATTATAAAATCCGAGAATTTCAACCTGTTTTCCGTCACGGCGCTTCCCCTCCTCGATCGCGACGATTCTGTAGGTTTTGCGGTTTGTTGTGCCTGTTTGTGCGAGTCTGATTTTAAGCATTGAGGCTATATAATATCATGTTTTGCCGATCTTCTCAAGCGCCGAAGCCGCTGCCATCTGTTCGGCTTCCTGTTTTGACTTACCGGACCCGTTCCCGAGGACCGTACTCCCCGTTGTTGCTTCTACCCAGAACGTTTTAGCGTGGTCGGGTCCTTCGCTTTTGACGACCTGGTACGTCGGAGACACCCGCGATTCTTTCTGGATAATCTCCTGAAGCAGACTTTTATAGTCGATATAGGATTTATTATCAACAATATCCTGTGCGTTCGGGAAAAGATAGGTCGCGAGAAACGTGCGGGCCGTCTCGACACCCTGGTCAAGGAAAATTGCCCCCAACAGCGCCTCAAATGCATCGGCAAGAAGTGAGGAATTCTGACGGCCTCCTGAGGCTTCCTCTCCATGACTTAACTGGAGAAGATTCCCAAGATCCAGTTTTTTGGCGACTTCGGCCAAACTCTGAGTTTTCACAAGGCTTGATCTGATATTGGTCAGCGTCCCCTCGGGAAAATCCGGGTAGCGCTCATAGAGAAAATGGGATGTCAAAAACGACAATACGGAGTCGCCTAAAAATTCCAAGCGTTCATTTGATGACTGCAGATGTTTTGCCTCGTTGAGGTACGAACGGTGAATAAACGCACGTTTGAGAAGTTCATCGTTATGGAAATTGATTTTAATGGTTGAGGAAAGATCCGTAAGTGTCATGCTTCCTCCTTGAGAATTGTTCCCAACACACCGTTCACGAACTTGGCGCTGTTTTCATTCCCGTATGATTTTGCAAGCTCTACCGCCTCATCAATTACGACTTTTGGAGGCTCACTTTTCGTTGTCGTGAGTTCATAGACGGCGAGTCGGAGGATCGCTAGATCGATGTGGGCGATTTTTGGCAAAGGCCATTCGGGCGCCGCTTTTTGGATTTTCGCGTCGACTGTAGGCAGTACTTTTACTATATCTGATATATCGCGGTCTACCAGTTCCTCTCTGAAACTGTAGGCGAAGAGTTTCTGCATGCGGTCAATTCGTTTTTGGTGTCGGGGATCGTTTGCTGTCTTCATTTGTGAAGAATTACGAATTATCAATTAAGACCGTCAGAGTCGGTTTAATTCCTAATTCTTAACTCTATGACTTCTTTTCTTTCTTTACTTTTTGCTTCACTACTTCCTTCCCGTTGTAATAGCCACACGACGGACAGACCTGGTGAGCGGGCCTTAGAACGCCGCAATTACTGCACTTGGTGAGCCCAAGGAGCGTTAATTTAATAGCAGCTTTTCTTTTGCCGCCTCGCCGTGTGCTATGTCTTCGTTTTGGTAATGGAGCCATATAGTAATCCCGATTAATCCTGCGTAATAGGTTTTATTATACCCTGTTTTGCGTGTTGTCTCAAGGGGCCAAACGCTTTAAGGCTCGGATCAATGGCGGTCAGCGTTGCCATAGCATGTTGCGTTTTTGTAATAGTCTTCGTGTCCGTGAATGAGGCGATTTTAAGACTGGGAATGCCGTGCTGTCTGGTTCCCAGTAGCTCACCCGCACCTCGGAGGGTAAGATCAATTTCCGCAAGCTCCGGACCGCTGTGTACCGTTTCAAGAGCTTTCAGGCGTTCGCGGGTCTTCTCATCGTCTGATTCCGTAAACAGTAAGCAGTAGGAGGCAAGCGATCCGCGGCCTACCCGCCCCCGCATCTGATGCAGCTGTCCCAAGCCAAAACGGTCTGCGGCTTCAATGAGCATGATCGTGGCGTTTGGGATATCAATACCTACTTCAACAACGGGAGTAGCAACAAGTATCTCAAGTTTTTTCTTCCGGAAATCCTCAAGAACGTTCGTTTTTTGAGCGGGTTTCATCCTGCCATGGAGTAATCCAAGGGACAGTTTCGGGAAAACCTTTTTAAGGTGTTCAAATTCCTTTGTGACCGCTTTAACCGTTGTGAGGCTTTCCGACTCTTCGATAAGTGGACAAATGACAAATACCTGGCCGCCGGTTTCCTTAATTTGTTTCGTTATCCATGCATAGGCTGATTTTCTTTTTTCATTTGGAACGACCCACGTTTTTATTTTTTGACGCCCTTGCGGCATCATATTGAGTGCCGAAAGATCCAAATGACCCAGAATTGTTTTTGCTATCGTCCGCGGGATCGGCGTTGCCGTCATCGTGAGAAGGTGCGGAATTTTACCAGTTTCACTTTTTTTCATGAGGGTCGCCCGTTGTGTGACACCAAAACGGTGCTGTTCATCAATGACGACGAGACCCAGGTTGTCGATCATGAGCGAATCCGTAAGAAGTGCATGCGTTCCGATAATCACCGACGGAGCTGTTTGAGTGTCTCCCGTAATCGTCGTCTGATTTTTCGGATGCGCCTGCGGCAGTGTTTTAACGTCTCCGGTAACTAAGTCGACACGGATGGATAGAGGGTGAAGAAGGGCCGAAATAGTTTTAAAATGCTGCTGTGCGAGAATCTGTGTTGGGGCCATGAGAACAGACTGGAAACCGTTTTTAAACGCCACGTACATTGCGATTGCTGCAACGACTGTTTTTCCTGATCCGACGTCTCCCTCAAGCAATCGGTTCATAGGATATGTGTGCTCTAAATCCGAGAAAATATCGGCAAGTGCATTATCCTGATCATCGGTAAGCCTAAATGGGAGAGAGGAAATAAGTGCAGCTATTTCTTTTTTCGGAATGGAAAATGAGTGCGCCCGTTCGTGCTTCAACCTCTCGTACTTCTGTTCGTACGCGCGTACCTGGAGCGTTAACATTTCGTCAAAGGCAAGCCGATCACGCGCTTCTCCGGCTTTTTCAAGAGATTGCGGGAAATGGATGGTCTCAATAGCGTTTTTGAGTGGCATAAAATGCTCGTTTGCAAGAATTTCCTTCGGCATGTAATCCACGACATCTTTTGCGATACTTTCTAGAATAAATGCAATCCGCCCTCGGAGCCATTTGGATGAAACTCCCTCCGTTTCCGGGTATACGGGGACAAGCCGTCCGGTGTGAAGCGACGATGCTCCCTCATCAGTTACGATTTCATATTGCGGTGAATTCATGACCAGTTTATGCCCGAACCACGTGATGTTGCCTGAAAGTCGTACCGTTAGCCCTTCTCGAATGACACTCCGGAGATAGGGCTGGTTGAACCAGACAACCGATAGTTTCCCCGTGTCATCTGCGACCCGCGCTTCCTGTATTTTCTTGCCGGTTTTAGTAAAAAAAGCACTGAATTTTTCGACCGTTCCTTTCACTGTCACCGTTTCCCCCGGTTGCACCTCCCCGATCGTTGAAACAAGCGAGAAATCATCGTAGCGGAATGGGATGTGAAAGAGAAGTTGTTCGACCGTTTCAATACCTAATTTCGTGAGCCGTGAAGCCATGACGGGGCCGACATGAGGCAGGTATCGAATTGAGGTTTCCAGGGACAGTTCCATGACCCGATTATACACGTACGCCCGAAATTATCGAGGGGTTTACGCTGAGCTTACCGAAGTGAAAGAAGTGGTAGGAAAGAACTTGCTATTAATGCAACCGACGCGATAACGACAATTATTTTCCAGAATTTTTCATGTTTCCTAAAAAAGTTCATACTATTTAATAAATTTCTTGAATCTTACCTTGCCAACCTTAATAATATCTCCAGGATTAAGTTTTATTATAGCATTTGTATCTAAGATTTTTTTACCATTAATTTCTACTGCGCCCCCAATTATTTGGCGTTTAGCCTCTGATCTACTTGACGCTAATCTTAAATCGCCGAGAGACACTAAGTCAACAATGTTAACATTATTAGCGTTAGGGACTACGGCAATCGGAGTTTCCTCGATGTGGACTTTTGATAAATCTTTTTTCTGAAAAGTTTGTACGAATTGCTCCTGAGCTTCTTGTGCTTCCTTTTCGGCATGTAGATATTTTGTAAGTTCAAATGCGAGCTTCTTTTTGAAATTCATTGGGTTTATTCCGTTCTTCATTTCTTGTTTCATTGATTCAATTTCTTCCATTGGCAAATCGGTCAGAAATTTAAAGCACGGGACGATCGCGTCATCGCTTAAAGACATGATTTTTGCGTATAAATCGTTCGGCGCGTCGGTCAAGCCAATGACGTTTCCTTCTGTCTTTCCAATTTTCACACCCTTGGAATCGGCAAGAAGCGGCACGGTCATCACAAATTTTTCCTTTCCGAGCATCGCTTTTACTAACGTTCGGCCTGCGAGCATATTAAAGGTCTGATCAGTTCCACCCTGTTCTAGATCTACTTTCATAACTACGGAATCATATCCCTGCAAAATTGGGTATAAAAATTCACGCAAATTTATCGGATCGCCTGCTTTTATTCGGGTTTGATACATATCCCGTTCGATCATCTGCTGCACCGTGAAATTTTGAGCGATGTTAAGGATATCTTCTAATTTTAATTTCGTTAGCCAGTCGCCGTTATATCGGATTTCAATAGGATTTTCCCCCTCAAAACGTACGATTTTAGAGGCCTGCTTAAGATAGGAGACCGCGTTATCTCTGAGTTCCTGCCGGCTCATGAAGCGGCCGCGGGCTTTCATTTTTCCCGACGGATCGCCGGCAAGCCCCGTGCCGTCTCCGATAAGGAAAATCACATGGTGTCCAAGATCCTGCCACTGACGGAGTTTCCGGAATCCGACTGCGTGTCCGATATGGAGCTGTGTTCCCGTTGGATCAAAACCCTGATACAGCGTTAATTTTTTCCCTGACCGAAGCACTTTTTCAAGTGCCTCTTTGGAGGGATAAATACTGTCCACCCCGCGGGTTAATAATTGTTCTATTTGATCCATATGAGCTTCTTTACTATATCATGTTTTTCGCATTTTCTCAGTAATTTCCTTTTTTTATCTTTGCTATCATGTAACGGTACATGATAACAAAATGGTTGGATTATGTGCGTGTGACAATGAGAAAGATCGTAAAGTTTTCCTTGGCGTCCTCCAGATTGACCTCGACAATTTTCAAACCATAAAGCGTAGCGAGGATTCTGCTCCCCATGGTCGCAATTTCTTTCGGTAGTTTACCGCAACCCAATTGCCTTGCAACCACAGCATGATCCAATAGGATTCCCGTCCCTGACGTTTGCGCCAATTGCGGATACTTTCGGGCAAGCGTTGCTTTGCACTGCGCGAGAACCTGCGGATGGGTCATAATTGTCGTCGCGTCCTCTAATGTGGCGTCCTTCCGGATCATAAGTGCATGCGAAATTTTGATAGCGAACTCTTTTACGATTGTAAATCTGTAGTCCGCCATCGCGTTAATCGATTCACCCACAATCCCACCCACCGAATTATGGATAGCGAATTGTCCGAAATCGATTTCTCCAGTGTGGAGCGCACGCATCACCGCGGCTGTCGTGTATAGATATTTGATTCTATAGTGCTTAATCTCTTCTTTTTCTACGTAATCGTGTATCGCCTGTTCATTAAAGCTTCCTTTTCCGCCCTGGATGCCGAACGTTATGTAATGCGGATTATGCTGCTTCGGCAATAATTTATTGTATAGCCGGTCATACGTATCGCCAAGTTCCATCCGCATCCGTTTGGTGTAGGGATTAAAATGCTGCAAATTCGTAAATAACTGCCACGAGTCATTACACGTTTGGTCAATGACTTCCAATAATTTTTTTGTACCTAATGAGTCAATTTGAGTCGGTCGTAGGCCATAGGAATCCAATAAGCGCCCGACGAAATGCGTCAACCCCTGGGAATTTGCCGCAAGCCTGTCATGATCCCGCGCTGACATCTCAATAACATGCAGATGTTTATTGGTGAAGTAATTCTTCCAGAAAACATAGTTCGTTTCATCCGCTTTGAACCGGTCCATGATAATGGGTAAGCCATCAAAGCCATTACGGCTGCTGTCAGGCCCGAACATAGGGTGCGTTAACAGAACCTGTGTTTTACTGCCTTTGAGGTGTTTCTCAAATACGCTTCGCGGATGCAGCTTTACCGACAACACATCAATAAGAAGGTGTCCCGGTATAAAGTATTTTTTATGCGCTTTTATGACGCTTTCAAATGCATCAATCGGAACAGCGAAAAATATGACATCGCTTTTGTAAATATCTTGTATGGAATTGGTTAATACTGTATTAGGTGATATTTCCGTTCCTGAATTAATTGGTTTTCTGGTATAGACCGTGACAACGAAATCGTCCTTTACTAAACGATATAAGACTTTTCCGAATCTTCCGAAACCGACAATACTTATTTTTTTCATATAATTTTGTATTTGTCATTCCCGCGAAGGCGGGAATCCATTTTTTCATTTAGCCTTGATCCTCGGGTCCTTCGGCCCGAGGATGACAAGGTGTGTATCGTATTATAAATATTCGGCAATTGAATCTATATTAGCGCAAACACTCACACGAACATATCTTGTTCCGTTTTTTCCGAATGCCGTTCCGGAAGTCAGGAGTATTTGTTTTTCTCTCAACACCGTTTGTGCGTAGTGTTTCGAGTCAGAAAACCGATCCGGTATGTTAACCCAAAGATACAGGCTTCCCTTAGTTTTATTGGCGTCAAGACCAATAGTTTTCAGGGCCTTGATAATGATATCCCGTCGGAGTTGGTACGCTGCAATCATTTCAGCATGCCAAGCGCGATCCGGATGCGTGAGCGCGAATCCGCCCAGTTTTTGAAACGGTAGAGACAATCCTGAATCCATCTGAGATTTAATTTTTGCTAAGGCAGCAATAATCTCACTATTTCCAACAATCCAGCCCATGCGAAAACCGGCAAATGAAAATGTTTTGGAAAATGATCCGATTTCGACCGCGATGTCTTTCGCGCCCTCGATTTGAAGAATGCTCGGTGCGACAAAACCGTCAAACGTAATTTCTGCATACGCATTATCGTAGAGAAGCCAGATATTGTGATTTTTTGCGAACGCGACAAGAGTTCGCAATTCTTCAATGGTGGCAACCTGCCCCGTCGGGTTTGAAGGAAAGTTAACCCACATGTATTTTGTTTTTCGTGTGATTTTCCTTTCCAATTCCTTAAGGTTAATTTTGAAATTGTTTGCGGCCACGAGATTGTAATATATTGGTTTAACGCCGATCATGAGAGCGGGACCGGTAAATGCAGGGTACCCAGGATCGGGAACCACTATCTCGTCTCCCCTATTGCAGAGGGCCAGTGGTAAGTGGGCAACGCCGTCCCTGCTGCCCAATAATGGGTAGAGCTCATTTTGTGCGAGCGTCACGTTAAACCGCGAGTTGTACCAATGTTGCAGTCCTTCTTCTAACTCAGGGATTGCACCATTGCCCGGATATAAATGACTCCCCTTCTCATCAATATATTCTTTGAGTTTATTGAGGTACATCCGGCTCGGGGGGAAATCGGGTGACCCGATGCCTAAATTAAGTACCTTGCGGCCCGATTTTTTTTCTACCTCAACAACTTGTTTATTGAGTGCAGAAAAAATATATTCCGGAAATTGGTTAAGACGATTGGAGAGTTGAAACGCTTTCATAGGTCTTTCCTTTCTGTCTCCAAAGCTTGCTGGTGAATACGGGTAAATAATTCATGAACGAATTTTTTGGGAAGTTTAAGTTTTTTCGCTTTTGCGTCGATTCCCTCAAGTACTTGTTGCCAGCGTTTTTTATCGAGGATGGAGGCATGCGATGATTGTTTTATTCTTCCGATTTTTTGTACGATCTCCATCCGTTTTGCCAATAGAGACAGAAGCTCATTATCAAGCTTATCGATTTGGTCTCGCCAATGGTTAAGGGATGCGTTTTGCATATGATTATCCGTTTTGCGCTTTGTGCCGTAAATAATGATCCATAACGACAAGCGCTGCCATCGCGTCTACGATCGGAACCGCCCGCGGCAACACACACGGATCATGACGACCGGTCGCCTCAAGGTCAACGGGTTTGCCTTGGGCATTTACCGTTCGTTGCTTTTTGCGTATCGTTGAGACAGGTTTCATCCCGACACGGAAATAGATTGTCTCGCCGTTGGAAATACCGCCCAATGTTCCGCCTGCATTGTTTGTTTTTGTACGTATCGTGCCGTTCTTATTGGTAACGAATTCGTCATTATGTCTGCTCCCCTGCATCGTGACTCCGTCAAATCCCGATCCGATATCAAAACCTTTGACGGCGTTAATTGAGAGCATTGCTTTTCCTAAATCGGCAGATAACTTATCAAACACCGGTTCGCCTAAGCCCACGGGTACGTTCTTTATAACGCCGCGGATAACACCACCGACGGAATCACCCTCGTCTCTAACTTTTTCGATAAGTGCAATCATCCTTTTGGCCACTTTCGGGTCTGGACAACGGACGATGTTCGATTCTATTTCGGCTAAACTGACAGTGTTAAAATCAACGCCCGTCTTTATATTACCAACCTGTTCGACGAAACTGAAGATTTCGATATGTAATTTTTCCTTAAGGAATTTCTTTGCTATGGCCCCTGCCGCTACTCTTCCAAGCGTTTCTCTTGCTGATGCCCGGCCGGAACCTCTCCAATCACGGATACCGAATTTTTTTTCAAATGTAAAATCCGCGTGACCCGGCCGATAGAGATCTTTCAGTGTGAGATAATCCTCGGGTTTTGCATCGGTATTCAATGCCATGAGCATAATCGGCGTCCCCGTTGTTTTGCCGTCGTGAACTCCCGACATAATATGGATTTCGTCCTGTTCTTTTCGTGGTGATGTAATGGCGCTTTGTCCGGGTTTTCTCCGGTCCAGTTCTTTTTGTACGTCTTCGGTTGAAAGCTCCAAACCCGGCGGACATCCGTCAACGACCACGCCGACGGCCCCTCCATGGGATTCGCCGAAGGTTGTGATACGAAATAATTGACCAAACGTATTACCTGCCATAAGCCTCCGTTTCCTTGAGTGCCGTTTCCATAACAGAAATAGGCGCTTCAACTCCTGTAAATAGTTTGAACTTCAATGCCGCCTGCCAGAGAAGCATCCTGTCGGCACTGACTACCGTGCAACCCGCGCTTCGTGCATCGCTAACAAGCTGTGTTTCTTTGGGATTACTTACGACATCCAATACGGTTAGATCAGGACGGAGTAATGCTTTAGGAACTAACGATTTATCCGTATTCGGCCCCATACCCACAGTTGTTGCATTAATGAGAATGTCTGCATTTTTTATATGTCTTGATAACGATGTAAGTTGATCGAAACGGCAACCTGCTGAGGTGGCCAACTCCCCGGCTGCAGCAACTGTTCTATTAACAATCGTCACGTCTGCGCCATTATCAATGAGCGAAAAAGCAATCGCCCGCGCTGCTCCGCCTGCACCTAACAACAAAACGCCTTTACCACCTAGAGCCGTTTTTTCTTTGAGCGCAAGCACGCCGCCTTCGCCGTCGGTGTTGCCGCCGATTAGTTTTCCGTTATCGTTGATAACGACATTTACGGCTCGTACTCGTTTTGCTTGTCTATCCAGACCGTCTAAAAACGGCAGGATCGATATTTTAAACGGCACGGTTACGCCTACGGCAGCTATCCGCATGTTTCGTATTCCCTCTACCGCCTTTTCAACGTCACCAAAGGGAAGCGGTATATAGACAAAATTGAGATGTAATGCGGCAAACGCGGCATTGTACAACGCGTATATTCTGCTTGTTTTGAACGTTGCACCCAAAAAACCGATAATTTTTGTTTCCCCGTTTATATTCATAGTCCAATCCTTTCAGAAATATGCGTTGCTATTTCTTCGGGTGATTCATCACGAAGTGCGAGACGAACGCCCGCAATTTTTTCGTACACCGGAAAACGCGTTTCCAACACTTGATGGAGCGATGTTTTATGGTCTTCATTTTTTTTAAAAAACGAAGGGATACCGCCTGTTTTTATTCGTTTTAATAGAATGTCTTCGTCGGTATCAAGAAATACGACCGTGCCCATAGATCGGAGCATTCCCTGATTTGTTTCCGATAACGGCGTGCCGCCGCCGCAGGATAGAGCCATATTTTGTATACGTTTCACATTATTTAGCGCGTCCGTTTCGAGTTGACGAAAGTCTTCTTCGCCGATGTTTCTAAATATTTTCCGGCACGACAGTCGTTTTCCCGTTTTCTTTTCATAAAGCATTGATATTTCATCATCAAGTTCCACAAAACGCATACCGAGTTTTTTTGATAACACTCGGCCTACGGTCGATTTGCCGCATCCTTTCATGCCGATAAGAATTATATTTTTCATGTTCTCTCCTTCAGTGCAAATAGAGCACCTGCATGTGTCATGTCCGGGATAAATGTCTCAAATGATTTTTCGACCATCTCGGCATCTGTGATTACTGTTTCCCCAGTGGCTTGCATTCCCGCGACAGCTAACGACAAAACCATACGATGATCCTTATGACCGTCAATGGATGCGCCGTGCATGTTCTTTCCCTCGATGCCATGGATGACGAGTCCGTCGCTCTTTTCGCGAATATCGGCTCCCATTTTTTTAAGTTCCTTGCAAATAGCCGAAATACGGTCGCACTCTTTCCATCGGGCTGTTAGCGCATTTGTGATAACAGTTGCTCCTTTCGCAAAACACGCGGCAACCGCAACCGTGGGCACTTGATCAGGGAGCAGATTCATGTCGACTTCAATGCCATGAAGCCTGCTTGATTGTGCAGTCAGGTTACCATCATGCACTCTAATGTCTCCGCCCATTTGCCGCAGAACATCGATAACAAATTTATCTCCATACGGATCGGCAAAGTCCATATTCTTTACCGTCATTTTTGAATTCGGCAGAATAAGAGCCGCAAGAAGCGGATACGCGGAGGCTGACCATTCGAGCGGTATTGTTTCATCGAACGCTTTGGCCAGCTGGTTTCCCGGAAAAACATAATGCGAGTGGGTCCCCCCGACGTTTTGACACTCAATCCCTGCCTTTTTGAACCAGAATAGAAGTAAATCAATATACGCCGTTTCACCCGGGCTTGTAACGAATAGTTCAACAGGTTTTGATGAAAGGGCCGACGCGATAAGAATGCTGAATACGGGCTGGCAACCGGTGCCGTCCATATGCGCGACTCCACCGTTCACGTTCCCCTTGATGATGAGCGGGGCCATACCGTCATTCTTTGACGAGGTAATGCTCACGCCGAGTTCTTCAAACGGTTGAAATAGATTTCGTGATATTATCCTCAGTAATCTAATCGATTCATCCCCCGTGATGATAGAAATACCCGGACAAGCGGCTGCAACACCCGCGAGGAAGAAGAGCATCGTCCCCGAGTTTCCGACATGAATAACTTCCTTGGGGGTTTGCAGATTGCCCCCGACGCCGGTGACACGAAAGACATTCGGCTCTGTTTCTTTAATCGTTGCGCCGAACTGTTGAAGTCCACCCACTGCGATATTCCAATCATTACTTATTTTGGGCTTTCGGATAGTCGATGTGCCATCTGCAAGGGCCGCAAGAACGAGCGCCCTGAATGAGTGGGTTTTACTTCTTGGCATTGCCACTTCCCCTTTTATTGATTGTGCCGGTAGGACGTGTAAGTTCATAGAATTATTTGTAATAATTTTTTAAGACCCAACTCGTAACTTTGCTCTTTTAACCCGACAATTTGATCTATGCGAATACCTTCTAATACGTTAACCGCTTTATTGACGCCGGTGCTATTAATGTCAGACATATGCACTTCAACAATCGGTTTTCCAAGATCAATGAGCGCTTGACGCAAAGACCAACCGTATCGCACAAGAGCACCCGGATTGATAAGGACGCCGTCCGCATCCCGTGATGCATCTTTTTGGAGAAAATCAATAATGGCTCCCTCGTGATTCGATTGGAAAAACGTCAGACTGACGCCGGTTTCTTTGGCTATACGATTGAGTTGGTTATTGAGTTGGCCAAGCGTTATCGTTCCGTACTTTGAGTGATCGCGCTTACCCAATAAATTCAAATTCGGTCCATTGACGACTAATATTTTCATACGATTATTCCTTTCGTTTGTTTGAGTGCTGCAATAACTGTGTTATCGCAGACAACCTGATTAATTATTCCTTTGCCGATTTCCGTTAAGAGCGTCCACTGAATAATTCCGTTTTTACTTTTTTTATCCGACCGGATCACATCCATGATGTTCTGAATCGGTATTACTTCCGGTAATTTGGGTAATGGAAGTGAAGTAAGAGCTTCTTCGATAACAGAACATGAGGTTTGCGACAGGAGACCGGAGAGCTCTGAAATTTTTGCCTCGACCATCATACCGATGACAACCGCTTCTCCGTGGAGAATGGGATTTACGGACGTTTGGCTTAATGCTTCTACGGCATGTCCGATCGTATGGCCGAAATTAAGGAGTTTCCGCTCGTGTTGTTCCGTATGATCGCAACTCACGATGTCGGCCTTTACCCGGCATGATTTGGTGATAATAGCGATGAGTTTATTATTCGTAAAATCCCGCGGTGTTTTGCACGTTGCTAAATGAAATAATGTGCGATTAGCAACGAGCCCGTGTTTAATTATTTCGGCAAACCCTGAGATCAATTCACGCCCCGGAAGCGACCGCAACGTTGTCACATCAATAACGACGCCTATCGGTTGGGCAAACGTCCCAACAAGATTCTTAATTCCCAAAAAGTTGATGCCGGTTTTGCCTCCGATACTTGCGTCCGCCTGGGCAAGCAATGTTGTCGGAATGTTGAGTATACTTACGCCCCGCATAAATATGCTTGCGGCAAATCCTCCGATATCGCTCACGACCCCGCCGCCAAGATTGATAACGAGAGTATCCCTATCACAATATGCCTTGTGCATCGCAATCAATATTTTTTGAACGTTTTTGAAATTCTTTTCTTTCTCGCCCGTGGGTAACACGACACGCGCTGCACTTTTTGGCAGTGCACAAAGAAGCGTTTTAAGGAAGAGCCGCTCGGTATTGGTATCCGTAACAACCACTATCCGGGAAAACACGGACAGGTCAAAAAGCGTATTAATTTTCCCCACAAGATTATTCCCGATGATAATCGGGCACGCCTGAGTTTTTTCTTTTTGTGATTGGTTCAAAATAATTGTATTCATACGCGTAATTGATCAAATTCCTTCCATGTCAATTGTTGCTTCGCATCCGTGAGCGCATGAGTCGGATCGGGATGCACCTCAACGATAATCCCGTCAAACTCATGCTTCATGGCCTCGTCCATAATTTGCAAAACTTTATCAACAGTTCCGCCTGTGTGCGATGGGTCAAATATCATTGGTAACCCTGATGTATGTTTTATTCTCATCGCCATCTCATAATCAGGCACGTTTTTGTATCCGAATGGATTAACGCCGTTGGGTATAAAACCACGGTGACAGAGAATTACGCGGGCCTTATCGATTCCACCGCTTAATACATGTCCGACAATGCCTTCCCAGTGATCCTCATTGCTCCACGGTTGGTTTTTAACCATCAGCAGGACCCGCTTATCGGACGCTGCAACACGCGCAATTTCCCTTTGGATGTAGTGATTTTGATTGCGCGCGCCAATCCAGAGCATGAGCCGTGTCTCCGGCACTTCACCTAATACCGCATCCATGACGGCGCGGGCCTGCTCAGGCAGAATGACTTCAGTGGCAGGGGAAAGGCCGAGTCGTGCGGCCTCAATGAGAAGGTCAATTCCTCGAAATCCCAGGCCCTCAAATCCGGGTTTGGTCCTTGGTTTCCAGAGGCTGATGCGCACGAAGTCGATAGCCCGTTTTTTGGCCTCGCGCAGGGACAACGCGATTTGCGCTTTCGATTCGGCGGCACAGGGACCGGCGATAATTATTGGTTTTTTGCATTTTGTTTTTATGTTCATATATCTTTAATGTATCCAGCTTTGCTGGATTGTGGTTATTAAGCTTGTCTCGATGACTCGACTCGCTAAATAACCACTAAGCCACAAAAAAACCCCGCCTTGGCGGGGTTCAGTGTGGATCGATACTTTTATTTAGGTATGTGCCACAAGAGCAGCCCCTCCAAGGGATGGAGTAAAATAAAAGTAATACTGTTGGTTGCTTTGTGTTTTCATACTACGAATTCGTATTATACACTTCGTTGTCAATTCGTGCAATTCAACGTACAATAGTTCTATGCTCGATATTTTCAATGACCGGCAGTTCAGAAGAAGATTCGGTGCGCGGCGTTTGAAGACGAGTACCTGGGCGACGATCGCCATGGCGGGGTTCATCGGGCTTATCGTTTTGATTCTTGGAACCGGCATTCTATTTGCATGGTATGCACGGGATTTGCACCGTCCTGACACGGTGCAACGCACAAATGGATTATCGACCGTTATCTTAGACCGAAACGGTGAGACGCTCTACGACATCTATCAAAATCAAAACAGGCTTCCGGTTGCGTTTGCCGACATTCCAGATTATCTGAAACAGGCAACCATCTCTATTGAGGATAAAAATTTTTACCAGCATCAGGGTTTATCGACAACAGGCATTTTACGGTCAATTCTCAATATTATCACCTTCCGTGGTGTTGAGGGCGGCTCGACGCTTACCCAACAACTTGTGAAAAACGTGTTACTGACGAACGAGCGCACGCTTCCGAGAAAAATTAAGGAAGCCATTCTTGCCATTCAAATTGAGAAGAAATATACAAAAGACGAGATTCTTCAGATGTATCTCAATGAAGCACCATATGGTGGAACGGCAGTCGGTGTTGAGTCGGCGGCGGAGTATTACTTCGGGAAACCGGTAAAAAGGCTTAACCTTATCGAATGTGCAATACTTGCGGGTTTACCCCAATCACCCTCCGTGTATTCACCGTTCACCGGCCAGCCGAAAGCATATGTCTGGCGGACGCAGCAGGTATTGCGCAGGATGACGGAGGACGGATATATCACATCGGGTCAGGAAACCCAGGCGAATAATCAACTCAATACGATTCAGTTTGTAGAAGACACCGGCGGGCTGCGGGCTCCCCACTTTGTTGCATATGTGAAAGATCAGCTGGTTGAAAAATTCGGGTCAACGATGGTTGAGGGCGGTGGACTTAAGGTGACGACCAGCCTTGACTGGCAGCTCCAGCAGAAAGCGCAAGAGATCGTGAAGGAGGAAGTGGCAAAAGCAAAAGTATTAAAAGTCAGTAACGGCGCGGCTGTCGTCATAAACCCAAAAACAGGTGAAATTTTGGCTATGATCGGCTCTAAGGATTACTCGGCCACCGACAGCGGCGGCTATAAATTTAATGTGGCCACACAAGGACTTCGGCAACCCGGAAGTTCCATAAAGCCCTTCACGTACGCAACGGCGTTTAAAAAAGGCTATACCGCTTCGACTCTTCTTATGGATGTTGACACAAAGTATCCCTCCGGTGATACGACGAAGCCTGAGTATGAACCGAAAAATTATGACGGTAAATTCCGGGGTCCGATGCAGCTTCGATATGCTCTGGGTAACTCCATTAATACCATTGCGGTTAAGGTAAGTGCGCTCGTAGGCGTTAAAGATGCGCTCCAGACCGCTTACGATATGGGTATCAGTTCCCTCCAACCGACGCAGGACAACCTGAGCCGGTTAGGCCTGTCAATGACCCTGGGTGGCGGTGAAGTCACTCTTCTTGACCTCACGAGCGCATACGGGGTATTCGCTAACGCCGGAGCGCGGGTTCCGCCGGTCTCGATTCTTAAAGTTGAAGATGCCAAGGGGAATGTGCTTTACCAATATAATCCGATTCCGCCCCAACAGGTGTTGCCGACAGACGTTGCGTATATGATTTCCGATGTTCTCTCAGATAATGACGCACGGAAAGATGAATTCGGATCGCATTCATCACTGTATGTTCCCGGCTATACCGTTGCCGCGAAAACCGGTACGACCGATGATAAACGGGACAATTGGACGTTGGGCTATACGCCAAGCGTCGTTGTGGGCACATGGGTCGGTAATAACGATAACAGTCCAATGAACCAGGCGCTTGCCTCAGGAATTACAGGAGCTGCTCCCATCTGGAACAGGATTATGGTTGAGGCGCTCAAAGGACGGAAAGACGAGCCATTCGTTCGTCCGAGCGATATTGTCGAAATGGATATAGACGCCTATGGCGGTGGACTTCCAGTTTCGGGTCAGCCGACGAGAAAAGAGCGGTTCATTAAAGGCACAGAACCGACCGGTCCGTCTCCCATCTATCAGAATCTGAAAATTTCCCGGAAGGACAGCTCTAAACTCGCAAATACCGTTGAAGTGACCAAAGGGGAATATGATACGAAACAGTATATTGTATTTACCGAACAGGATCCGGTATCGGGTGATGGTAAAAATCGCTGGCAGGAAGCCATTGATGCATGGGTGAATGGTCAGTCTGACTCCAAGTTTCATCCGCCGAAAGATACCTACACCGGCGACTCTAGTATTTTCGTATCGATTAAAAGTCCGTCGGACGGATCGCGTGTGAATACCAATGACGTGCCGATTCAGATTGATTCTGCAAGCCTTGGAAATATTACGAAAATAGAATTATATGTCGACGGAAATAAGGTAAAGGAATACGGGAATAAAAGCGTCTCAGATACCATAAACATCCCGGGGAATGGTCTCCACGAATTACGGGCTCACGCGACGGATGACAAAGGTCAATCCGCAGATCATGATATACACTTTTCAATTAACCAGGACTATACAACCCCGACCCCTACTCCCACATAGTAATGAAGCGGTTATGTCCATTTTTGATACATTTGTCTCATATTTCAGAGGCGATGAGTTCTACAATGCGGTCAGCGATGTCAGACTTGGTCGATCGTTCGATATGGACGGCCCTGCCTCCCTTATCTATGACATATACTTCATTATAATCAGAGGCAAACCCCTGGCCTTCAATTCCAATATCGTTTGCCACGATCATATCTGCATGTGCCTGTTTAAGGCGTTCTTGTGATATGGTGACAAGATCGTTGGGCCGCAAATTATATTCTGCTTTGAAGGCGACAAGAAAAAGTTTCGGATTTATTGTTTTTATGTTGTCCAGTATTTTCATCTGCGGTTCCAATTCAAGGGATAACGGTTTATCGCTAGACGATTTGCCTTGTATCGTGTGTTTTACGGTAAAGTCAGAAACCGCAGCAGCGTGAACGCAGATATCTGTTTTCGGCAGATGCTGTGTAAGCAGTTGTTTTAAACTTGCCGCTGTATCAAACAAATATTCGTTAAGTCCCAGGCGTGAGGAAACTGCTGTTTCTGAGCGAAGAAGAATAACGCTGGCCCCGCACCGCATAGCGCTTTCGGCGATTGCGACGCCCATTTTACCTGAGCTTTTATTCGTGATAACGCGCACGTCATCAATTGGTTCCACGGTGCCGCCCGCAGTCACAAGTACTGTTTTTCCTTTGAGTAAATCGCGGCGTGTGAGCCACCGGTCTATTTCTATTTCGATGGATGTGATTTCTGGAAGTCTGCCTTTCCCTTCATAGCCGCATGCGAGCATCCCCTCATCGGGGCCGAACGTGTGAATGCCTAATTCATGAAGCCGGCTTACATTGTTTTGTGTTGCCGGATTGTTCCACATAAATACGTTCATGGATGGGCATACAAGGATGGGACACGTCGCTGCGAGGGCCGCTGTCGTGAGAAAATCATCAGCGATGCCATGTGCCAATTTTGCAATAACGTTCGCCGTCCCCGGTACGATGACGAACAAATCCGCTTTTTGTCCCAACTGGACATGGTCGACGGATCGGTTCGTGAGAATTGTTTCTCGCAAGAACGATGCATTGAAAAGATCAACGAACACGTTGTGTCCCGTTATTTTCTCAAACTCATGGGGGTCTGCGATGAACGTCGCAGACTTGGTCATGATGACGTCTACATCAAAATTCTTCTTAACGAGATGACCTACGAGGTCGATGACCTTAAATGCCGCAATACCGCCCGTGATTCCGATGACGATATGTCGTTTCATGCGGTTTTTAATTCGACTCCGTACGCGCTGCGGGCCGCTGCAATGAGTTTTTCACGCACTGGCCGTATATCTTCGCTTGTTAAATTCTTATCGCGGTCCAGATATTCAATATGAAACGTCCGTGTATCATTATGTGCATCAAGTAAGGTTACGCGATAAATTAATTTACTGACTTTTTTCAGGGTTTCCGTAAGTGGTCCGACCGCAAACCCCGAAGGGACGATGAATGCAAGATCTTCGACTGCCGGAGGGAATTTGGGAATGGGAAGATATGTCGGTATCGGGTGGGCGTGTTTAACGAGCTCATCAATATGGAGTTCAAGGATGGTAACCGGCAGCGTAATGCTGACCATCCCGAGAAGTTGTTTTCGCACTTCACAGATTATGCCGTATTTGTCCAAGGAGAATTGTTTTTCATCGGTCCAATCTTTTGGATATTCATCATGTATTGACGGAGTGGCCGGAAACGGAATGCCAAACATAGTGAATAATGCCTGCGCAACGCCTTTTGCTTCGAGAAATTTGTGTCCGGTAAACGCCACAAGGAGCGTGGGCGCTTCCGCAGGTAGTTCATATTCCCGATAGTGATACGTCTGGCTCAATTCGAATAATTTGAGTGACTGTGTAACATGGAGATTCTCACGGACTGACGCAAGGACGCTCGGCCAAAGGCTCGGCCGCATATAGACCCATTCTTGCGAAAGCGGATTGGCAATTTTATACGCTTTGGATGTATCAAGGCCGAATATATCCATTTGATTCTCTGAGATCATTGAATACGTGTATAGCTCCGTGAAGCCCCAATCCCTCAATCTGATTTTTATTTCCTGTTCCCAGAAGAGCGTTGAGTCAGGTATTACGATCGGCGGTTCGGTCTCAGGGAGTCGTGGCGTAATATTGTGATAGCCGAACATCCGTGCAACCTCCTCGATAACATCAACGTCTATTTGAATGTCACTCCGCCAGCTCGGGACAAGAGCGGTAATTTCAGTTTTATTGAGTTTGGTTGTAAATCCAAGCGGTTTGAGCATGTGTTCGATATCGCCGTCAGTTAATACGTTTCCGATATACGCGAACGTTTTCGCTTTTGAGACGGTGACCGGGTATGGTTTATAGGGAGACGGATAGATATCATACAATTTACTTCCCGTTTGCGCTCCGGTAAGTTCTTTTAACAGCTCAACTCCCCTTGTGATTGCCGGAAGCACGAGCTCACTGTCATGGCCTTTTTCAAAAAGTGAGGAAGCTTCTGTCCTGTGAGCGAGCGCCATGGATGTGCGTCTGATAGTTACAGGGTTATACGTTTGCATGAAGAGAATGACGGTTGTTGTTTTGTCCGTAATGCTGCTGTTTTGCCCGCCCATGATGCCGGCGAGGTCAATAAGTCTTCCTTTTCCGTCCTCAATGACGATGTCGCCGCCCGGAAGCGTATGTTTCTTGCCGTCGAGCGTCGTGAGTGTTTCGCCTTTGCGGCTCGCGCGCAGTTTCATAACCGCCGTGATATCGTCGATCCGGATGCGGTCGAAATCAAATGCATGAGCCGGCTGACCATATGCGCGCATAAGATAATTTGTTATATCAACGACCGAATTAAGTGATCGAATCCCGGATGCTTCGAGGTTTTCCTTAAGCCAGTCGGGCGATGGTCCGATTTTTACGCCGGTTAGCACGATGGATGTCCACCTGGGATTAAGATCAGCGTTTGTCGTTATCTCCAGGCGTTTTGCGCCTTCTCGTTTGTGGGTTTCAACGAATTTTTTAACATCAAGTTTATAGGGATCATTAATAAGTGTTGCCCCAATACCGAAGCGGGGTAAAATCGCGGCAGCCTCACGTGCAACGCCGACGACACTCATGGCGTCAGGCCTGTTGGTGGTGATCTCTATATCGTAAACGATGTCTTTCCCCGTCCCGTTTATCCGTTCGACAGACGGACCGCACAGCGATAAATACTCCTTAATTTTCCGCGCTGTGGCCTTCGTTTTTACAAAGCTTCTTAGCCAATTGTCAGGTACTAATATATTCATATGTTTTTTCCTGTCATCCCCGACTTGATCGGGGATCATCTTTCTTTACGCAAGTAAAACCGATTCCCGCCTACATGAAAATGACAAACCGAACTAAAATTGCTCCAAGAATCGGATGTCATTACTGTATAAAAGCCGGATATCATCAAGCCTTGTTCCTGCTTTCATCATATAGGTCCGTTCCACTCCCCATCCGATGGCAAATCCGTTATACTGATTCGGGTCAATCCCGCCGTTTCTTAGTACATTAGGGTGAATCATGCCGGAACCTGCAAGCTCAAGCCATCCTTCTTTGCATAGCCTGCAGCCACGTCCTTTGCACACATCACAGGATATGTCTACTTCAAATGACGGTTCGGTAAACTGAAAGTGAAACGGTCTCAGCCGGAATTTTCTATCGGGACCGAAATATTGCTTGATAAAAAAATTAATAAATCCTTTGAGGTGGCCAATGGATACGTTTTTATCAATATACATGCCCTCGAACTGGTGAAACATCGGAACGTGGGAAACATCCGATTGACGACGATAACATTTTGCAATGTTGATCATCCTGATAGGCAACACCTTTTTACCCATTTCCCGGACCTGACCGTTACTCGTGTGCGGTGTGAGCGCCATCCTTTGTTTGTGGGGATCGTGCCCGGGGCGTCCTGGATAGTCGATGAAGAACGTTTCCCATTCATCGCGGGCAGGGTGATTTGCCGGCATGTTTAACGATTCAAACGCAAACCAATCCCAGTCGACCTCAGGGTGCCGTACGCGGCTGAATCCTATTTTTTCAAAAATGTGAGTGATCTCGCTTATGGCTTGCGAGACGATATGAAGGTGCCCTTCAGGTGGCAAAATGCCGGGCATGGTGACGTCAAAATCTGTTTTGGCGCCAGTTGCAACCGATTCTCTTGCTTTCAGAGAGCTTAATGCTGATTCAATTGTTTGCTTTACCTGGTTAATAACGGTACCTACCTGCGCACGGTCCGCCTGGGGGACATTCTTAATTTTTTTGGCAAGGAGCGCAAGGTCGCTTTTCCCTCCCAATAATTCGAGCCGCAAATCGTTTTCGTTTTTCTCGGCACGTTCTATCTCAGAAAGGGCGTCCTGTTGGGTTTCCAAAAGGAGCCCGATGATGTTTGATGCACCGATAATCTCGGTGTGTTCCTTTATATTTTTTGTATCGTCCATACCAATATAGTTATTGTACGTTTTTAAGCTACTCACGGGCAAGCGATGACTTCATTGTACAAAAAAACCCCGGCTAGCGGGGTTTTGTTCTATTGCCGACTCACAAAACCCCACCGTTTAGGAGGTTGTAAATGTGAATCCGAAAAAAACGTTCTTTACCATGTGATTAGTTAACGGTTTTGAGTTTATCTAGGATTGCTACAAATGCGTCGGGATTCTCGAGAATGAGATTTGCGAGCATCTTGCGGTCAACCTCGATGTTATTCGATTTCAATTTGCTGATGAACGATCCGTAGGATAATCCATTCTGTTTGACGCTCTCTGATATTCTCGTAATCCACAATTGTCTGAAATCGCGCTTCCGCATCCTTCGACCAGCACGAGCATATTCACCGGTGTGAAGAAATGCCTGCTTTGCGACGCGGGTGAGCCTGCGCTTGGTCATGCGATAGCCTTTGTTGGCTGCGAATAATTTTTTGTGTTTTGCGTGTGATGTGACTCCGCGTTTAACTCTCATAGAATCTCCTTTACGTTTGTAAATACCGTTTAATCATCCGGCTATATTTGATGTTCATAATTTGTTTCGGCTCATCCTGTCGGCGTTGACGCGCTTTGTTTTTGCGGCTCCGAAGATGCCGTGCGCCCTGGGCCCGGTGCATCACTTTACCGCCCTTGGTAATCTTAAAGCGTTTTCTCACTATTTTTTTGGTTTTCATTTTCGGCATATGTTTAATCCCTTTTTTTGTCCGTTATGATCATGGCGACGAGTGTCCTTCCCTCCATGTGCGCTTCGCGGACTGTCCGAACCGCTTCAAGTGATCCTATGAACCTCTTCATGACGTCAAATCCAAATTCTTTCCTCGTGATCTCCCGGCCTCTGAAAAATACGACTATCTTGACCTGATTCCCATCTTTAATAAATTCCTGTGCCTGAGCTTTCCTCGTATCGAAATCGTGCTGTCCGATAAACGGACGTAACCTGATTTCCTTCACTCCCACATTCTTCTGATTCTTCTTCGATTCCCGTTCTTTTTTCGCTTCCTGATATTTAAACTTTTTAAAATCGATAAGCTTCGCTACTGCTGGAACTGCCTTTTGGGCAATTTCAACGACATCGAGCCCCTGTTCTTTAGCCAGCTGTAAAGCTTCAAGTTTACTGACCACGCCGATCTGCTTTCCTGTCTCATCTAAAAGTCGCAGGGTCGGGCTGGTGATCTGATAATTTAGGCGATAGTGTCTAAAGTTTGTGCTCAATCTCGCTCCCAAGACGGTCAGCAAATATCTCACGGCTCATTGCCTTGAGATCTTCACCTTTCCGAGTTCTCACAGAAATGCTGTCAGAACTTGCTTCTCGATCCCCTATTATACCTAAATAGGGGACTTTTTGTAAAGTGTTATACCGAATCTTGGCCTGCATAGACTCACTGCGGTCGTCAATATCGACCCTAACCCCACGTTTACGCAGAAATTCCGCTGTCTTTTTGGCTGCTTCATTATGCCGCTCGGCGATAGGAATGAGCGCTACCTGCACCGGGGAAAGCCACAGCGGCATGGCGCCTTTGTACTTTTCGATAAGAAATGCCATCGTTCGCTCCAGAGCGCCGATTGATGCCCTGTGGATGACGACCGGTTCTTCTTTTTCACCTTTATCATTTGTGTAGGTCAGTTCAAACCGCTTGGGCATGACAAAGTCATATTGTACCGTGAAGGCCGTTTCTTCCTGGCCGTTGACCTTTTTTATCTGGACGTCAATTTTTGGCCCGTAAAATGCCGCCTCGTTAGGAGCTTCAAAGTACGGCGCGTCGATTTCCTTTAGAACGCTACGCAGGACTTCCTCGGCCTCATCCCACGCTTTATCGTCTTTGTAATATTTTTTCTCATCGTTTCGTTCGCCCAACGACAGCCGGAAACGGTAGTCCTCACCTTTTTTGAATCCAAGGGCACCGTTTAAGTAATCGATTAACTTGATAACCTCGAGGATGACGTCTTTTGCCTTTTCTTTTTGGGTAAATATATGGGAATCCGACAGCATGAACGTCCTGACCCGCATAAGTCCGGAGAGTTCACCGCTCTTTTCGTACCGGAACTGCGGCGCGATCTCAGCGAGTTTAAGCGGCAGCTCTTTATAACTCCTGGGCGAGCTTTTGTAGAGCATAAAATGATGCGGGCACGTCATGGGCCGCAGGATTAGTTCATCCTCATCAACTTTCATAACGGGATACATCGTGTCTTTATAGTACGGATAGTGACCCGATGTTTTGTAGAGATCTGTTTTGGCAATCGGCGGTGTATAGACGTGCGAATAGCCCCAGGCAATTTCCGTATCGACGACGAAGCGCTCAAGAATCCGCCGGATGATACTTCCCTTCGGGGTTAAGAGCGGCAAGCCGCGGCCGACAAGATCGGAAAAAACGAAGAGATTGAGATCCTTGCCGATTTTCCTGTGATCAGACTCCTCAGCAAGCTTGCGGGCCGCCAGATAGTCATCCAATTTTTTTTGTGTCGGGAAACACGTGCCATAAATTCTCGTGAGCATCTTATTCTTTTCACTTCCCCGCCAATAGGCACCGGCAACCGAGAGGAGCTTAAAGTATTTGAGCTCCTCGTCCGGGTGAGCAGTGTGACCACCGTGGCACAAATCGATAAACCCGCCGGAGGTGTAGAGTGTCAGTTTTTGCTTGTCTTTCGCGAATTCCCGGATCAATTCCTGTTTGTACTCGTTATCCTTAAACTGTGCGAGTGCTTCCTTTTCCGTCTCTTCCCGTCCTTCAAACGATTTCCAATTTTTCACGAGTTCGTGCATTTTTTGTTCAATTTTAGGGAAATCATCTTCCGAGATTTTCATGTCACCTAAATCGTAATCATGGTAAAACCCGTTTTCAATCGGTGGACCGATGGTTTGTTTGACACCTGGGTAAAGGGCTTCAATTGCAGCCGTCAGTAAGTGGCTACACGAGTGTCGAATTTGATCAAGATATTCTTCGTTTTTCATAGATTCCTCCTTATTGTACATCCTCCTTCGCCAAGGCTTCGGAGGATTGATGGCAGTAAACTCTCCGTAAACTGACGGATCGTTAACTGTCCATCAAAAAAGTCACCCGTTCTCGTTGGATCTCAGCTTTCGCTTCGAGGTTCCATCCAACAATGGTGACTTAATTATTCTCTTTACGCTGAGACTCGCGCTTCTCTTTGAGGTTCGTTACGTCTCATGCAAACGGGAAGTATTCATAGTCTAAATGGTATAGATGCTCTTGTCAATGCTACTCATGATGGAATTTAGTTGTTATCATGTTCCGTTACATGATAGCAAATTGAAAGAGGCTTCAGTCTATATACTTAGAGTTATGTTGTGTGTTTTGAACTGTTTTCCATAAACGGCTTGGTCCGCCAATTGAAGCTAACATCGAAACGATTCCATTTTCAATTTGTGTAAGTACAGATTCAAATTGTTTGCGTTTGCGTAAACGGGTAAGAACAAGAGTATATCCTTTTCCACCGACTTTTAATGAGGTACTAACGCGATTGATTGTGGTGAAGCTTACTTTCAAATATGATGCAATCGTTCTGTGATCGTAGCCTTTTAGTAATAAGAAGGCGATACATAAGCGCTTAGGAAGCATCACGCGTTCGGTTGGGGTGAAAAAATCTTCGAGCAATGCCTGAACTTCAGATGGCGTTTTTACATCCGCAATAACGTCGGTAAATATTTCATATATACGTTTTTGCGTTTTGGCATCGAGATGCCGTCTTGATATTTGTGTCATGATATTACGTTATCATGTAACGGAACATGATAACAAGATCGGCGGAGTCATCGGTCGGAGGCCTCATACACTTATGTATCGCGTTGGCCTTTGGGTTTCGGGACAAAGGGATGGAGAACAGCGACTTCAGAGGGCGTATTTTTAAAGGTGAAGAGGATTTTATCGATATAATTACCCAAATCCTCAAAATAATAAACGTCGGTCACACGGACATCCTCGCCTGTTGCAAGCTGTGGTTCGACGTCAATCGTGCCGATCTTCAAGGACCTAAAAAGAAAATTCGGCGAGTACGCTTTGGTTTTGAGTGCCTCGTTCCAGAATAGTGCACGCTTCGTCATAAAAAACGGAGAAACGACGTCAAACCGGATGATTCTCCGGTCCGTGATATATGATCTGGATTTTTTATACACCGTCAGATTCCACCATATGCCGACGAGCAGAAGAACAATTGACAGAATGAAACCGATGACTTGAAGCATCATTGCCTGGGCGGGTACCACAGTTCCGATTAAAAACAGTACACCGAAGAAAAATACAGCCAGAAATACAATGCGCGCGATCGCGAGATGTTTGGCAATCGGATGCGGTGTAATGACGTAGAGGACCCGTTCCCCTTCCTGCTGTCCGTCAAATTCGCTGGTCATAGTCCGATTATTGCGTTAACGTGTCACTCCTGTCAATGCGTCAGCGTTTGAATACGTAAACATGATGATCCACATCCTGGCGAAGCACTTTCCATTTCGGGAATATAAAACTGTTGGAGACGATAACCGTCCCCGGTTGTGTTTCTTCTTTTAGTTTTTGTGCAAGTTTTTCCATCCGCCACGGGAGTAAGTAGACGAATACAACATCAGCGTCGTGAATATCCGCGAGCCAGAAATCTTTGAGAATTGTCCTAACGTTATCTTTATATGGTGAAAAGAACGTGCGGATATTGGAGAAAAGTACGAGAATAGGATTGATTTCAAATCCGACCGCAATTGCCCCCTTTTGAGCTGCAAGAAGAAGCAGTTTGCCATTTCCGGACCCCAGGTCATACACTTTTTTCCCTTTTTTAAGTTCCGCAAGCTCGATCATTGATTTGCTTGTTACGCTGGTTGACGGGACAAACGGGGCGCCCGAGAGGAACGCAATGATGTAATACAGTATGTATATAATGAAGCCGATCTGGAGAAGAATAAAAAAGAGTTCGATACCGTTCATAGGGCTTATTATACCTGAAGACGCGGGGCCGGGCAGTTATCTGCGAAGGAGACTGAAAATAAGGACCTTGCGCCGGGTGCTCAGGCGCCTCAAGCAGACTATTTTTATCGTAATCATGACAAATAGCGAGATAAAAGGATGTGTGGGCAGCTATATCCTGTCAAGCAAAATACGGTATCTATTATCACTGTAGGGGTAATAAAATAATCTGTATGTGCTGTAGATTACACAACGTACTGTTAATATAGATCGTGCTTCTTCTATATACATAAGAAGCGAGGAAGGGATACCCCCCTTTTCGCGGCTGGATTTAATTTGCCGTTGAGAGGGTCTTTGGCTCGTCGAGTGTTGCCGTCACGACAAACCGTTTAGAGTCAAGAAATCCGGTGCATGTGTAGACAGTGATTCTCCTATCCGTGGTTGGCTTTAAAATAAACGTTTCATTGGGTGATATCGTTGCCGTAAAGCGCACGGTAAAAACTTTGAGCGAATCAGGATACGTCACAAAAATTTTGTCCCCGGGTTTCACCGTCGTCAATCGTCCCAACAGCACATTCCAATTATGTCCGTAGATAATACTGTTCCCTATTTCGCCCGGGAGCGGTGAAGTTTTGAGAAATGATACGCCTTTTTTCGTATCAGCCCACGTATGTTCCGTTATAACGGAAGGATACACGGGTAAATTGATGCGGGCCGCAGGAATAGAAAACCGAACAGGCATTTGCGCACTCGCTGATGCCGTCTGTAGAGTGACCATGTCCGGTCCGTAAAATGCGAGACTGTTGGGGTCATTCCGCTGCCACATGAGAAAAAGTCCAAGGGCGAGGAAACTACATCCGATTGTGAGAAATATAATGGCAGCAAAGCGTGCCATAGGGGTTACCGGCTTTCGTGCCGTTTAAGAAGAGCAAACCCCGTGATAAGTGAGAAAAATGCGATTGCAAAAACGCCGTAGACTTTGACGATGTCACCGGTTGATGCGAGGCCAAGAATCTGACCCTCACTGGTTTCTGCTCCCGCAACGACCGTGTTACTGGAACTCGAATTACTGGACGAGGAACTGCCGCCGGATGAAGATCCGCCACCACCGCCCCCGCCGCCATCTCCGCCACCCGGTGTCGGCGTCGGTGCCAAGCAGCTGTACGAGCTGTTTTGGGTAAGGTAAAAACCGTCGTCCAATCCCCACGGTGTGCCTGAGGGGACATACGTCCAGCCTTCTGATTCCAGCTCCTTGATCTCGTCATTTGTAAGGCTAGAGGCCCTCCACCAGTTGGTCTGAATCCCCTGCCCGCTTGTCGAACAGAAGCACTGAATAAGGGTAATATCGCTCGCTTGGTAGACTGCATCGCTCCCGGTGTAGGTAGCATCGCTTCCCACAATTCCGTGGTCGCCGTCGTTATAGGAGGCGATTGCCGAACCTTGCGGGCTTAAACAGGAGGGAAAATTCGGGACGCTCACGGATGCAAACACAGAGGGAACTGCCACAAAGGCAGAGGCAACGACTCCAATAAGTCCGTAATAAATAGATCGTTTCATAGAACTTTCAGTTGGTCCTGGTAGTTTTAGCTATAGGGTGTATTCTAACACACTATTATGGGCTTGTCAAATCCCCTATCGGGAAAGAAGACCTCGGAGGTAATCCAAAAATGATTGGACGGAAGACTGCGTCGGACGCTCGATAACGATGTCCATATTTTTTGTGTTATCGTATATTTTGATTGATTTATCAACATATTTATCTGCTGAGATGTAGAGAAGTGTATCAGTCGGCAGGGCCGGTATGGAGAAGTTGCCTGAGGTGTCGGTGTATACCGCCTTTTCCATCGTGCGCACTTTGGCATTTGCTATAAGATTGTTATACTGATCTTTTACTGAGCCCGTAATTATTTCAGGAGAGAAAAATGTTGTTATCGCGAGAACCGCGGGCTTTGGATTTACCTGGTCATCCCAAATCGCCGTCGATCCGCCGACATTGACCCAATAATTGATGCCGATAACCTGCGGCATGCTGCTTAATTTGGATAAGGCGCTTCGGAGCCACTCGGCCTGCTGGGCATCGCTCATATCGCCGTTAATGTCGGGAATCGGCGCGCCGATTTCACCTAAGAAAACTCTGCCCCCCGAAGCATCGGCAATTGCGCGGACATCATGCACTAATTGGTCAGGAGACGCCACGTAATGGTCTATGGTGACCACTCCTCCCAGGGCTTGAGTCGTCCTAGGGTCCATCACCTGGCTTGCAACGTCATAGTTCATGGAATCATAGATCTTTATATCCTTCCCCATCTGTTTGAAGGAATCTTCTGACATCCGGTATTCGGTCGTGAGAAATAACCGGTATCCTTCGATGTCTCCGGTCTGACGGGGGTCGCCGGGCCCGCCGTTTTCGCACTCCGGACATGGTGTAAATAAATCCCCGTTTTCAAACAGGTCGCCGTGCCGGGCGAGGAATTCCGTTAACATGGCCAGATGCTGTTCACGCGAGATTTTGGGCATATCAAACCAGCCTTCCCACCCGGCGAAGTTGCCGCGGAACCAGACGTGGAGATTATATTTCCGCGCGATCGTCACCCACCGCGTGAGCATGGGGATAAATTTTTCATCATACGGCGTGCCCACAGCCACATAGTTAGCACCGGTCATGGCGATCGCCTTCAACTGTTGGTCAATCGTCGTATCAAACTTCGGGTCTTCGAGGCCTACTTGCGCCATGTCCCGCGAGTACTTCATCGTATCAATCGATTGTATCTGCCACCACCCCGTCTGAGTCGCCGTGATCGGATTCGCCTTCTTTTGCATAAACCGGTATGCGGTCAGGCCGAGAACCAAAAGGATAACAATGAAGATAAATTGTCTGAATTTCATGATGTGATAGTGGTAATCAGGTTTGAATGCTCCTAATCTTTTATAACAAGATTGTAGAGATAAAGCAAAGTATTACTGTAATACCCTAAAGGGTAAAGTAGAAATATTTGAAGTTAATTAAAAGCTATGTTTAAAGATGACGATGATTGAACAATTTTACAGGAATCAGTCCAATCGTAACTATCCGAAAAGTTTTTAAAAAGATGTTTTGTACAGTTACAACTATTCTCAGGAATCACGCCCTCTTTCTCGAAATCCTCACATTGGTTAAACACCTGTTCATTACTTCTCTTTACTGAGAAAGCACCTGATGCTATGACAATCAAAATAACGAACGTAGATAATACACTTGAAGTGAACAATATGAGAAGAATTTGTTTTATATGCATAACGCAGTTTTATAGTTAAGCCTGAATTACATACTACAGGATATACGTTAATTATGATGTAATGTATCTTACGGATAAGGAATTTTCGGAAGTCAGAAACCGAATTGCCGACTCAAGGTTTCCGAGTATCGGGTGCGCTCCGGAAGCATTGACTACGAAGTAAATCTTTGTTTTAGCGTATTAATAAAGCTACGGAGCCATAAACGGATAATGTAGATTCTATTTGGTTTTATTGGTGATAACTGGATGTTACTATGTATAGTATCGCCATTCGTGAGATCAAACGCATACTGCAGCGACTGATATATCTTTCCGCCAACGACTATGGTCGTGGGTACGGCCGGCCCGACGAGCGAAAATTTCCCTTTTGCATCCGTAACGGTTTGATTTGTTCCATCAATAGTTTTAACGGGTTCGTTCGATACGAAATCACCCAGTGTATTTGTAACGTCACCCGTAATTTGTCCAGGAATATAATATTTCTTAATGACGTTATATGCTTTCGTTACATTTCCCAGAGCATCAATTATTTCTGTCGTACCGTTTGATAACGCAAAATAATTAACTCCCTCGACATATTGTTTTTTTGCATAAAGTACATTGAAAATTGAATCAACAAAGTTTGCCTGTTGGTCCTCAGTCATCGGGCCGTTGATATCCGGAATCGGCGCACCGAATTCACCAATAAGTACATCGGATTTCATCGATTGAGAAAAATAATTGATGTAGGTTTCCATGTCCTTTGGAGTTTTTACATAGTGATCTATGGTTATGAGATTTCCCAAGGCACGTACCGCTTGAGTATCTAAGACCTCTTTTGCCCTGCCCCCGATAATAGAGGTCCAGTTTATATGAACATTCTTATGGATTTGATCGAAAGAATTTTTTAAAACCACCTGTTGATTCATGATAAACTCGTTAAATGCGGTATTTCCCTCGGGTTGCTTCCAAAACCCGGCATTTTCGCATTCAGGACACGGATCGAACGCATCCCCGTCCTGAAATAACTCACTATGGGTGGCGATAAATTCAGCAGTTCTCCGTTGGTGCTCCTGCGGATCAATATTTTTTGGATAGTCAAACCATCCTTCCCACCCGGAGAAATTACCGCGAAACCACACATGCAGGCCGGTTTTTCTCGCTAAGGTGACCCACCGCAGGAGATATGGATAAAACTCGTCATCATATGGGGTGTCAATAGTGACGTAGTTGGCGCCGAGTTCCTTTATACGCGTGAGTTCTTTTTGAATCGATGTATCGTACGACGGGTCATTGAGTTTCACGCGCGCCATATCACGGGATGTTTTCATCGTATCGACCGACCGTACTGGCCATATCGCCGGTGATTGCCCCTCAGAACGAACAACCTGCTTCGGTGAAAAAAATAAAATGCCGAGAAAAACGGAAATACATACGATAACAAAATAGGGAATGTTCCGTTTCATTTGCGTTCATAGATCCCAAACGTTCCATAGCTGTGGACGAGGGTGTAATTTTTGATAAAATCCGGATTTTTCGCGAGCGCCCGATAGACCACATCAGGCGGATACGAAAGTGTCGCGATATATTGTGCCTGATGAGACGGATGAAGTAATGCGTTTTGCCAGTACTCGCGTGTCCCTTCATGGATATAGTTACGCATCGGGAGACCTGCACGGGCCACAAAGGCATCATGAGACGCCAGGCTTGTTAATATCAGTCCTCCGGCATAATGCTCGCGTAACCACGTGCTTGCTTCCACCGTATAATACGTATTTTTTAACCCTAATATTCCGTCGGTCAGTGTGACCGGATATCCGGAAAAAACAAACCAGATAAGCTGGATGCTAATTGCAATTACAGCGATATACCGGAACACTCGTCGATCGGAAAGCATACCGATTAGGATAGCGATACTTGGTAATACCAACATACCGTAGCGGATATTGAAATATCCGGGGTTTGCGGCGGCTTGCGGGACGTTCATTGCGGACTGGCCGGTAAAAAGAGCAATGATGTTAAAAACAAACGGAGAGGATAATGCCAATATAAGATACCACGTCTTTTTGTCTTTAAACCGTGTGATAAGAACACAAACTGCTATAAAGCTTAACCCTGTGAGTATGAATCCGTTATTATCGATAACCGACCAAGTAAAGTAAGACAGAGCAGTTAACAGATTTCCCTGTGTCGGCAGTTGGCCGACACTCCGAAGAACTTTTTGTTGTGCATACGCAGAATATGGTCCTGTGATGAAATACAGGGCATCGTGAAAAATTGTAAGGTTCCATAGCAACCACAATGCGATTCCGAATCCGCCGATGCAGGCAAATAGAAAGAGTGCACCCTCTGCTTTCTTCGAACTTTTGGTTATCAACGCCCGTAGGGGAATAATTATAAGGAGGGCGACAAAAAGGAACCATCCGTCATACCGGGTAAGCGTTGCGAGTGCGACACAGACACCGGTGAGAACAAGATCGACAATCTGCTCAAATTCCATATAGCGGACAAAGAAATATATAGACAGTGTGAATGTTGCAAGAAATAACGGTTCTGTCATGGGGGTGGATTGCAGGTATAGCAAATTCGGATTGAACGCGACAATGGCAGTGCCGATGAGAGCACTCCATTTATTTTTTGTAAGCAGCATCAGAGTTTTATAGACAAAAAATGCGCATACGACAAAAGAAATCATAGAAACAATGCTTCCGGCAAAGGCGGTATGCCAAAGCATATCGTTCCATGCAAACAGAAGCATAAAAACATGCGGTAACGGGAGCCAGACCGTCCCGATTTGAGCAAGACCGGGAGTGAGGTTATCGACAACCCGACGGGCGATATTGAGATGCGATGCGGCATCGTTATAGGTCAACACATATCCGGCGTGAAAGATAACGAACCATGTTCCCACTGAGAGCAAGACGAGAAGGATAAATAATATTCTTTCTATTTTACTTGTGTTGCCCCACATATTGTTTTATTTCCTATTGAGTTTTTAGGATTCCCAAGACTGAATTACAATTGTAGAGAAAAGATGAATTGTACAAAAAAAGCCAAATAGGACAAACCAACTCGAACCTAAGATGGTAAATATAAGTTAACATGTTCCTATTACAATCTTTTGTAAATCAATATTTGGTTATCGCTATAAATGAGGTTGTAATATTTTGCGAGTTTCGGTGAGTTTATTAGTTTTATTCCAAGAAGGTTTCTTATATTTGAAGTATCTTTATTTAATATAACCCACGATGCATATTTTTCAGGGTTTACAAGTGACCCATCCCAGTATTTGCCATTACCCTCTGTTATATAATTTTTGAGATTTATATCTGCCTCGAGTAATATATCACTCGCGACACCCGATGAAAGTAGTATTAAGCCACCAGAGTAATTTTTATGAAAAAATGTGACATATTCTGGTACAACTTTTTCATACCCTGCATTACCATTTCTGGATACAATCGCATCTGTTAAGGTGATGGGTTTAAATTTATATAAAGGAAAGCCGACAGCGTAAATGATTACTAATATGGTTAGGAAACTAATGAATTTATTTTTTATTATAAATAAAGACGAGGTAAACATAATAAAGAATGGTAAAGAGTAAAGACCATAGCGAATATTGTAGTAGTCAAAAGGAAATAACTCTGGAAGAAAGATTGTAGTATTCCCTTTAAATATCGAGTAGGATTCAAACACAAAAACCGAAAAAGACACCCCAATAAGTGCAAGTACTTCTAACGATCTTTTTCTGATGAGGATAGTTATTGCTCCAATAAATCCCATTGCTACCAAAAGCCATGAACTTACATCTGCAACTGAATGTAAATAATATATAAATGCATAATAGACATTGTGATAAGGTTTGTTTAAACCGTTCTTAATAGAATCAAATTGAAAAGCTTCTGCGGACCAGACACTATGTAAAAAATAAAGTGGGTTGTGAAAAATAAGTAAATTCCAAAGAAACCAAAGTCCTATACCAAAGAATGCGCAGTAGGAGAAAAGGATTAAATTTGATTCAAGTTTCTTGAAATTAATCCAGCTAAATGACCTGTTTGAATAAAATGTTAGGATAATTCCGAGAACGATTGATATGGCTATTACCCAGTTTTCATATCTGGTTAATGTTCCTAAAAAGACAAAAAAAGAGAGGATTAATAAATTAGTTAAGGTTTGTTTTTTTTGCCACCGAACAAAATAAAAAATACTTGAGGTGATAAAAAATAATGCAAGAATTTCAGTCATTGAAGCGGTTTGCATATATAGAACGTCGACGTTTAATGTGTATATTAAGGCTCCAATAAACCCCACTATTTTGTTGTCAGTAAAGAGAGAGACTAATTCATAGATGAAATAGATTGATAATAGATAAAATACGAAATTTACAATCGATCCTGCCAGACCAGTTAGATATAGAAAGTGATTTGTTACAAGAGGTAGGATCAACACGTGGTAAAGCGGTAACCAGACGCCTCCGAGTTGTGCTATTCCGGGAGTTAAGTTATCAAAGACTCTTCGAGCTATGACTAGATGCGCTTGAGAGTCCGCATAGGCCGTTATAAAGTGATTGTTGTATGACCAGATTGTTGTTAATAATCCAGCAAAGAAACCTATTATTAGAATTATTACTAAACCATAGTTTTCTAAAAAGCCGTTAATTTTTTTAACTACATTTTCCATACTTATTTCTTAACTTGGTAGCTCTGCTCGTTTTTTTGAAGTATTGTAGTGATCTGTTCACCAACGAGGCCCATGACGCCTACTTGAACCCCCATGATCATGAGCATGACGGCAAAGAGAAGGAGGGGCCGCTCACCTATCGATTGATGTCCAAAAACTTTAACTATGGTGAGATATGTTCCAATGAGAAAACCACCACTAAAAAAAATCAAACCCATATAACCAAAGAGGTGCAAAGGCCGTGCTCTAAATTTAGTAATAAACAACACGGTTATTAAATCCAAAAAACCATGAATAAAACGGATACCGCCGTATTTGGTTTTACCGTTAAGTCTTTTCCTATGTTCAACCTGGACTTCCGCGACGCTATATCCCTGCGCGGCAACGAGAACAGGAATATATCGGTGCAATTCACCGTAGAGATTAATTCCTTTGGCGACATCTGCTTTATATACCTTGAATCCGCAGTTAAAATCGTGAAGCTTCACTTTTGAAATAGAATTTGTCGCTACATTAAATAGTTTGGATGTGTTGTTTTTAACAAACGAATCTTTTCGATTATGTTTCCAGCCCGATACCATATCGTACCCCTCGTTAAGCTTGTCGAGGAGCTTGTGAAGCTCATGGGGGTCATCCTGCCCATCCGCATCCATCGTCACGATCGTATCGCCCGTCGCGTATTTAAATCCGGCGCTTAGCGCCGATGCTTTGCCGAAATTGTGTGTAAACTCTATCGCTTTCACGGTTTCCGGATAGTCTTTTTGCAGTGATTCCAATTTTTTTTGCGTGCCGTCACGGCTTCCGTCGTTCACGAATAGCACCTCATAGCTATGTTTCATCGAAGCCATGACGTCCTTTATTTCATTAAATAACGGTACGACGTTCCCCGCTTCGTTATATGTAGGAATGACGAATGATAGTTTCATAGAATTATTGTTAGACAGCCATCTCGACGGGAAAAATTGGTTGAATTGTTTCGTTAATATCGTAACCGACAACCGTATGTGCATGGGCCATCGATTTTTTGTGATTCAAGT
>Ga0182021_10000457_pt1 | contig 43111 bp, 24 predicted proteins | sample 612E3MmetaG_FD_120493 | JGI IMG/M metagenome (GOLD analysis project Ga0182021, IMG submission 120493) | Permafrost microbial communities from Stordalen Mire, Sweden - 612E3M metaG (Illumina Assembly) | ecosystem: Environmental > Terrestrial > Soil > Wetlands > Permafrost | place: Sweden... | reverse complement strand
CTCCGGCAGCTCCCCACCCCGTGTCGCCACGACGCAGTAGCCTTCGGTCACAGGCCGGTGAATCCTCGGCCTGACGGGGACTTCCACCCCGCTATGTAAGCGCCCTCGCAGGCGCACGAGCGCGGACAATGTTGTCCGCCCAAGTGCGTTCGTCCATCCCAGGCGGACAAGAATGTCCGCGCTCCTGCCCGACACTTTTGATCGCACCCGTTACTTCAGGTCGGCTTGTTCTTTGCCCTGACCGTGTGGAACATGAGGCGTCCGCCGCCCAAATAAACCGAGCGCCTTTACGGTAGTGGCTTCCGCTTCCCTTTCTTTCCGGCCAAAAGGCTGGATCGCGCCAACGCCTTCAGCATCGTCTTCAACTGCTCCGGCAGTTAAGGCTCCGCCGGTAAATGCCTACCGTTCGTATCCGGGCAGGTCTTTCGCCTCGGAGGAGTGGCTGATTTTGAGGGCCGCTCTGACGGCCCGGTCGAAATCACCCGGCTGGCTGCCGATGGGCACGCGACTGCGGAAGAAGTTGGCCCATTTGAATTCGTCAAACGAACCGTTGGTCTTGTCGAGTCCTCCCCGTTTGCGGACGGCCCAAGCCAGCGCCCGATAAGGATCGTCGGTCAACTCGGTCACGGTCTTGGGCAGCCTGTCGGCATCCAACGGGCCTTGGCCCCGGTTGTCGTACAAATACACCCAGCCGTGCTCCTTCATCTTGTTCCAGAACTCGGCAGGGCTCAAATGCCGCCAGTTGGCCTCCACCCGGACCTCGACGCTGTTGGCCACGCGGGCCTTAAGCAGCGCCAGGGACAGGTGATGGCCATCAATCAGATACGGTTGGTCGCCCGGGCCAATGACGATCAGCGGCAGATGTTCCTCCACGTACGCCTTCAGTTTCTTCGGGCTTTTCTGGGCGATCTGTTTGGCCCGCTCATCCACTTCCCGATACCCCACCGCGAACTGCGTGGGGCGGAGCCTCTCGATGGCCACCAGACAGAGGCTTTTGACGGGCAGGGCCGGATCGTAAGGCACTAAGTCGCCCGCTACGACCGGAGGGGTGCCCCAGACCAGGATCAAAAGTGCAGCCGCGAGGAGACCATACCTGGGCATACCAGGACCACCCCGATGGGAATCCGCCCGGCCCGAGACCAAGACCTTTGGCATCGCAAGCATAGTTCACCGGTGCGGATCGTCCTTCGCCCGCTGCTTCCAATCGCACTGGCCGCCCTGGAGCTCGACGATTTCGCCGACGCGCTGAAGGGGCAAGTCGCGCGCCGCCTGGCGAAGCTGCTGCACGAGCTTGCGGGCGCGCGCTTCGTCTCCGGCGGTCGTCAGTTGGTAATGAATCGTCAGTCCCATGTCGTGTCGCTGCCCTTTATCGTGCAACGCCCAGGCCAGTCCGTCACTCACGAAATCGCGCTGGCGGAGCACCATGACGCTGCCGCAGCGCGGACACGTACGACGCTATGGTTTCAATCCTCGCCCGTGCCGGTCTGCCAGACACGGGTAGTGTCCTAATTTGGATGGGTTCGCGAGGTAAGATATTCCTGAATGGCTCTTTGGAATTTCTTCTTCATTCTGGAATCGTCCTGCAAGGCGGATTGTTGAATACGCAAAAGAACTAGGTCGCTCATTTTGGGCAAATTCTGCTCCTGCATCGATCTGGAAATAAGAGGAGGGGGCAATTCTCGCGTTTCAGCATAAAGCACTACCGAAACTGGGGCCGCGAGCTCTTGGTGCTCGCCCTGCAACAGTTGGCAACTCGTGTCAGAGCCTGGGCGGAGAGTTGTGATATTTACGCAGACAAACCACCCTGGTTGTTCCAAACTCGGGGCAACGACAACAAATAGATGTGCGCCGCGTGGTGGGGTTTGGTAGTAAAAACAATTGCCAATCATCAAGCAGGCAATTGATCTCGGACTACAAATTCCTGCCCTTCGTAACGTGACAATTCACGGTCTAACTGGTCAAATGACGAAAGTTCTCTTCTGATACATGCGATTTCCTCAGGGCTTTTCCCTTCGAGCTTCAGAACCTGCTCTGGTGAAATTGGTATCGTGCCCCCATCCGGATCTGTCCATTCTGGCAATTCGTGAGTCAGTTCAGACAACTCCTTCCAGTTCTTGCCCCCATGTTCATCAAAGACTTCTTGGAGAATGCGACATTCGGCGCTACTCAGTTCATCATCGCCGCAATCTCCTAAGGATTTCACGGCATAACCAACCGGGGCGGAAACGGCATCGAACCAAGGTGCGTCCTCTGGGCTGTTTGGCCCAAACCGGATTAAATTCAGAATGCGGCTCAGAACAGGCCCATACGGAAGCGACATGAGTTGGTCTCCGGTGATCTGACGCTGCAAGCGGACAATCGCTTTACGATCTGCCAAGTAAAGCAGTTTGACCAACTCCATGTAATTGCGTTGGCCGCCAGAAAGCTGGAGCAGCTTGTTAGCTGCTTGAGCCGCCTTTTTCGCATTGAATCGGAACCTGATGGGTCGCTCGTTCATAGTTCCCGTTTTCGCTCTATTTCCTGCGGCACCGTGTCATATTTCGCCACTACTGGAAAATGTAAACGATTTTCTTGAGAAAGCCAAGAACTTTCTTTGTGACTTTCGACAACTTGCTCGGTGGTGTCTATCCATTGGACTATTGGAAAGCGTGGGTAGCCCGCACTCCAAACCGAGATGCACCCATCCATTCGCCGGACTGAGCTGGAACAGACCCTTGTGGCAGGTCGCGATCCACAGGTTGCCGGTCAAGTCCTCGCGCAAATCCACAATGGAGCTCTTGAAGTCCGGACAGGGCCAGCTCTCCGGCAGCCAGTTCCCGCCAACATACTTCCTGAGGCCCTCGGGCGTGACAACCCACAAACCGCCAACTCAGCTCGCACACACTCGTCCCGCGCCCGCGGTCGGCCGGCCAGCGGGCCCGCGCAGCGACACCAGATGTGCGCATCTTGACACTGCCGCCATGCCGTAGTGGGGTAAGCCTCCGGCTTGCCAAGGTGTCAGCAACCCTCTGGGCTGACCGGCGAGGCGGGGCACGCGGCTGGGCTCCACAAGCCGGAGGCTCATTTGGACCCGGCAAGCCGGAGGCTTACCCCACTACTTGGCGGCAGTGATGAGATGCGCACACACCAGACGTCCGTTCTGCTTCGCGCTTGCCAGCGGGGGCGGGGCGTGCCAGAGTTAAACGTTCGTTTAAAACGGACGTTTACTTAAGTGGCTAAACAAACTGAACTGGGCCGCCAGGCGCGAATCCTGGACGCCGCCGAGAACGCCATCGCGGAACTGGGATTCGCCGGCGCGTCGCTGCGGCATATTGTGCTCGAGGCCCGGGTGAACCTGGCCACCGTTTACTACTATTTCGGCTCCAAGCGGGGGTTGATGGACGCGGTGCTTAAGCGGCGCTTCGGCCCGCTCCGGCAGGAACACCTGGCGTTGCTGCGGGAGCTTCAAGCCGCCGCCAAAGGCAGGCCGCTGCCCGTGGAAAAAATCCTGGAGGCGATGCTGCTGCCGCCGCTGCGGCTGGCCGCCAAGGCCCCCGCCAAACACCAGGCCGTCACCCGCCTGATCGGTCGCATCGTGACCGAACCCAATCCGGAAACGCAGGAGGTCCTGCGCCGCCAGCGGGCGGAGGTGCGGACCGCGTTTCTTAAGGCCCTGCAGCGCCGCCTGCCCCGGGCGCCCCTGGCTGACTTGCAATGGGGCATGGAATTTGTCTGGGGCGCGCTGGCGTCCATCTTGTGCAATCCGCGCCAGATTGGACTCGAAACCCATGGCGCCTGTAACCCTGCGAACACGGACCAACTGCTCGCCGGCATGATCCATTTCTTCTCGCCGGGCTTCCACGCCCTGGTGGGGGGCAGACGAAGGCCCTGAGTTCTACCGGCTTATGGACACCCCTTTTTACAAGCACAGTCCGGCCCCCCCGCCTCGCGAGCAACTGGCGCGCCGACCGCTCCACCTGGTGGACTTCTTCTGCCGCGCGCCGAAGGCCCAAAGTGTCTCGCTCATTGGTGACTTCAACGGGTGGGAACCCACGGCCCATCCCATGACCCGGATGCCGGACGGCGGTTGGAGGATTCGCATGGAGCTGCCCCATGGCCATCATCAGTACCAATTCCTTGTGGACGGCAAGCCCACCCTCGATCCGAATGCGATGGGGAAGGTGCACAACGAACGCAATGAGACGGTCTCCCTGATCGCGATTAGTTAATTCCCAAATGCAAAACCCGTTGCCTATGAACTCCATATCCACCCTTTGTCCGCCGCGCTCCAACCCATCCATGCGGATCTTTCCCACCAGGCTCGCGGGCTGCGAGCATTTTTCCAGACAGGCTCTCAGGCTGTGTCTGCTTCCAATCGTCTGCGCCGCTCTGTTGTCTGCCTGCGCTCCTCCCCAATCCCCGCCGCCGCCGCCCACGAAGGTTACCGTCCAACCGCCCCAGCTTGCCACGGTCACCAACTGGGACGAATACCCCGGGCATCTGGAGGCGGTCGAGATGGTCGAAATCCGGCCCCGGGTGACGGGCTACATTGACTCGATCCACTTTCAGGACGGGGCGGAGGTCAAAGCCGGCGAGCTGCTGTTCGTGATTGATCCGCGACCCTACCAGGCCGAGCTGGACCAGGCGCAGGCCCGCAGCCAAGAATCCGAGACCCGTCTGGAACTGGCGCGGAACGACTTCAAGCGCGCCGACAGCCTGCGCGGCACCAAGGCGATTTCCGAAGAGGAATACGATAGCCGCAGCAAAGTCGTCCGCGAAAGCGAAGCCTCGCTGGCCGCCGCCAAGGCCAGCGAAGTCACCGCGCGCCTCAACCTGGATTACACGCAGATCAAGGCTCCCGTGAGCGGCAAGATCGGGCGCCGCCTGGTTACGGTCGGCAATTTCGTCCAGCTTCAAGGCAGCGGCGGCTCCGCCACCGTGCTGGCCACCCTGGTCTCGCTGGACCCCATTTACTGCTACTTCGACGTGGAGGAAGCCGCTTTCCGCAACTACCGGAGCAACGCGAAGGTGGCGGAGGCTAACAGCGGCGGCCTGGCTTGCGAATTGGCGCTGGTGAATGAAGCAGGCTTCGCGCACCGGGGCCGGCTCGACTTCTTCGATAACCAGGTCAACTCGCAGACCGGCACCATTCGGCTGCGCGCCGTGTTTGAAAACGGGGACCGCGCGCTGGTGCCGGGCATGTTTGCCAACCTGCGGGTCCTGGCCGGGCCGCCCGAGCAGACGCTGCTGGTCCCCGACGTGGCCGTGCTGTCGGATCAGGGCTACCGATTCGTGTATGTCGCGAACGCGGAGAACAAGGTCGAGACGCGTTCGATCAAGATCGGCCGGGCGCATGGCCCACTGCGCGCGGTTATTAGCGGGCTGACGCGGGAAGATCGGGTGATCGTCAACGGTCTGATGCTGCTGCGGCCGGACGCGAAAGTTGTCGTCCAAACTCCGGAGTCCAAAGCCCAAAGTGAAAAGGTGGGCGCGCCAACCGACAAGCCCCAATCCAAGTCCTAGCCGTGAAATTCTCCCACTTCTTCATTCGCCGGCCGATCTTTGCATCGGTCCTGTCCATCCTGTTCGTGCTGTTGGGGGCGATCGCGCTGTTTACGCTGCCGATTGCCCAGTACCCGGAGATCACGCCCCCGACCATCTTTGTCATCGCCAGCTATCCCGGCGCCAGCGCGGATACCGTCGCCAATGCGGTCGCCACGCCGCTGGAGGAACAAATCAACGGGGTGGAGAACATGCTCTACATGTCAGCCCAATGCAGCAGCGACGGCCAGTTGCGGCTGGCGGTGACGTTCAAGGTGGGCACGGATCCGAATATAGCCCAAGTGCTGGTGCAGAATCGCGTGGACGGTGCGTTGCCAAAGCTGCCGGAGGAAGTGCGCGCACTGGGCGTGATTACGCGCAAACGGTCGCCGAGCATCGCGATGCTGGTGAGCTTCGTCTCGCCGTCGGGCAAGTACGACCCTGTCTATCTGAGCAACTATGCCTATTTGCACGTGCGGGACGTTTTGGCCCGGCTGCCGGGCGTGGGCGACTCGGTCATCTTTGGCGCGCGGGACTACTGCATGCGCATCTGGATTGATCCGAACAAGGCCTCCGCGCGCAGTCTGACGGCGAGCGATATCGTCGCGGCCCTCCGCCGGCAGAATGTCGAGGTGCCGGCCGGCCTTTTCGGCCAGGCGCCACAGCCGCCCGACAACCTGTTCCAACTGGCGGTAGTGACCAAAGGGCGGCTGGTGACGCCGGAAGAATTTGGGGACATTGTGCTCAAGGCCGATGCCGGGGGCCAGATCACCCGGCTGCGGGACGTGGCGCGCATTGAATTGGCGGCCAACGATTACAGCATCGAGAGCCGGTTCAACGGGCGCCCGGCGGCGGCCATCGCGCTGTTCCAACAGCCGGGATCAAACGCGATCGAGACGGCCAACGCTATCGAGGCGGCGATGAAAGAGCTGCAGAAGGATTTTCCCGAGGGGCTGGAGTACCGGATCGCTTACGACACCTCGGCCTTCATCCGGGAGTCCATCCGGGCCGTGATCGAAACCCTGATCATAGCCATTCTTCTCGTGATATTCGTAGTGGTGCTCTTCCTCCAGAACTGGCGGTCGTCGCTGATCCCCCTGGTGTCCGTGCCGGTGTCGCTGATCGGCACGTTCGCGGCGATGACGGCCTTTGGGTTTTCGATCAACAACCTGTCGCTCTTCGGGCTGGTGCTGGCGATTGGGATTGTGGTGGACGACGCCATTGTGGTGGTCGAGAACGTGGAGCGCCACATCGCCGAGGGGCTTTCGCCGGTGGACGCGACGCACAAAGCGATGGACGAGGTGAGCTCGGCGGTCGTTGCCATTGCGCTGGTGCTCAGCGCGGTGTTCATTCCTACCGCGTTCATCAGCGGCATCACCGGCAGGTTCTATCAGCAGTTTGCGCTGACCATCGCCGTCTCGACATTGATCTCGGCCTTTAACTCGCTGACCCTTAGCCCGGCCCTGTGCGCGCTGTTGCTCCAGCCTCACCATGCGCCCAAAGACGCCATTGGCCGGGTGATCCACGGCCTGGTGGGCTGGGTGTTCCGGGCGTTCAACCGCGCGTTTGAGGGTGGGCGGGCGAATTACGTCCGAGTGCTGGGCCGGGTGCTGCGGCATTGCGGCGTCATGCTCGTGCTCTATGCGGGATTGCTGGCTCTGACCTGGTTCGGCTTCCACAAGGTGCCGACGGGCTTCATTCCATCCCAGGACAAGGGCAATATCTTCTGCTATTTGCAACTGCCGGATGGCGCCTCCCTCCAGCGCACCGAGGCGGTCAGCCAGCGGGTGGTGCAGTTGCTGACCAACACCCCCGGCATCGCCGTCGTGTCGGAATTCGCCGGGTTGTCGCTGGTCGCCCTGGGCAACAGCGCCAACGCCTCGAGCATGTTCATTCGCTTGCGTCCTTTCGAGGAGAGAGCGAAGGAGGGCCTGACGGCGGAAGTCATCATGCGCGACCTGCGCAAGCGCATCGCCCAAGCCAACATCCAGGAGGCTTACGTGGTAGTCGCCGGCACGCCGCCGGTGGACGGGCTGGGAACCCTGGGTGGCTTCAAGCTGCAGGTCGAGGACCGCGCCAATGCCGGTTACCCTGCAATGCAGGCGGCGACGTTTCAGTTAATCGGCGCCGCCATGGCCCAGACCAACAAAATCTTACAGGCGCTCTCCACCTTCCGCGCCAACGTGCCGCAGGTGTATCTGGATGTGGACCGCGCCAAGGCCGAATCCATGCACGTGCCGCTCGACGCGGTTTGGGACACCCTGTCCATCTATCTTGGCTCTTTGTACGTCAATGACTTCACGCTTTATGGCCGGCCATACCACGTGACCGCGCAGGCCGACGCGCCGTTCCGGGCCAAGCCTGCCGACGTAAAGAACCTCAAGACGCGCAATGCCAGCGGAGAAATGGTGCCGCTCGGCACGCTGGTCAAGGTCAAGGACATCACCGCACCCGTGCTGGCGGGCCATTTCAACATGTATCCCACCGCCGAGATCCTTGGCAGCACCGCGCCGGGCTTCAGCTCGGGCGAGGCTATCCGGCTCATGGCGGACCTGGCCGACAAAGTCCTGCCGCGGGGCATGAAGTTTGAGTGGACGGAGTTGAGCCTGCTGCAAATCCTCGCCGGCAACACCGCCATCTACATCTTCCCGCTCTGCGTGCTGATGATGTTTCTCGTATTGGCGGCGCAATACGAGAGCTGGTCGCTGCCGCTGGCGATCATTCTCATCGTGCCGATGTGCCTGCTCTTTGCCATCTTCGGCGTCTGGCTGCGGGGTCTCGACAACAACCTCTTCACCCAGATCGGGCTCGTGGTACTCATGGGTCTCGCCTGCAAAAATGCCATTCTCATTGTCGAGTTCGCCAAGCAGTTGCAGGACGCCGGGCGGAATCGCACCGACGCGGCCATCGAGGCCTCGCGCTTGCGCCTGCGCCCGATCCTGATGACCTCCTTTGCGTTCACGTTCGGCGTCATTCCGCTCATGCTCTCCCACGGCGCCGGGGCCGAAATGCGCGTGTCCATCGGCACCGCCGTCTTCTTCGGCATGTTGGGCGTCACCTTCTTTGGCATCGTGCTCACGCCGGTGTTCTATGTGGTCATCCGCCGGGCGCTCGAGCGCAAAAAGCCGTCGGTCGCTGGCGCTCCCTTGAAGACGGCGGCTTCTGGCGCCGCGCTGATCTTGCTGCTGGGCGGTGCGGCCTCCGCTTTTCTCCTGAACGGTTGCGCTGTCGGGCCGAATTTCCATCCACCCAAGACCGAAGTCGGGGCGGCCTTCGCCAACGGGAACCAGACCAACATGGCGCCCGAGCCCGCAACTGTTGCTTGGTGGCGCGGGTTTAACGATGCGATGCTGAATGGCCTCGTGGATCGCGCCGTCACCAACAACCTGGACCTCCGCATCGCCACCGCCCACGTGCTTGAAGCGCGCGCCCTCCGGATGGGGGCCGTCGCGGACCTGTTCCCCGTTGCCAACGCCAACGCGGGCTGGAGCAAATCACTGGTCGCCCACGATGCCGAGCCCACCCTCCCAACACGAGCGGAACGCGAACTCCAGCTCTACAACGCGGGCTTCGATGCCACCTGGGAACTGGACTTCTTCGGCCACGTTCGGCGCTCGGTCCAGGCCGACACCGCCGACCTCGCCGCCACGATGGCGACCCGGCAGGATGTGCTGGTCACCCTCATTTCGGAAGTCGCCCGAAACTACTTCGAACTCCGCGGCGCCCAAAACCAATTGAAGGTTGCCGGCGGAAACGCGGAGAACGAGCGTGAGACCTTGGACTTGACCGTCTCGAAGTTTAAGGCCGGACGCGCCACCGAACTCGACACGGCCCGCGCGCGCGCCCAGCTCGACTCAACCCTGGCCGTCATCCCGCCGTTCGAGGCCGCCGTCAAGCACGCCATTCATCGGCTGGGCGTCCTTACCGGGCAGCAGCCGGCGGCGCTGGAATCCCAGCTTGCTCCGCCGGCTCCCATCCCACCGTTGCCCCCGCTGGTCAACCTCGGCAACCCGGCCGAGCTGTTGCGGCGGCGACCGGATATTCGTTCTGCTGAAAGCTCCCTGGCCGCCGCCACCGCGCGCATTGGCGTCCAGACCGCCGACCTTTTTCCCCGCGTCACCTTCAACGGCAACCTGGGCGTGCAGGCCAGTGAGTTCTCGGGCCTGTTCAAGTACGGCGCCGACAACTACTCTTTTGGTCCCAGCATCACCTGGGCCGCGCTGGACCTCGGCCACGTCCTCGCCCGCATCAAGGCCGCCAATGCCCGCGCCGAAGCCCAACTGGCTGCTTACGAAAAGACCGTCCTGACGGCCCTGGAGGAAACCGAGAACGCCCTGGTGGATTTCGGACGCGAGCAAGCCCGCCGCGATTACCTGCGAGCCTCCGATCGTTCAGCCACCCAGGCGATGACGCTAGCCCGTCAACGCTATGAAGGCGGCGTCTCTGATTTTCTCCCCGTGCTCGATGCCCAGCGCACCCAACTATCAATCCAGGCCCAACTGGCCCAGAGCGAAACCCGCACCGCCACTACCCTGGTCGCCATCTACAAAGCGCTGGGTGGCGGCTGGGAAATCGAGCAGCCCGCAACCAGGACCGCGTCCAGACGCGATCAGAACTGAATAACCCGCAGTCGGCGGCCCTCTTCTATGGGGAGACAGGCCGACGGCAGAATGAGAGCGCTCGTCACGGCGTCGGGTGTTCACGCTGGCTGGGCCGGCCTGGGGGACACGCTGGCGGGATTCGAACGGAGGTATTTGGCGGCGGCCTCGGTGCGACAACGCACGTGAAGTTTCTCGTAGATGTGCATGAGATGGGTCCGCACGGTGGCAAAACTGATGTGCAACCGCGCGCCAATCTCCTTGTTCGACAAGCCCTCGGCCACCTGCGCGAGAATCTCCATTTCTCGAGCCGAAAGCTGATCGGTCTCTGAAGCGGAGGCCGGCGATTCCAGGAACGAGCGGACCACCATGCGGGCGATCTCACTGGTCATGGGGGCGCCCCCGGCGCGCACCTCGGCGATTGCATGGAGGACTTCCTTTTCGTCGGAGCGCTTTAAGACATAGCCGCACGCCCCGGCCTTGAGCGCCTGGAAAATCATTTTGATGTCCTTATAGACGGTGAGCATAATCACCTGCGCCTTTGGCGCTTTCTCGCGCAAGCGCGCGGTGCAGGCGATGCCAGACTCGCCGGGCAAATGGATATCCATCAGCACCACATCCGGCTGATGGCGCGGGATCTCAGTCAATGCAGTTTCGGCCGTGGCGCAAGCGCAGACACACCGGTGCTCCGGGGTGCGGTTAATCAATTGCGCCAGGTATTGGCGAAACGTCGCATTATCTTCGACAATGGCAATCTTCGTCATCCGGTCGTCACAGTCATTTTGAGCCAATTGTGCCAGCATGTCACTCGTTTCCAAGCGCCTTTCTGGGGCGCCTTACAGAATTCGACCGCCATCTTGACCGGTTTTGCCTGCCGGCGTAAATCGGTCAAATGTCGTATTCAGGCGGTGAAATCCCGCCCCGTTTCCGGCACGGGCAGCGGCAGCCGGATTCTTACGTTTGTCCCCTCGCCGAGATGTGATTCAACGATGCAACTGCCGCCGAGTTTCTCCAGCCGGCCACGAAGATTATTCAACCCGTTTCCTTGACTAGCAACTGAGGAGTCAAACCCCTTTCCGTTGTCGGCGATGACGATTTCCAGGGTGCCCCCCACGACCGCGATCCCAAATTCGACCTCGCTCGCGCTGGCGTGGCGCACGACGTTGTTGAGGGCCTCTTTGACTGCCAGGAAGAGGTCGTGTCGAACGCGGCCCTCGAGCATAATGGCTGGGAAAGCCACTGGGATCTTGAAGCGGCAAACAACGCTGGAATTGGAAAGGTATTCACCGGCGAAACCGCTCAAATAATCCGCCAAGGACTGAAGCGAGTTGTCTTCCGGATCAACCGCCCAGACGATGACATCCAGGGCGGCAATCGAGCCGCGGGCTTTCCCCGCGATGGCCTCGAAAAGCGCGGGAGAGCCGCCGGCCTCCTGCTGCACCCGCTTCCCGGCGCTAGCCAGCGCGCCGATTTCGGTGAGGCTCGAACCCAGATCATCGTGCAGATCGCGGGCGATGCGCGAGCGTTCGGCCTCGAGAGCGTGATGGCGTTCGGCCCGCTCGCGCTCGCGAATCTCCCGCTGCAATTGAGCCGTGCGTTGTTCCACCTGTCGCCGCAACTGCGTAATCCAAGCGGCCGCCAGCGCCAGCACCACTACCAAAAGGCCAACCGCCGCCGCCAGGCGCTCGAGTGTCCACCACGAAGGTTGCGAGAGCACCAGAATGTCGGCCGGCGAGTTCAACAGCAGCTCGAAGGTTCCCACCTGGGTCCCCCGGTGCCGGTTGCGTCCCGTCTCCGCGTAAACCCCAGAGAGTTGGAGCTGGCTGCCCAGACGCAGCGGAAGTTGCGCGCGCGCGCCGGGTTTGATACGTGCGACAAACAACTGCCCGCTCGACTGAATCTCCAGCACGGTCGAGTTCTGCTCGGAGTGCATGCCCACCAGCTTTCCTTCCACACGGACCAGGGTGGAATCCAAGCCTTTCAGGGCCAACTCGGGTCCAGCCAGGGCCTTGGGCTCGGGCAACCTCGCCGTGCCGGTTTTGCGGACGAGGGCTTGTCGCAGCAGCGGCGACGGTCCGCTGATTTCAGGGTATCCGACCGCCTCGACCAAATCACCCGGCCGCAGTTTTGCGGCATCGGCCGCCAGGATTCGCACCCCCAATCCTTCGTCCACCGCGAAGACCTCCTGGGAATCGGCGTAAAGGACCTGGGTCCGCACTTTGACCGGGCGGAAGGCGGTGGCTTGAGCATCGAACAGAAGCAAATCCCGCGCGCTTTTTATTGGCGCAGCGAAAGGATCCGATGGCGGAGGCCTATCCACGCTGAGGCTGGCATTGCGCATCAGCAGACTGCCAAACTGCACTTCGCGGGAGTCGGCATTCCACATGGCGAACAAGGCGCCGCGGATGCGAACGACGGCTTGCTGGTATCGCTTTAACTCAGGCTCGAAATGATTCTCCATTTCGACCTCGAGCGGGCCCTCGGGCAGCAGCAGGGTCAACCGGTTGCTCTGGACCCCGGAGATCAGCCCCTGGAACTCGACCCATTGCACGTCCATGCTGCCATTGGCTAATTCGTTCCAGCTTGGCCGGGCCGGCTCCGGCATGCGCCCCTGTCCCAACCGCTTCATTCGCTCCGCCACAACGATCGGGGCAAAATTGCCCGGGGCGGTATGGCCAACCACTTCCCACAGTTCCGCACGGGCGGGGAACGAATTCGACAAGGCACCAAGGTCAACAAATATTCCGCGCGTGTCGTCCTGGAGGGAAACCCAGTGATCTGTCCGGCTGGAGCCGGTGACCACGCCCCGAATGCGCACCGGCAATTGGCGTTGGGCGTCTCCGAGGCGCATGGTTTGCACTTGGCTGATATTGGCGAGCGGCAAGGGCGTCCCGGGAGTTTCTGTTTCGAATTCCTCGCGTGTCAAACCCCTGCCATCGGGGACCAACAGCCGGTCCAGAACAATCCGTTGGCCGGCAGACAGCGCGGCGCGGCCAACCCCAACCGCGCGCACATAAGTATTCAGCAAGCCTGCCAGCTCCAGGCCGGAGGCGTCGGCCACTTTCACAGACAACGCGTCCACCCCGGAGCGCAGCTCCAGCACCAAGCCTTCTCCCATTCGCGAAATGAAACTGACGCGTCCCTGGACCGAAAGCCAACGCCGTTCCTCGAGCTGGCTCATGGGCTCGCCAATCAGGCCAGGCTGAGCCGCTGGCACATTGGTCGCTCCCATCCTGCTGACCGGCACCTCCGGAGATCCGATGAAAAGCAGGCCGCCGTCGTCGGAACCGACGCGGAAGGTGTATTGGCCGTCGCTGGGCGCATCAAAGAATCCCGTAAATCGGAGGCCCACCAATTCATCCCGCGTTCGAAATTCCAGGTCAAAATTCGTAGTAGTTCCGGTCTTGACCGGTCGCAGCAGGTCAAAGTCCGGGACTTGCTCCCAATAGCCCTCGTAAGCTTCCGCCTGCAGGCCGGGTAGCAGATTGGTCTCACCCAGCGATGGCTCCGCATGAGCGTGCCAGAGCGCCGGTCCAGCGATCATCTGCGGTTGTCCGTTCGGCTGCTGGCAGTACACCCCCAGGCCGAAATTGCGAAGGCAGTTGAACCAATCCACTTCCAGCGGAACCCGCCCCGCCTTGAGCACGACCTCGTTGGTTTGGAATCTCCACCCGTGGAGGCCATCATTGTCCACGACGGGCGCGGCGGAAATCTGCGTGCCCAGGTGGCGCCGGCGCAACAGCAACCGATTCCCTTCGACCCGGATTCTCTCCCCCGGGGGGATTTCCTCGGCGCGGCGGCCCAGCTCCAGCAGTTCAAACCCCGTGGCATCCTGCACCACGACGACGCCGAGGTCGGGTTTGCTGGAGGCGCAGACCACGACGTCCAGTTGGATACTCCGGCACAGCCGTTCTGCTGAACTGAGGGCGCGACACAACTGCGCGAGGTTGGTGATGGAGGTCCCCTCGTTAGCCGGGGAGGGCAACGCGCCTGAGGTCTGCGCCCCGCTTTCAAGCGGCACGCCGGCTGCTAGCAGCAGGCCCAAGGTCAGCGCGCCAGCTAATCCAATCCTGTTCAATGCGCCGGGCATTGCCCGCCAGTTTAATTACCTCGAATTAGCGGAGCAACCTCTAACTCGTTCATTTGTTTGCGTCACGGTTTTCAGGCGTAACTCGGCCACCCTTATAGCCCTTGATATGCCAGCAGGGAAATACGACGTACGTCGTATGGTTCTGGAGAGGGCGGTTGGGTAGGATCTCCCAAAGTCCATATTTGCAGAAATGTTGCTGTCGAAAGCATGACACGAAATGAGGGAACTAGAGTAACTTCCTGACCTGGTTAAGTAAATGCCGCCGTGTCCGAAGCGTGCATTTTACCGCCGGATTCATTGCTTATGAGCAGACTCAATACCCATTCGCTGAAACCGAGGCTCGGCGCCCGTGCCACTGCTTTTACGCTGATCGAACTGCTGGTCGTGATCGCGATCATCGCGATCCTGGCGGCCATGCTGCTGCCCGCGCTGGCCAAGGCCAAAGAGCGGGCCCGACGCATCCAGTGCCTCAACAACCTGCACCAAATCGTGGTCGCATTGAACATTTATGCCACAGACTGCAAGGACAAGCTGCCACGCCTGGATCCCCCCGGCAACGCCGCCTGGCTTTGGGACATGCCCTGGAACGCAGGCGAAGCCATGCTCACCAGCATGGCCGGCCAAAAGCGGGCTTTCTATTGCCCCGGAACCACCCCGCGCTTCACCGACCTTGAGAACTATGCCGACGTATCCGCCGCACAACGGAATTACACTGAGGTGAACGGGGGCTTTTACAAACCGCACTTGAGCCCGCATTTAAAGCGACAATTCCCGGTGGGCGGCACTGTGGGCTTTAAAGACGGCCACGTCGCCTGGCGCCGGTTCGATGACATGAACCAGCGCGCCACCGGTGGCCAGAGCTTCTGGTGGTGAACGGAAGGGGAGCCTGATCGCCTACTGCCCAGGATTCCAGATGCGGAATTCGCCGCCACAATGCAAGAGCGCCATCAGGTAAAGCAAACCGTCATAATACCGCCCTAGCCCGTCGGGAATGGGGGTGTTCCAGAGAGCGACGACGAACTGCCGGGAGCGGGGATGCCTTGCAGCGAGGCTGGCGACAGCGTTGACGGCCAGCAGACCGTTGGAGTGGCCCGCGTCGAGTTGCTGGCCCTCGAGCGTGAATTGGCAGCCATAGTCCGCCATGCCTTTGGCTTCGAAGAAGGCCTGGAGCTTGTCGCTGAGTTCCCTTTCCCGAACATCCTTCGCCCACCAGGACCAGTCCACGGACCAGTTCCCCGCGGTGCGAAAGGCATCGAAACTGAAATGGGCTGCGCTCCGGCGCCAGGGGGAGGTTGCGGGGGCGCCATCAAACTGCGCGTAGTCCGGCGTCAGCGCCGTGACCGGATGGGCCGAGCGCTGGAAGAAATCGCGGCTGGCCGCCGCCGCTTGCACCCAAAACGGGCGGTCTTCCGGCGGACCCCAGCGCGCCCAGAGTTCATAAAACGCCGGCAGATGATAGGAGGGGTCGGTGAAGCGGGGGCGCTCGGAGCTTGGGGTGAACAGCACCATTTTGTACGGCTCATCAAAAAGCGGCCCGGCAGTGACGATGAAGTTGGTAGCCGAGTTTCCTCGCACCATGGAAATCTGGCCGGTGATTGGCCGGCGATGCCGCAGGTTCGTGAGCAGCCGGTTGGCTTCGGCGTGGTAGTCATAAATGCCTTTGCCGTTGCCCCAGCGATGGGCGGCAAAGTAAAGCGCCGTCGCGTAATATTCTTCGCCGTCCGGAGCAACGAATTCGCTCAGCACCGCGCCGTTGGTTCGCGCCTGCCACGAAAAGAAGCCGCAGGAGGGATGCGTGGCGGAATCGTGATACAGGTAGGTCTTCGACCAATTCCAAAGGGCGTCAAACTCGGCCTGTTTGTTTAACTGCACGGAGATCATCATGCCATAGGAGAGACCTTCGGTGCGCACGTCGTTGTGCTTGATGTCGGCGATGTAGGCGAGGGGACCGTTTGAATTTGCACCAGCGGAGTAATAGACCGCCTGGGTCTCGGGAGCGCCGTGAAAGAACTGTTGGAACGCCGCCTCTATCTTCCGCCGGATTTCCTGCCGCGAATGGCCATTTTCCGCAAAGAGGTTGCGGTAATGACCGGTGGCATAAGCACCGGAACCATCCGCCGGGTCCATCGAGGTGTTCGGAGTGCGGCAGCCAACCAGCAAGGCGAGCAGTCCCAGGCACGCCAACCGGCAAATTTCCGGGTACCGACGGGCGCAGCCTGGCACTCCGCCCGGCAAGCGCGCCCGCCCCGGAGTGCCCCCCAGGTTGCGGCTTGACATCCTGTGCGGTCGGGTATTGAGGCTCATCAGGGGCGGGACTTGAGCTTGAGCACCACGATGCTGTGCGGCGGCAGGGCGTAAGTAAAGATGGGTCGGACATGGCGGAGCTTGGTGGCAACCGGGACCACGTTCCGCGGATGGTCAATGGAGTTAGTATCCTCCGGATTTCCGGCCAGGGTGATCGCGCTGCCTTTGGACGCGACCGACGCAACGCCTATGAGCTCGATCCTCAGCGATTCCGCATTGGGCTGCGGGTTGACCAGTTTGACAACGATCTCGCCGGTCCTGCTGTTGCGAGTGGCAGTGCCCTGGACAGACGTTTCGAGCCACGCGACGGGCAGGATCTGGTCGCCGAGGTTCCGGCTGAACATTTGCAGAGCGTAGTAGCTGGGCGAACCGTAGGCCGAAATGGCATCGTAGCCGATCAGGTCGGGACGCCATTGGCGGGCACCGGGGTTCACGTTAACGAACAGCGGGGCGTAACACTGCATGAGGATGAGATCGGAGTTGCGCTCCATGGCGGCCATAAAGACAGCGTCGCCAAGGGCGGCTTTCATCGAGGGGGTGGGTGGTTGCTGTCTGGCAGCCGCATCCCAAGGCTTGATTCTCCGGTCTTCATGGGCGGCCCATTCGCCGACGAAAATCTCCGGACCGGTCCGGTCATATTTTCGGGCGTAGTCCAGCGACATCTGGAGAAACTCATCGGTCGAACGGTAGTAATGCTCGTCAATCATGTCGGGCTTGCGGCTATGGATCCGCAGGTTTTCGGGCTGGTCGTTGGCGATGCTGGAAATGGTTTTAAGCTTTGGATACCGCGCCTTGATGGCGTCGTGGAATTGCGCAAAGCGAGCGTCGTAGCTGTTGGACTTGTCGAACCAGTCTTCGTTGCCGATCTCGACGTAAGTGAGTTTGAACGGCGCCGGGTGGCCGTCCTGCGCGCGCCGGGCGCCCCACGTAGTGTTCACATCGCCGGTCACATATTCGATTTCCTCCAGCGCCTCCTGAACGAAAGGATCGAGGTCCGGGCCAGGGTTGACGTAAGCGCCTTTAAGGGAATAGCCGCCATAAACTGCCAGTACGGGCTCAGCTTTCATGTCTTCGCACCACTCCAGAAATTCCAGAAGCCCCATTCCGTCAGTCGAGCGATAGCCCCACGGGCAGGGGTGGCCGTGGCGTTGTTCAACCGGACCCAGCGTCTTTTTCCATTCGAATCGAGTCTCGACTGTATCGCCCTCCAGGTAATTGCCGCCGGGAAAACGCAGGAACTTCGGGTCCAAGTCCACCAACATTTGCATCAGATCCTTGCGCAGGCCGTTCGGGCGGTCGTTCCAAGTCGGCGGGAAAAGCGACACAAGGCCGAACCAGACCGTTCCCGGCCGGTCGAGTGTAATCACAAAACGGGCCCGTGCGGTCGGAGTGATTTTGCCGGTCTTGAGCGTCAGTTGGAATTTTTGCCATTCGGCCGTGAGCCCGGAGAACTTTTCCCTCGCGTAAACGCTGCGTCCGTCTTCGCTCAGAATGGAAAGCGTGATCGGGCCGGAAAAGCTGGAATCGGCCTTGGCCAGGAGTGAAGCGCGGTAACGGGTGTGGGCCTGCACGGGAATGCCCCAATAGCCGCTGTTGGTCACACCGGCCGGCTGCTCCTTTGTGGCTTTGGTCACCGTCAGCCGCAAGCTCGCCGTGAGCTTGTCGTTGCAGGGAATTGCGGAGTCGAGCGCGATAGTTGCGCGGGCGCCATTGTCGTTCACCACCGACCAATGGACCGGCGTCGTCGGGTCGTCCAAAAAGGCGCGATTACGGATCAACTCGGCGTAAAGGCCGCCGTCGTAAGAGTGATTGATCTCCTCGGTCATCAGCCCGTAGAGCTTGGGGCTGACTCTTCCGGCGGGATGGCTGACGTCAATGGTGAAGGTCGGATTGGCGGCGAGACAGGAGGCCACGGCGGCCGCGTAAGTCGCGAAAGCTGTCAGTTTTGTCATAGGGTGCTCTTTCACTTGGTAAATAAGGTCAGGTCAATCGAATCGGCCATCGCTTGGTAGCCGGCGGGGTTCAGATGCAGGCCGTCGCCGCTGTCATAAGCGGAGAGAAGGTTGGTGAGTGTGACCGGGTTGCGCACGACGGCGTCAAAATCAATCACCGCGTCCAACTTGCCGCTGGTCCGAATCCAGGTGTTGACGGACTGGCGTACGGCCTCATGGGCGGGGGTGTAATAGCCATTGCCGCCAAAGGGTGTGATCGTGGCTCCGTAGGCACGGAGTTTCCGTGTATGTGCCTTGTCCACGAACTGCGCATAGGCGTTGGTCAGGCTTTGCGCGCTGGTTCCTCCGCCAATGTCATTGACGCCCTCGAACACGATCAGCCACCGCACGCCGCTCTCGCTGAGCACGTCCCGATCAAACCGCGCCTGCGCCGAGGGCCCCAGGCCGCCGAACACCCCGTTACCGCCAATCCCCATGTTGATCACCGCCACGTTGGCCGTAGCCGCATTCGTGCTCAGACGCTGTGCCAGATTGTCCGGCCAGCGATTGTTCCCGTCCGTCGTTGAGCCTCGGCCATCGGTGATCGAATCACCCAGGGTGACGAGGGCCTTGCTGGAAGCGTCCGCGAGGACATCAATGCCGGTGATGATGTACCAATGCGCCGTTTTCGCGGCCGAAGGCAGGCTCGCGGCCGAGACGGCGTTGCCGGACTGGATTAAGGAGGTGGTGCGGGAACCGGGGTGTCCGTTGATAGTGGTCGCCGAGATATTTCCGAAATGAATGCTAACGGCGAGGTTGGTCAGCGGCGGCAAATCGTAGGCCAATGGGTCGGAGAGCACGACCTCGCCCGGCGGAATGGTCGCCGAGGGCGCGCCGCGAAAGGTCAGCGCCTTGTCGGTGGCGGTATTGATGTTGCCGCTGCCCGCGCTGCCGGTTCCGGCGGCCAGAGCCACGTGGACCGAATTCATGGTCACGGAGTTGGTGCCGTAGGCATTGGAGAACCGCGCGCGCAGTTGTTTTCCGCCAAGCGTCACATGCACAAACTGGCGGAGTGTGCTGTTGGCCAGCGGGGCGGGCGGGAGGTTTCCTGGTTCGGTCAACTGCGGGCCACAACCCCAAGAGCCCACCCAATGTTCACCCGCCGCCGCGGCCTCTTGTGGCACGCCGCAAAGGCTCAGGGCGATGGCCAAAGCGGTCCAACAGGTTCTTCGTGCGCGAAGCCCGGAGATCTCTTTCATAAAGTCATTCCAATTTGGTTTTGATGGAAGCGGTTCCAATCTTCAGACCGTCAGCGCTCGCAGTCACTTGGATTCTTCCTGGCTGTCCGGGCTTCCCACGAATGATCACCAGACAAAGACCGTTGAATGCTTTGCGATCGTGGGATTGGAGCAACTCGAAGCTCGTCGGATCACCGTTGTCCGTGGCCACGATGTCCCCAGGTCCTTGGACGTCAAAATGGATGCGGTCGCCGGCGCGCGGCACGGTCCACCCGCTTTTGTCAACCACGCAGGCTGTGACGAACGACAAGTCCACTCCGTTTGCCTGGATCTCGCCGCGGTCCGGCTCCAGCTTGAGTCGCGTGGGTTTCCCGGCCGTTTTCATCATAGCGGTCGCCCACTTTTTGCCATTCTTGTACGTGAGCACTTTGAGCGTGCCCGGTGTGTACACGACGTCGTCCCAGCGGAGCCGATATTCATAAGGCCCCTTCTGTTTGCGGCCCAGTGATTTGCCATTGAGGAACAACTCGCCTTCGTCGCCGGAGGTGAAGACGTGAACCGGCGTGACCTGCCCGATTCGCTCCGGCCAGGTCCAATGCGGCAGAAGGTGCGCCATCGGAAAATCAGCACGCCAGTGCGCTTGATAAAGGTAAAAGCGGTCTTTCTTGAAACCGGCCAGGTCAATGATGCCGGAGTACGAACTGCGCGCTGAGTCGAAAGGCGTCGGCTCCCCCAAATAATCCCAGCCCGTCCACACGAATTCTCCACCCACATACGGATGCCTCTCCTGCGAGGCAAACACTTTGTCCGCCGAAGCCCCAAACGCCGCATGATACAGTTCATACGCGCTCACTTGCCGCCTCGACCGGTCTTCGCCAGAGTTGGGCCCGACGGCGGCGCTATTCGCATTGGTGACGGGAAAAATGTATTCGCCACGGCTGCTGAGCGCGGAGGCGGTTTCGCTGCCAATGATCAATTTGTCCGGGAACTCCTCATGAAAGGCTGAATACTGGCCCGGCGCCTTGCGTATTCCGGCGCCCTGATAATTCAGCCCGATGACATCTACGGCTGCCGGGAGCGGATTGGTGGCTTGCGCCCAATTCATCGCCGTGGTCGTGGGGCGAGCCGGATCTTCCTCATGGACGATGTCGCTGAGCTGCTTTGCCAACACGGCCCCGCTCGTGCCCGTGTATTGTTCGCTGACCTCGTTGCCGATGCTCCACATGATCACGGATGGACAATTCCGATCCCGCCGCGCATGAGCGCGCAGGTCCTGTTCGTGCCAGTCAGGAAAAATGAGGTGAAAATCCAGCGGCGTTTTCTCCCGAACCCACACGTCAAACGTCTCGTCCATGACCAGGAATCCCATCCTGTCGGTAAGCTCAAGAAGTTCCGGCGCCGGGGGATTGTGGCTGGTGCGAATCGCGTTGCACCCCATCTCCTGCAACATCTCCAACTGCCGCTGCAAGGCGCGGTAGTTCAACGCCGCGCCCAGCGCCCCCAAGTCATGATGATCGCACACCCCGTTCAAAGGAATGTGCTCGCCGTTGATGAGGAAGCCTTGGCTAGGATCGAACTTCAGCGTCCGGATGCCAAAGGGCGTTTCATAGACATCCGCCGCCTGGCCGCCCGCCGATACGGTGGTTACCGCGACGTAGCGATTGGGCCGTTGCTGGGGCGGCGGTCCCCAAAGCTTTGGATTGGCCACCTTTCCAGTGCCCTCGGCAACCGCGCTGCCACGCGGAGGGACCTGGACTTTCAGCGGTGTGAGGCTTGCGATCGCATTTCCATTCCGGTGGCCGTTCGGAGCCAGAGGAAATATCCGCGTCGAGACGGTGACCTCCGCAGCTTCCTGTGAATTATTGTCAACTGTCACTTTCAGATGAATCGTCGCGGACGAGGGCGAAACTTCCGGCGTCGTGAGGCAAGTTCCCCAGTGTCCCACGTGCACGGGTCCCGTCTTTACGAGCCAGACATTGCGATAGATTCCGCCGCCCGGATACCACCGCGAGGAATTGGGCGGGTTGTCCAGCCGGATCGCCAATTCGTTTTTTCCGCCCGGTGTCACGTAAGGTGTCAAGTCCACCCGCCAGGAAGCATAACCGTAAGGCCAGCCGCCGACCCATTGGCCATTCAGCCATACTGCCGAGTAGGACATGGCCCCATCCACATCCAGGAAGATGGACTTGCCTGCGTCCTGCGCCGGAATGCTCAACTGCTTCCGGTACCAACCCACGCCGGCACTGGGCAGACGGCCCATGCCACCGCCGCCTTGCGTAGTGAAAGGGCCCTCGATCGCCCAGTCGTGCGGCAAGTTTATCTGACGCCACGAGCTGTCATCAAAACCCGGCTGCGCATACGCGACGCCATCTTCTAAATTTCCTTGCGGCCTGACAAATTTGCGTGACGCATCCTTTATGAAATCATTGCCCGTCGGAAGTATCCATTGCTTGATCACCGCCGGCGACGCCGTCGCGACTGCTTGCGTGCCGGCGCCAGACGGTTTTGGCCATTGCGGCCTCAGGTCGTAGAGCAGGCTCGCCGTGTTACCGGGCGGATCACCTTTAGTGAACCGCCAGTTGTCGTTGATCGAGATGCGTTCGCGGGGGAGGTCGGCCGCGCCGCCGACCTGAGTAGCGAACGCCAACCCAAAGACGTAACTGAACCGGATCAGAGATGATGAATAACGCACGGCTACCTCATAGTACTACGGCAGATGCATCAACGGAAGCTGCGTTGGACAAGAAGGTAAAGGTTGTTCTTCCATTCCGTGGCGTCATGACCATACCCGTCCACATGCCACACATGGGGAACCCCTTTCTCCTTGAGATAAGCGTGCACCCCCTGGCTGATGCGGATCAGGCCATCCTTGTTACCGCACCCGACCCAGAGCAGTTTTAACTGTCGCGTGGCGGCAGCAGGGTCAGGCACCAGTTGCTCCGGCGGTAAGGTGTTGGGCGCGGAGGAAAAGCCACCAACCCAGGCAAAAGTGTCTAAGTGAGCCAAACCGAAGTTGAGCGCTTGGCCGCCGCCCATTGATAACCCAGCGAGCGCGCGATGTTCGCGGTCCGCCTGGACGGAGTAGCGTGCCTCGATGACTGGAATCACATCATCCAGCAGATCATGCTCGAAATTTGCAAACGCCGGGGCAGAGCGAAAAACATCTCCTTCGGCTCGGTCGTTCTTCTGTGCGCGGCCGTTGGGCATCACCACGATCATCGGCACGACCTTCCCTTCGGCCAGCAGGTTGTCGAGCAGGACATTGGGGGTGGCGAAGCGTTGCCACTCGGTCTCGTCCCCGCCAATGCCGTGAAGCAAGTATAGGACCGGACACTTTTTGTCCTTCGAGTACCCTGGGGGTGTATAAAGCTGCATCTTCCGTTTGCAGCCGACGGTTTTGGAGTCATATTCGATCATCTCCAACTTCCCGTGAGCGATGTCGTCGCGTCTGGCGTCAAAGCCGGCGGGCGGATCCGGAAAGGCCGGCTTGTCGTCCGGCCCCAGGACAATCGGGCCACCGAATCGGCCTGGTCCTCGCGGCGGCCGATTGGTGGCAGCAGCGTTTGTGGTGCCTGCGCTCGCCACTGCTCCGGCCTCAACCCGTTTCGCCCCGAATTCTTCGGTCGCAAAATCACCGACTTTCCGGGTGAACTGGATCTCCTTGTTGCTCACTTTGCCCGTGTAATCGATTCGCACCTCGTTGTCCTGGAACTTGAACATTTCCACAAACGTCAGCGTGTCGCCGGCGAGCTTGGCCTCCTTGAACTCCACTTCCCGTTTCTGACCGCCGAGTTCGGCGGTTGCTTTGCCCGCCACTTTTCCTTCATTCACTTGGAAGGTGAAGAGGTACTCTTGCTGACCAACTTGCGTGTCGAACTCCGCACGCCATTGGCCGGAAAGATCACCGGCACGCGCTGTGGTCCCGGCGAGCAATCCGCATAGGGCCAACACTGGAAGGTTCATTCGGGGTTTGGTAGGTTTCATAGGATCGTTGATTGGACTAATTGAAGCGTTGATTTATTGATTATTAGAATTGGGAATTGTTCGGCGAAGGTCCACGACCGCCTGGAAGCCAGCCTTCGGCTGACCGTTCCGATCGAAGAGCAACGGATAATTCGTTCTCCTCCGAATCGGATAATTATTAAGCCAGGAGCTGCGGTCACTAACGCCCCAGAATGTGACCCGCGACACAGCCTGCGGTTGCTTAAGGAATGTTTTGAAAAGTTCGGCATATCGCCGGGCGAGGCGTTGTGACACCTCTTCGGGCAAACCATTGGTGTAAGGATTCCATTTAGGGTCCACGGCGAAGCTCCTTGAGATATCCGCCCCGTTGGCCCCGTCTGGCGTCGGCAAGACGTTCACATCCAGTTCGGTGATCATCACTTTGAGGCCGAGTTTTGAGAATGCTTCGATGGTCTCCTCAATCTGCCCTGGCGTCGGTTTATCGAGACTATAATGCCCTTGGAGGCCGATACCCGTTAGTTTCACATCCGCGGCCTGAAGTCCTTTGACCAGTTTAAGCGCCCCTTGGCGTTTCGGCCCCTCCTCCAGCGAGTAGTCGTTGTAGTACAGTTCCGCATCCGGATCCGCTTCGTGGGCGAACTGGTAAGCCTTCTCCAGGTAATCCTCGCCGATGATTCTCAGCCACGGCGACCGGCGTAAGGCGCCGTCGTCGTTGAGTGCCTCATTCACCACGTCCCAACCTCGGATTTTGCCTTTGTAACGCCCGACGACGGTGTGAATGTGTTCCCGCATGCGTTCCAGCAGAGCTTCCCGCGTCAGTGGCTTTGCCTCCTGGTCCTGGAACACCCAGCGGGGCGTCTGAGCGTGCCACACCAGCGTGTGGCCGATGATGAACATATCGTGCTTTAGGCCAAACTCGACGTAACGATCCGCGTTGTCGAAAACATACTGGGCTGGTCTCGGATGGATGGGTCCCCATTTCAGGACGTTCTCCGGGCTGATCGTGTTGAAATGCTTTTCGATGATTGCGACTTCGGAATTGGTGACACCAGAGAAGTGCCATTGATTCAACGCTGCGCCGACGCGGAAGTCGTTTTTGAAAACGTCCTTAAGTGCGGGTTGGGCGCTGGCTCCCGCCAGAATTCCGGACAAGAGCGCGGCCGCGATTAATGTAGTCAACTGTCTCTTCATAAAGCGAGTATGAGATCTTGCTTAGTTCGCGCCGGTGATTTTGTCGCTCACGCGGAAATAGTCAAAATCCACGAAGCCGCCCGCGGCCTTGGTCGCGTAGTTGAACAACGCAAATCGGTAGCCCATAAAATGTGGCAGCGTATAGGCCATCTGCAGGGGCTTTCCTATCGCGGTCCACTTGTGGCCGTCGAGGCTATAGAAGAAGCACGCTTTGTCGCTTCGCTTCTTGAAATCGCAGTCCATTTTCAGAAACACGACTTTCCCACTCAGCGGCACAGTTCCCACCTCAACCACAGAGTTGGACTCCGCGCTGACCATGACGACCGATTTTGCCGCTCCGGACATTTTCACCCCCACAAAGCCGTATCTTTTCTGCAAGGCGGCGAGACCGGCGAAATCCCCGTCGTTCATGTTGCTCACGTCGATGGCGAGCGTCCCCGAGCACTCTGGGCCGAAGGTGCGCTGGGTGAGAGAGTTTCGAGCATGGACCAAATCGGTATCCACTCTGCCGGTGATCAGGCGCAGAAAGCCGGGACGTTGGCTGAGGGACCAATGCCTGTTGTCCGGGTTATGGTTCCATTGCCACGCCAGCGGAAGCACGGGTTGGCCGGGGCTGCGCTCAAACTCATCAGAAGCCACAATGTTGCCAAGCCCGCCCGATCCGGCAGGTATGTTCAAAGTCGTAGGCACCTTGCCATCGGCGCCCATGACGGGCCAACCGTCCTCCCACCTGACGGGAACCAGGAAGGGAGTGCGGCCAACCGCGCCGTGGTCTTGAAACAGGAGTGCATACCAGTCCCCTTGAGGGGTGTCGATTAGACCACCCTGCGCCACTCCCGCATCGCTCAAGGCGGCACGGCCCTCATAGGGACCCGTCAATTTGTCGGACCGGTGTACGAGTTGAGTGCGCATGCCTCCCCTCGGCCACGTAATATTGGACAGGTAGTATTTCCCGTTGATCTTGCGCATTTGGGATCCTTCCGCGGGCAGTCCGACGTTGGGTCCCGCCACTCGGCTGGCGTTCGTGATAATCACTTGGTCCACCCCACCCGGTTTGATCGCCGAAACGTCTGCGGTCAATTCAGTCAACCGGATGTTGCCCGCGCCGTAGATCATATACACGCGCCCGTCGTCGTCGAAGAACAGCGAATGGTCGTGCAGCGCTGGACTGAACGAAGCCTCCTTCCATGGACCTTTCTCGATGTCTTTCCTCGTGTACACATGCGTCTTCCCAGTAGTGCTGGAAAACGTTGAAACGTAAAAAGTGCCTTCGTGGAATCGCAGGCTGCTGGCCCAGGAGCCGGCCCCATACGCGTTCCTCCCGTTCTGCAGCGTCAGCGCGTCATTGTCCCCGAGAGTGTCGTAGGCATAGCCGATGAGCTGCCAGTTCACCAAATCCTTGGATTTCATGAGCGGGAGTCCCGGGCTCAGGTGCATCGTGGTGCTGCTCAGGTAATAGGTGTCTCCCACGCGAATGACCGCGGGATCCGGAACATCCGCCCAAATGATGGGGTTCCGGGCAAACTCACCGACTGTTTGATCCTGCGCGGAGAGGCGGGTCAAAAAGATGGACGTTAATGCGAACGCGGCAAAACAACAGATCAGTTGGTTCATAGGTGCCTCAGCGTTTCGCCGGAAGCTCGTAGATGCTCACGCTGAAGCGCGGGATGGTGAGTGAATCGGGGATGGAATCAACGCGGGAATTGCTGATGCTGGGGTTTTGGCCGTTGCTCTCAGCAGACGCGAGCCGCCACAGCGTGCCTTTGCCCGAAAGGACCGCGCCGGTGATGTTGAGCTTGAGGGGTTGATCGGTATCGGTGGGATTCAGGACGGCCACCGTGAGAGTGTGACGATCATCGGTCCAAGCGGCGGCAACATCTAGAGGAAAGGTGTCGCTGCCAGCGTTGACCACGGGTTGCTCGCCACCGGGCGGGTCGGTGGGTTTGGGTTGGGGCGAGTTGCCGGAGACAGCAACCGGGCTGGAGCCAAAGTGGTCGCGATAGATCTTGAAGACGAGGCCGTTGGCATTCAGTGAGGCGTTCGTTCCATTGCGCGCCAGCAGCGAGGTGGCAAAGGTGTAAGCCGCCATTTGAAAGATGTCGGAGTGCCGGAACATCTCATGAAAAACCCACGCGTACGACGGGTAAGTGGGATAACGGCCCCCGGTGTAGGCCCATTCATCGATGTTCAGGGGCTTGGGATGGGCGACGAGTCGAGGCAGCACTTTTTCGTATTCCTTATACTCCTCGTATTTAATGCGGATATGGTTGGCGGGACGACGCATCCAGTCCGTGATGGGTTCGTTGGGGTCATTCGGCACCTGAGCGGCGGCGGCGAGACTGAAGTGGGTGTTACCGTAGTTGTAGAAGTGCTCGCTGATGAGGTCGATGTTGTCGAAGCAATGAGAGATCAATCCACCGGTCCAGTCGGCGGGCGAGAGGTAGGGCGGGACAAGGTTGGTGCCAAGCCGGAGCGACTGTTTGGAACCGGTCATGGTATCCGGCATGGCGCCGCTGGCGATCAGTTTGATGGTTGGATCCACTTTCCTCATTGCCTTGGCAAACTGGTCGTGCTTGGCCTCGAACTGGCTCAGCGCCATGGCGCCGTATTGCCAATCGCCCCAGGCTTCGTTGCCGATGCCCCAGAATTTGACTTGGTAAGGCTCCGGATGGCCGTTGATCGTGCGCAGTTTGCCCATCGGCGTGGAGACGGAACCGTTAGCGTATTCGACATATTGAGCGGCGGACCAGGCGTCGCCGAAACCGGCATTGACGGTGATATAAGGTTCGACGCCGAGGAGTTTGGACAGGGTCATAAACTCATCCGTGCCGATGTCGTTGGGTTGAACGGCATTCCAGACGGGGTCCATTATGGGCGGGCGCTTGTCGGGGTCGCCGATGGCATCGCGCCATTCATGGGCGGAAACAAAGTTGCCGCCGGGGAAGCGGTAAACGCCGGACCGCAGGCTCTTGAGGGCTGCGATGGCATCCGGGCGAAAGGCCTTGATGTTATCGGCGGGCATGAGGGACACCGCGCCGATATGGAAAGAACCGGTGCCGGTGGCGCTGATTTCGAATTGGGCATGGCCGGACTTGGCGGCTTTCAAGGAGAAGGTGAATTTCTTGTAGTCCCTGCCCAGCTTGCCGAGGGCAACAGTCTGGCGTTCGACGGCGTTCGTGCCCCAGACAAGACTAACAGAGACCTTGGCCCGGGAATCGCCGGCCAATTGAATGCGGCCATTGTAGCTGGCCCCTTTGATGAAGGTAAGGTCGCCCTGACGGATGCCGCGAGGCTCGGAGCCGGCCAGTTTAATCAACGGCGTGTGATCGCCAACGTAAGGATTGTTGGTGTCCATGACGACGGCATCAGCGGAACCGACGGGGTTCCACCTTCCGGGGCCGACGCCGCGCCTGCCTCTGCGAGCCGCGCCGGCGCCGCCGAACCCGTCTCGGGCGGAGTCGGTACTACCTGCGGGTTTGGGCGCGACGGCATAATAGAATTTGCGGTCATCGAGCATTTCGCTCCAGAGACTCCCGTAAATAATGTTGCCGATGTGTTCGAGGAACTGGCCGTAAACGTATGGCGAAATCGGTGGGCCGGGCTTAGAAGCGTCTATGCTAGCTATAGGAGCCGGGGACTGCGCCATGGCGACGCCAGCGGCGGTGAGGAATAGTAATTTGAGGGGGAGGCGGTCCATAAGAACGTAGCGATGCGGGTCTTACTTCTTCACTGGCGCAGGCTCGCCTTTCATGTTTCCCTGTTTACAGGTTCGAAGGCATCATTTTGTTTTCAATTTCAAAACCGTGATGCAATACGGCGGCAAATCACGCGTGAAATTGGCGCTCAAGTTGTCCGCTTTTTCCGCGCGCGGAACAATGCTTTGAGGTTGTTCGAGGGAATTTGTGTCATTCAGGCCGTTTGCCGTCAAGGACACTGCTTCGCCTTCGGGTTCAATCTCAGGCGCGCCGTTGATTTGAATATTGATTCGCTGCGCAGACCCGGCTTCATTCACGACTTTTAGATAAATGATCCCGCTCTTGCTTTCGCGTGTAGCACTGAAGAAAATCTGCCGGATTTGCCGCGGCGGAGGAGTGACGCCGCGTTGTGCCCTCGGCTGCCACTCGCGTGTCGGGATGTTTTGCGAATCGGTCGCCAGGATTTCGGCGCCGTGCATCGTGCTGAACATCTTCTGGGCATAATACGCGGGCGAGCCGTAGCTGGTCAGCGCGTCATAGCCGATCAGATCCGTGCTCAATTGCATCGAACGATTCGTCCCACTGGGCTGGCTGACGTTGACGAAAAGCGGGGCGTAGCAGTGCATCAGGAGAATGTCGGAATTGCGTTCCATGCCGGTCATCCACGCCGCGTCGCCGAGCGCTCCGGCCATGTTGGGCGTGGGCGAGCCGACGCGCGTGGCCCATTCGCCCATGAAGATCTTCGTTTTGTCTGCGCGCGAATACTCGTCGTAGTCGAGCGCGTGGGCCTGCATGTCTTCCTGCGAACGGTAATAATGTTCGTCCAGCAAATCCGGCACGCGCGACTGGACCTTGATCGTCGCGATGACTTGCAGCTTCGGGTATTTTGCCTTGATGGCGTCGTAGAACTGGGCGAAGCGCCCATCGTAAGTACGCGCGCGGTCGAAAAAGTCCTCGTTCCCGATTTCGACGTAGCGCAGCGGGAACGGCGCGGGATGTCCGTCCTTCGCGCGCTGCGCGCCCCATTTGGTTCTTGCATCGCCGATGACGTACTCGATTTCTTCCAAGGCCTCCTGCACATAAGGCTCCAATTTGGGCCCCGGTTCCACATACTGTTGGCGCAGAGAATAGCCTGCATAAACAGCCAGCACTGGTTCCATGTGCAGGTCTTCGCACCATTCCAGGAATTCCAGCAAACCGAATCCGTCGGCGGACCAATAGCCCCATGGGCTGCGATGTCCGGGACGTTGCGCAACGTCGCCAATGGTTTCCTTCCAGTTGAAACGTTCGGCGATGGTATTGCCTTCAAGATAATTGCCGCCGGGGAAACGCAAGAATTTCGGCTGCATGTCCGCCAGCAATTGCATGATGTCCGGGCGTGTGCCGTTCGGACGATTGTGGTAAGTCGGCGGAAAGAGAGAAACATTTTGAAACCAAATCGTGCCAGGTTTGGTGGCCGTGACGACGAACCGGTTGTCTTTCGAGGGCTGAACGTCCTTGGTTTTCAGCGTGAGTTCATACTTTTTCCATTTGCCGGAGATCTTCGAAATCCTCGCGCTGGCGAACACCGTTTTGCCGTCGGCGCTTTCCAGCGAAAGGTTCAGCGGGCCGGAACCCTTCTCACCACGAGCATAGAGCGAGGCGCGGTATGTGGTATTCGGGCGGACAGGGACTCCCCAGTAGCCGCCGTTCGCTATCCCGACGGGCGAATCCTTGGACGCCTTGCTCGTGTCCAGTTTCAAACTCACGTTCAACGCGGCGTTGAGCGGCTGGTTCGTGTCGAGCGCGATCGTCGTGTCGCCGACGGCATTCCAGAAAATCGGATTCTGGGCGTTCGCCTTGAACGTGCGGTTGCGGATCAATTCGGCGTAAAGTCCGCCTTCGTAGGAGAAATTGATTTCCTCGGTCATCAGCCCGTACAGCATGGGGCTGACGGTGCCGGTGACTTTCCCCGCGTCAATTTGCAGAACGGAGATCGCGGACGCGGAGGTTCCCGCACTTGTCTCGGTCGTTGATTGCGGAATAATTTCAATCGCGTTGATCTCCGGGTTTTCGACCTGGCTCGTAAAGACAATGCGGAATTCTCCGTTGGTCACTTCCACTGGCACGGTTTCGACGTAGGCGCGATTGGCGCCGCCAGTCTTGGCCCAAATATCGAAATTCTTGAACTCGTGTCCGTGCACATTGTAGGAAAAAACGCGCTGACCGGGGCCGGTAATCCCCTCGAAGGTCTCTGCGAAGTATAGTTTGGCCAGATACTTGCCGTTGGGAACTTTGCAGGAAAATGAGTCCATCGAATAGTGCTCGCTCAAGAACAGGCCCGGATCCTTGGTGCCCACGATCGCCGTTGTCGAATCGCGGTCAATCGTAGCGCCACCCTCGAAGCCTTGCTCCGGCAACCAGACTTGGCCGTTTGAGTCCGTAAACGGTGTGGACTGGCCGGCCTTAATCCGGAGAGCTTTCCCGGCAGGTGAGGTTGCGGCAGGTGCGATCGCGGCAGTTGCGGGTGCTGCCGGCGCTGGTGTCGTCGCACTTGCCTCAGCGGTCGATTGCGGAATGATTTCGATCGCGTTGATCTCCGGGTTCTCGACCTGGCTCTTGAAGACAATGCGGAATTCTCCGTTGGTCACTTCCACCGGCACCGTTTCGATGTAGGCACGATTGAGGCCGCCAGTCTTGGCCCAAATATCAAAGTCCTTGAACTGGTGTCCCTGCACATCGTAGGAGAAAACGCGCTGACCGGGGCCGGTAATGCCGTCGAACGTCTCCGCGAAGTAGAGTTTCGCGAGATACTTGCCGTTGGGAAGTTTGCAGGAAAAGGAGTCCATCGAGTAGTGCTCACTCAAGAACAGGCCCGGATCCTTCGTGCCTGCGATCGCCGTGGCCGGATCGCGATCAATCGTGGCCCCTCCCTCGAAGCCTTGCTCCGGCAACCAGACATTGCCGCTCGTATCCGTAAATGGCGTGGCCTGGCCGGCCTTGATCCGGAGAGTCTTTGCGGAAGGTGCAGAGGCTACCGCGGTTGGCTCAGCCGTTTTCTGCGCGGACGCGAACAGAATCGGATGGTCTTGGAACAGCAGCGGTGCGAACTCGTGCAGGCTGCGCCGCCAGGTTTGCCATTCGTGCGCGGTACCCGGTGAGATGTAGTAGCCCATGTTCGTAATGCCCGCCGCGACGAGCGAATCCTGGTAGCTCTTGAGATTGTTGGCGCCGCCCTCGACGCTGCCATAGGTGACAAAGGCCACTTTGACCAGACGATTGAACTCTGGTGGATTGGCCAACGGACTGTTCGTCGCCGTCAGCTCGCCCAAGGTGCCTCCGCTGAAGATGCCGATGTGCGAAAACTTATCCAGGTGCGCCAGCCCGATTGTTCGGGTCTGCATCCCGCCCATAGACAATCCCGCCATGCCGCGGTGCTCACGGTCGGCGAGCGTGCGATAAGTGGAATCAATCATCGGAATGGTTTCGTTGAGCAGGATGTTCTCGAACTGTTGAAAATTGAACATGAAGCCGCCGCGGCCCCGACCCGGCCCGCCTGGCGGAACCGCATTTGTCCCCGGCGCCCCGCCGGGTCCGTCCCGGCGCCCGCCGAGGACCCCGCCCGGGCTTCCGTTGTCCATCACGATGATCATTGGCTTCGCCTTCCCTTCGGCGATGAGGTTGTCCAGGATGAAGCTCGTCCGCCCCTGAGTGGGCCAGCCGCGCTCATCCTCGCCGCCGCCGTGTTGAAGATAGAGAACGGGATAACGCTGGCTGGGATTTGCGTCGTAATCCGGCGGCGTATAGACGAAGCACCGACGCCACGCCTTCGAGTTTGTCGAGTAATACCACCGCTCACGCACCTCGCCGTGCGGCACGTCTTTTGGTTCGTAGAAATCTTCTCCTTTCGAGGGCACTTCGATGGCGCTCGACATCTTGCCGGTGCCAAAATAGCTGTCGCTCGCCGGGTCTGACACGCTAACGCCATCTATGATGAGTTGGTCGTAATGAAAGCCTACGACCAGCGGCGAGGTCGTGATCGTCCACACGCCGTCGTCGCCTTTGGTGACGGTGAGCGGACGGCCGATGTTGACCGCGATATTGGTGGCGCCCGGCGCTCGGACGCGAAACTGCCCCCGCCGTTCGGAATTGATGCGGGGATATTGCTGGCCGGGCACATTGGACGTGGCTGGTTTCCAATCGTCCGCCGGCTCGTTGGTTTGGGCCGTGCAAAACTGGCCGAAAGACAAGGAAGCAAGCGCTACTAATGAGAGTTTTGTTTTCATGGAGTGTTTGAGGTTTTCTGGTCGTTGTGGTCGTGTGCTAATTGTGAAGCTGGATCGTCCTTGTGATACGGCGAGGAGAGATCGTCCACTTTCACGATCTCTGCCATGAGGCGGTGTGTCTGCACTACGCAAGTGGATTTCGGTTTCCCGGCTCTACTCCTGTGCTCAGCGAAAGATCTTTTGCGCGAAGAGATACAGGCTGTTCCGCCAGTGCGTCGCGTCGTGACCGTTCCCGTCCACGTGCCAGACGTGCGGCACACCTTTCTCCTTCAGATACGCATGCAACCATGCCACTGAGGAAAAACATTCCTGTCTTTGTCATAAGTGCCTTTCTTGAGAAACTCGCCGGGGTTTTTGAGTCAATTGTTTCAAAGCTATCGTCCGTTCCAGCGGAACGTTTCGCCCTTGGCCAGTTTCACATCGCGCTTCAGGGAGCCGTAGCGCAATCGTGTCGAACCACCGTCGAGCGAACGGAGGTATGCTTCAACCAGCCTCCCATCTTTCCACGCCACATCCACCTCGAACCCGCCGCGCGCCCGCAACCCTTTCACGCTGCCGCTCGGCCATGCCTTGGGCAGCGCGGGCAGCAATTCGATTTCGTCGAGGCGGCTTTGCATTAGCATTTCCGCAATGCCCGCCGCGCCCCCGAAGTTGCCGTCAATCTGGAATGGCGGATGCGCGTCGAACATGTTCGGATACGTGCGCTCGGGACTGATCAGGAATTTTAGAATCTCGAACGCATGATTACCGTCGCCCAGATGCGCCCAAAGGCAGATGCGCCAGGCCGTCGCCCAGCCGGTGGCCCTGTCGCCACGGATCTCCAGTGACTTCTTCACCGCCGCCGCTAGTTCCGGCGTGCCGCGCAGAGTGATGTCGCGGCCCGGATACAGCCCGTAGAGGTGCGAAACATGACGATGATGAAGATCGCCGGCTTGCAGGTCCCAATCCTCGAGCCATTCCTGCAACTGGCCCGCTTTGCCGATTTGGTTCGGCGCGAGCCGCGGGCGCGCGTCAGCAAGTTGTTTGCGCAAGTCCTCATCCACGCCGAGTGTCTCCGCCGCCTTGATGGTGTTGGCGAACAGGTCGCGCAGGATTTGCATGTCCATCCTCGGTCCGGCGCAAACCGCCGCGCCAAACGGATGACCGTTCTCCGGCGAGATGGAGGGGTTGGTGACGAGCCATTTGTGTTTCGGTTCTTCCTGCAACGTATCGAGGAAGAACTCCGACGCGCCCTTCATGGCGGGGTAAATGCGTTTCAAGACCACCTTGTTACCGCTGAACTCGTAATGATCCCAGAGATGCAGACACAACCACGCGCCGCCGCTCGGCCACATGCCCCAGTTCGGTCCATCAATCGGCGCAGACGCGCGCCAGAGATCGGTGTTGTGATGCACCACCCAGCCGCGCGCGCCATACATCTCCTGGGCAGTCCGAGCACCGGTCACCGTGAGATCGTTCACCATCTCGATCAACGGTTCGACGCACTCGGCGAGGTTGCCGGACTCGGCGGGCCAGTAGTTCATCTCGGTGTTGATGTTGATGGTGTATTTGCCGCCCCACGGGGGATTCTTGCTTTCGTTCCACAACCCCTGCAAGCCGGCGGGCTGTCCGCCCGGACGGGACGAACTTAAGAGCAGATAGCGGCCGAACTGGTAATAAAGCGCCGCCAGTTGCGGGTCGTTGCCTTCAGCGAAACGCTGGATGCGCACGTCCGTCGGCAGCTTTATCGCGTCACTCTGGCCGAGGTCAATCGCCACGCGATGAAACAGTGCCTGATAATCCGTGAGGTGCGCTGCACGCAATTTGGCAAAGGACTTACTGGAGGCGGCGGCGAGCTGCTGCTTCACGACGCTCTCGGGATCGCCGCTAACGTCGTCGAACTTTTTGTAGCTCGTGGCGGCGATGATCAGCAGCGTGACTTCGTCGGTATCGACCACTGATATTGTTCCCTTTTCCGCAGTCGTCTTGCCGCCTTTGGCAATGGCTTTGACTCGGGCCTGGTACTTGAGTTGGCCCTTAATGCCGCCCGCGTCGCCGCCCATTCCGCTCATGACCAGCATGTCGTTTCCGTCCGTCTCTACCGAGGCGGCCATCGGCGTCTTCATGCCGGCGACGAAGGAAACCTTGCCCGGCTTGTCCGCCGCAAGACGCATGACGATCACATTGTCCGGGGCGTTCGCAAAAATCTCCCGCGTATAACGAACGCCATCGCTTGTGTAGCTGACCGTGGCCTCCGCGGTATCGAGATCGAGGTCGCGCCGATAATTCTCAACGTTCGTCGTGCCTGGAAACGTCAGTAGCAAGTCGCCGATGGTCTGATAGGGCATCTGGCTGAGTGGCTTCGCCATGACCTTCGCGCTGATGAGCCGGGCGGCGTCCCGGTAGTTGCCCTCGTTGATCAACTGCCGGACTTGCGGCAGCGCCTCCTTCGCCTCGGGATTCACCGGATCGTAAGGCCCGCCGGCCCAAAGCGTGCCTTCGTTGAGCTGAAGACGCTCCTGATTGACGCCCCCAAAAATCATCGCGCCCAAGCGGCCGTTGCCGACCGGCAGCGCCTCCACCCACGTCACCGCCGGCTGGCGGTACCACAGGCTGAGGCGCTCGCCGAGTGCATCAGCAGTTCCGATCAACTGGGGTTCCGCGCCGAGCAGTTCAGCCGAGCAACGAATTAGAATCACGGAACAAACCAAGCGGCGGATGCAGATGTTCATGTCACAGCGATTCAGGCCTTGTTATCGGCATGGCCAGAACGCCACCGCGTAAGGCCGGGTGGAACCGGCGGCATCGCTGCCGGATACCCCATTCTGGCACGAGTTGGCAGGCAAAGTGTCCCATAATTGGGCGGGAGCCACAATACGACGATTGTCGTATATCGGCTACAACAATGTTGTGGCAGATTCTTCAAGGCTCTGATGCGCTCAGAACGAAGCAACCGATCTGAATCGCGGGAATTCTGTGCCGCAGCTCGGAAAAGCACTCATGCTGTACCATAGACGCACCGAAAGCGTCATAAAAACACTTGTCTCCAACCGCGAGGGCCGGGCCGAGGTTCGCCACGGTGAGAGTTCCCGTGCCGGTGTTGGTCAGCACGCCGCTGACCACAACAAGGTCATTGGGCGGCGAGAGGGATTTGTTCACTTCGATGGCCAGATTGCCGCCGATGCTCAGGTTGCTGTTGATCGTGAGTGTTCCGACGGAAGCGCCTGGCGCGAGCGTGGTTCCCGGGTCCAGTGTGACCGGTCCGTAGAACGTGCCTGTGCCGCCGAGCGTGCCGGCGGCGACGTAGGTTGAAGCGGCAAAGTTGTCGCCGTTGATGACCAGCGTGCCGTTGCTGACGGTGGTAGTGCCGGAATAGCTGTTCGTGAAAAGCGTGAGTGTGCCGGAGCCCAGTTGCACGACTGAACCTCCTCCGCTGATGACCTTGGTGAAAGTCACGTTGTCCGAACGGTTGAAGACGAGCACGCTGTTGTCAGTGATGTTGCCGGTGCCGGTGGAGCCGCTCGTGCCGCCGGCGCCGACTTGCAAGGTGCCTCCGCTGAGGATCGTGTTGCCGGCATAGGTGTTCGCGCCCGAAAGCGTCAGCGTGCCGTTGCTCACCTTCAGCAGGCCAGTGCCGGAAATGATGCGGGATTGAACGTCCGATTGCGCAGCAGCATCGTATATCAGAGTTCCATTGTTTGTGATGGTATTGTTTCCTGGCGGCACGCCGGTGGCGTAGGTGGGGAGGAGACCGGGACTCTTGAGGATCACTGTGCCACCGTCGATGTTGACGGGGCCGATGGGGCCGCTGAGGAGAAAGCCGGCCGCAGTCCAAGTCATTGTGCCGGAACCGTCTTTTAGGATGGACGTTGTGCTGTCGCTCCTAAGGTAATTGTTGACCATCCAATTTCCCGGTCCACCAAAGCCCATCGTAAATGCGTTGCCGCCGCCTGCTACCCATCGCGCGCTTGCATTGATGACGGCCGCATTCGTTGAATTGTTCACAAAATTGTGGATGGCCCCCGCCGGTCGGGCAGCAACAACAAGCTGATTTGCAGTGCTATCCCCTAAAATAAGAGCTGCGTTGGGACTGTTGTTGGTGATTGCGTTGATGCCAACATCTGCGGAAATCGCAGCCGTAGAGATAATCTGCACCGAATTGGTTTGATGCGCCGTGACGTTAAGATTTATTCCTATCGAGCCAAAACCGGTGTTGGGTAAGCTGACGGTGCTGTAGGTTATCAAGTTCGGACCGTTTGGGTGCCGGCGCATAGCGCAGTTGTCATTTTCGTTTAGTGTTTGCTGACGGACGGAGAGTTGATGTAGCGATCCGCCCATTGGAGGAACGTCGGCCAGTTTGGGCCGGTCGTGTGGCCGCCACTGTGCTGTCGCCACGCGAGGTCGCCGACAACCAATGCGGCTTCCACCGCTGGAAATTCCGTCGTGCCCAAATCTCCTTTGCCGAGCAACCGGAACACCGGGCCGGCGGCGACCGCAGCCATGAAGCTGCCGCGTTGGTCCACCCATTTGCCCTCCGCGCCCGGTCCTTGCGCTGCGCCGTAGCTGATAAACGTCGGGCGCGGCGCGCACAACGCGATCAGTTCGTGCGCGTCCACGGGCAGGTCGCCGGCGCTGAGCGGTCCGCCGTATTTCAAAAAGTTGCCGGCCATCCAATGATAGCCGCCCGAGCCGGTGAGGTTCTCCACCAACTCACCGAAGACACGGCGATGCAACTTTGCGCCGCCTTCGCCGGAAGAACCGATGAAGCCGATGGCGAAGCGCCGGTCGTAGGCCATCGCCACGAGCGCCGCTTTGCCGTAGCGCGACAAGCCTTCGATGCCGACTTGTTTTGCGTCCACTGCCTTGTCGGTTTCGAAATAATCGAGCGCGCCGCTCGCGCCCCAAGCCCACGCACGCAACGCGCCCCAATCCTCCGCCTTGCGCGGCTGTCCTTTGTTGCAGAGGCCGATGATGCCTTTGGTCAGTCCAGCGCCATTGTCAGCCTGAACGCTGGTCGGGACGAGAATCGCGTAACCCCAGCCTTTGGCGAGAACCTGTTGTTGCCAGGTCGGCCCGCCGCCGGCGGGACCACCGCCGAAGCCGCCGAAACCGCGACCACCGGGCGAGTTTGTTCCGCCTGGGCCACCGCGTGCGACCACATTCGTCCCGCCTGCAGCATTCGTGCCGCCACGAAAACCACCCAAGCCGCCGAAGCCGCCGAAGCCAAATTCCATCATCACCGGCACGGGTACGGTGGCATTGGCCGGCGTGGTCAATGCCAACTGAATGTCCACGCTGATCAGCGGATAGGAGGAGTTGTCAACGTGACCAATGAGTTGCTTTGTGATGACGGAAAAATCGCCATTGGTTGTCTTCGTAGTGCTCATCACTTCCCACTTCACTGCGGGCACGTTCTTGGGCACGCGGCCATAAATTTCCCGATCGAAATCCTCGACGATTTCCGGTCGCCGCTGCTGCCACCACATTTCGGCGCCGGTCACGCGCTCGCCGTTTTTCAACACGAGCGGGTCTGGGAGGTTCGGATACGGATTAGCCTTCGACTCGTCGAGGTTGACCGCATTGGGCGCGTTCGTGTTGTTGGGATTCGCGCCGGGGCGCAGGGACTTGATTCCGAGAAGCTCCATCATCAAGCGATGGTCTTGCTGCGTGGTGAGCTCCACGGGAGGCGGGAACTTGTTGGTGTCGGACCGCGATGCCGCGGGTTGCTGCGCAAGACAGCAGTTCAGGGCGGCAAGAACCGTGAGCGCCACGAGGCGGGCGCAAAAGTTCGTGCTGGAGTGGGCGTAAACGCCGTGCTCCGGAGCACAGGCTTTAGTCCGCTTCATCGTTGGAGCGAAAAGGGATGCTGCCAAGCGACTTGATCGTTTCGTTTTCATAAGCCGAGTTGCAGGCGATAAAAGCGAAGTGCGTCGCTTCGTGATGCTTTGCAGCGCACAATTGGTCGAGCCGACCGCGAAAGTTTGGCAATAATTGGTGCGCAGTCGCCCACCGCATTGAAACTTTCGCCCACCCAGGTCTGCCCGGCGGGATTGCTCACGGTGCTGATCGAAGGACTGCCCGGCCAGCTCGTCGCGCCCGGAGAAACGTTTTGAAGGACATTGACGGCCCCGCTGCAACTCAGCACGAAAGCCAACAGCCCGGAACCATTGGCGAGGCTGAAGAGGAACTTCACAGCAGATCTTCTCAATTATCTGCAGAAGTAGTGCATACGCTCGAATTTGCACCAACGGGCCGAAGCGTCAGCGAAAAGCTCATTGCCGCCCTGCGGCACGATGGAAGACCCGGAGCGGTGTTGCGGCATATTCAAGTACACAAACCTGGCGGCGCTCGCCTCGGGCGGATTCAGGCAGTTCTGGACGATAGCGTCTCGGGCTTGCAGGACGAAGTCGGAATTGTCCCCTGCGTAAATCGTGAGACCGACCGCCAACTGACGCAGGTTGCTGAGGCAACCGGCGCGCTTTCCTTTCTCCTTGGCCCGGGACAAGGCCGGCAGCAGCAGCGCCGCCAGGATGGCGATGATGGCTATGACAACGAGCAACTCGATCAAAGTGAAGCCGCTCCCGGCTCGATGATGACAGGAATTCTTGGATGAGTAGTTCGGTCGCGTCCGGTGGTTGAAGCGATGAGTAAAGCTTCGGTGGTTATTCATTTCTTCCTACGGCCCCTTCTCCCCGGCTCGTTCCAGGAGCCAAATCAGGTCGTCCTTGAAGTTCGGATCCACCGGCGTGTTGATATCCTGAGCGGCGATGATGTTGTTGTCGCGCCATTTCTTAATTTCTGCGTGTCCGTCGGCAAAACCAAAGCCGCAGGCCTTGTTGTGGTAGCTGGCGGGAGCATCCACCCAGGTGGTCGGCGGTTTGCCGACGTCGCCGACAAAGAAACCGTCGTTGATGGTGTTGGGATTCTCATCTACGGTAACAAACAGTTTGACCGGTCCACCCGTGTGCGTGGCGATGTCGGCTTGTTTGCGAAAGTTCCGCCCGGCGCCGCCATAGGCATTCCAACTCTGATCCGACGGTTGCCGCTGCGGGTTCAGCCACGCGTTCATGGACATGCTCCGGGTCGTGGGTTTGGTTTTTAACAGGTTGAGCTTGTTATCGGCGGGACACTTGCACATTTTCACGTTCTTGGTGTACGGAAAAAGCAACCCCACCCTGATCAGGTCCAGATTGTCTTCGCCTCCCCAATAGCCGCCTCCGCCCATCAGTCCATGCACCCAGTTCCCCCAACCAATCGTTGTGGTATCCGCGGGCGAGGTCGCGGTTCCAGGCACGCCGGCGACGAGGACAAGTTGATCGTTGAAGTCCCCGGAGTAAAGAACCCACGCCAATTGCAACTGCCGGAGATTGCTCACGCACTGAATGCCATTGGCCTTGGTCTTGGCCTTACTCAACGCCGGCAACAGCAGCGCTGCCAGGATGGCGATGATGGCAATGACCACCAAAAGCTCGATCAACGTAAACGCTAGAAAGCGTGAGTGGGTGGTGTTCACCCACCACCCACTCACTTCTGTTTTCTCGTCCGGCTTATTTTTATCCGCGTTCATTCGCCTTGATTACGGAGCCAGACGACGCCGTGGCTAAGGCGCGGGAGCGAGTCTGAAGAAGACCGACCCGTTCGTTCTAACAATCGGCACCGTTACCGGGCTTGTGCCGCCGCCCGGATAATCCGCCCAGTTGGTCCTGATGCCCACGTTGATGCTGTTGGTCTGCACCTGGAGCTTGAAGAAGCCGCTCCAGGCGAATTGCAGGCTGTTGCTAGTTTGAGTGAAGTTCAGGATCGGCCGGGGGACGAACGAAATGACGCTGATGCTGCCGTCCAGCGCCAGGTTGTTGGTCCAGGTCGCGCCCGAGCCGATGACGGTCAGCGCCGCGCCGTTCGTCACGGGCTGGCTGAACAGTGTGAACTTGTCTCCCACCGCGAGGGCCGGGCCGAGGTTCGCCACGGTGAGAGTCCCCGTGCCGGTGTTGGTCAGCACGCCGCTGACCACCACAAGGTCACTGGACGGCGACAGGGATTTGTTCACTTCGATGGCCAGATTGCCGCCGATGCTCAGGTCGCTGTTGATCGTGAGCGTTCCGACAAAAGCGCCTGGTGCGAGCGTGGTTCCCGGGTCCAGCATGACCGGTCCGTAGAACGTGCCTGTGCCGCCGAGCGTGCCGGCGGCGACGTAGGTTGAAGTGGCATAGTTGTCGCCGTTGATGATCAACGTGCCATTGCTGACTGTGGTCGTGCCGGAATAGCTGTTCGTGATAAGCGTGAGTCTGCCGGAGCCTTGTTGCACTACTGAACCCGCTCCGCTGATGACGTTCGTGAGAGTCACGTTGTCCGAGCGGTTGAAGACGAGCACGCCGTTGTCAGTGATGTTGCCGCTGCCGGCGGAGCCGCTCGTGCCGCCGGCGCCGACTTGCAACGTGCCGATGTTGATGGTCGTGCCGTTGGTATAAGTGTTCGCGCCGGTAAGCGTCAGTGTGCCGGGGCCGCCATGCGTCAATGAACCATCGCCGACGATGTTGCCGGGGAAAGTAAAATCGTCGGGGCGGTTGAAGGTGATTATGGCGGGGACGAAGGCTGCAAATGTAGCATGAATATAATCATTGGTCAGGAACACGTTGCCGACGATCGAGCCGGCACCGGGGGTGGCGCCATCGCCGAGGATGAGTCCGCCGCCGAGGATGTACGTGCCGCCGGTATAAGTGTTCGTGCCGGTAAGCGTCGAATCGCCGCCGTTTCCATTGCTGACCTCCACCATTAATTTACCCGTTCCGCTAATGGGGCCGGCGTAAATGGCGACGCCGTTGTCCTGGCGCATCATGATGAGCGTGCCGTTGTTGGTTATGGCAGAACTGGCGTTGGCGCCGGTGTTGCCTTGCCAAAGCTGCAACTGGGCGCCGGCGTCAATGGTCGTCCAGCCGGTATAAGTGTTCGCACCGATAAACTTCAGCAGGCCGGAACCGCGCTTAATCAAATTTCCCGTTCCGCTGATGATGCCGCTGATAGTCGAGGCGCCCGTGCTGTTGAAGATGAGCGTGCCGTTGTCGGTGATGGGGGCGATGGCGTCCAGGGTGCCGGTGGCGCCGCCGGTGCCAATTTGCAGCGTGCCTGCGTTGATGGTCGTGCCGGCCGAATAGGTGTTGTTACCGGGAAGAATGACTGTGCCGCTGCCATCGTTGGTAACCGAGCCGGTGCCGGTGATGGTGCCGACGGTCAGGGTGCCGGTGCGGTTGAAGTCCAGGGCGCCGTTGTTGACGATGTTCCCGCTGCCGGGGGAGCCGGTCGCACCGCCCGCGCCGATTTGCAGCAGACCGTTGTTAATCGTTGTCACGCCGGAATACGCATTGGTCCCGGTCAAAACCCAGGTGCCTGCGCCGTTCTTCGTCAGCGAAGTCGCGCCGCCGTTGTTTGCGAGTGAGGCCGCGAGCGTGTTATTATCCGTGTCGGTGCCCGTCAAGGTGAGCGAGCGCGGGCCGTTGCCGCTGTAGCCGAGCGAGGCGGTGTTGTTGAGGTTCAACGCGCCGGAACCCGAGGCGTCAATCGTGCCGCCGACTGTGGTGAGCGTGAACAAGCGATCAATGCTCGCCGCGCCGCCGGTGTACTGCAACGTGCCGCCGTTGAGCACCAGATTTGCGGCGCTGCTGCTCGCGGCGCCGATGTCGCTGGCTGAACCGCCGTTGGCCAGCGCGCCGACGCTCAACGTGCCGCCGCTGATGGTCGTGATGCCGGTGTAGGCGTTGGCACCGCCGGAAACCGTGAGCAGGCCGTTGCCGTTCTTGGTCAAGCTGGCGCTGCCGCCGATGTCCTTTCCGGAGCTGGAAGTGATGGTGTACGCATTCGTGACGGTATTAACAGTAACGGTCGTCGGCTGAACGAGGGCATTGACGGTCACGTTTGTCCTTGCAGACGTGTCGTCGAACAATACCGGGCCGCCGTTGGTAAAAACCACCGGACCGCCGTTTTGTATCCAGTTGTTCGGGGTATTCGTATCCCAACTGCCGTTGTTGTTGCCGGTCCAGGTGTAAGCAGTCGCAGTAATGTTCAGTTTGATCGTGCTGCCGTTGGTGGAGAGGTTGCCAATAAAGCCATTCAAAATTCCGAGACTGACCGGCGGCGCTGAACCGCTGGTCCAGGTGAGCAACGGATAACTATTTCCTGGAGCGAGCGTGCCGCTGTTGATGTTGATGCTGATGGTGCCGGCGGCGGAAACGGTGGTGGGCGCAAGCGGCGCGGTTGTCGTGCTGTTCACGTTGTTGAATTCCAAGGTCGCACTCGAACTTGTTCCCACAGTCAGCGTGCCCGGCGTGACTTGGGTGCCGGTG
>Ga0182021_10000456_pt1 | contig 43166 bp, 33 predicted proteins | sample 612E3MmetaG_FD_120493 | JGI IMG/M metagenome (GOLD analysis project Ga0182021, IMG submission 120493) | Permafrost microbial communities from Stordalen Mire, Sweden - 612E3M metaG (Illumina Assembly) | ecosystem: Environmental > Terrestrial > Soil > Wetlands > Permafrost | place: Sweden... | reverse complement strand
GTTCAGGAAAATCAATGCTCATAAACTTGTTGCTGAAACTATTGACCAAATAAAACTAAAATCATCACCCAGGTTACGGCGTGTCGCTTAAATCATTTTTACACAACTATTGACATTAACTCCATATCCAAACACAAATTATGTTGCAAAAGCGTTATTTTTTAATTACAGTAGTTTTGTCGCAATATTTTTTAAAAAACATGATACTATGAAAAAAATATTTTTTGCTCTGGTATATATTACACTAGTATCGATAAACCACATAACGTATAGCCAGGGCCTTGGCGATTTGGCCGATAAATATAACCTGCATCTTGGTACATGCGTTTCTCATTTTGAAACCTATGACCCCATGTTTTTAAACACATTAATCCGAGAATACAATACGTGGTGTATTGCTTGGGAATCGGGTTGGTCTCAAATTCATCCCGAACGGTATCGGTATAATTTTGCTGAAGTCGATAATCTGGTTCGAATGGCAGAGAAGTATCATAAATCGTTAATTTGGAGAGGAGATATTCTCTGGCTGGGAGGTTATCCCTCCTGGCTGGCATCGGCCAATCCTTCCGGATCGATCAACCAGATTACGCATTTCAATCGAGAAGAATTGCTCAGTATTTTAGATGATCATATTGAAACAGTGATGAAGAGGTATAAAGGTAAATTTTCAGCCTGGTATATTGCGAACGAGGTTATGGAATCCCCCTACTTTTTTACTCCACCATGGACATTCAATAACTATACAACCGAGATGCGTCATAATTTCTGGTGTGACGTCATCGGACCAGATTATCTCGCCTATGCATTCCGAAAAGCACATGAGGTTGATCCTGATGCCAAATTATATCTGAATGACGCCTTCTGGTGGGGAGACACGCCAGGCCTTGCTAAGGTCCGATGTGATTTTTTTTATAACCTTATTGTTGATCTTTTAAACCAAGGGGTTCCACTGTATGGTGTCGGACTTCAGTATTATGCACAAGAGACTGTTCAATATCCTAAAATTCAGGGATATGACTGGACGCAACGACAGGAAGAAATTAAGCGATTTACCGACCTTGGCATCGATGTCCAAGTTTCTGAAGTTGGAGTTATCGTAAAATCCCCATTTACACAAGAAAAGCGTCAGCATCAAGCAGAGTTATTTCAAAAAACGCTTGACCTGTGCTTGCAAAACAACAAAGTAACAAGCATGATAATTTTTGGACTCTGTGATCAAACCACATATTTGCCGTCAAATGAATCATGGTATTTATTTGACCGTGATATCGAACCATTACCGGCCTACTATGCCTTACAACATCGTCTTCTGGGAGACACTACACTGTATCAGCATAATTTCGATGATCCCCTAGTCAATCCTACTTTGAGAGTACCGGATATGAACTGGGGAGTGAAACCGCTTATCTCGTCGCGATATAAAGTCCTCACTTCGAATTTCAACGGAACCGGGTCGTGGAAAATTACTAATGGAAATACATTGCTTGCTACGCTCAAACCCGGAAACGAGTTTTGGATCAAAACATCCAAACTCCCGACCAACAAAGCCTATTGGAACGACTCGGACTATTTTCATATCTCTATATCGGGCGACGGATTCTTTAACGGACCCTACTCGGGTAATTATTCTTTCTATGAACGTAAACAATTTATCCAGTATGTATGGTACCCCGATACTCCTGATTGGCTTCATAAAATCATACCTGACGGTTCCCGATTGATATGGGATGATTGGATATCGAATTTCCAGGATCATTCGGAATACGGGTATTCGGATCCCCAACCAACCTTCACCAATACGGACACAACGATTGGCTTTCATATAAAAAATGATAAAATGAGTTTAACAGCAGAATGGAATAAGAAATCGGGTGTGTTGACATATTATCATTATATCGGAACAGATAGTTCAGGACAGATGCCTTTGGATCTTGAATTCGTCCTGGATTCCAATATAGTTTCCGGTATAAATGAAAGGTCGATACCCAAGGAATTTTTTCTTGCACAAAATTTCCCAAACCCATTCAATCCATCGACAAATATTTCTTTCAGCGTTCCTTCGAAATCATTTATTTCACTGAAAGTGTTTGATGTGCTTGGAAGAGAAGTAGCAACCATTGTCTCCGAGGAAATGTCGGCAGGAAGGTACTCCCGACAATGGAATGCTGAAAAATTATCGAACGGTATCTATTTTTATCGACTACATTCCGGGACATTCACTGAGACAAAGAAACTTGTTTTATTAAAATAGTAGCGGACAATTGTAACGACAGGAGTCGCACCGGTATTTCATTAAAGCTCATATGTTCTTCTTGCATTTAATCTGTATCTCTGTTACTTTTACCATAGAAGAATAAGAATCAATTACAAGGAATAAATGTTATGACCGGAAAATTAATTGTGTCTATCATTTTCGTTGCTTGTTTTATTTTTTTTGGACAGGCACAGGATGCTGCCAGCATATCTTCCAAAACTGCCTGTATTGTTACTGGCAAAGCTCAACGTCCGGTAAGTCCGTCATGGGTAGACCAGGCAGTATTCTACCAAATATATCCTCAAACATTTTATGATTCAAATGGTGACGGTATAGGAGACTTGAAGGGAATTATCGAGAAATTGGATTATATAAAAGGTCTGGGTGTCGCTGCTATCTGGCTTAACCCGTTTTATGAATCACCATTTCGGGATGCTGGTTATGATGTGACGGACTTCTATAAAGTTGCCCCGCGTTATGGAACAAACGATGATGCCAAAAAATTATTTTCCGAAGTTCATAAAAGAGGCATGCATATCATCATCGATTATGTGCCGAGCTATACGAGCATTGACCATCCCTGGTTTAAAGCATCCTGCGATCCTAAACCGAATAAATATTCCAACTGGTTTGTTTGGACCAATAGCACATGGTTTCCCGGTATGGATAAGTATAAAGCCGGTTTTATACAAGGATATTGCGAACGTGACGGTATGTTTATGAATAATTTCTTCTGGCATCAGCCGGCATTAAACTACGGTTATGCAAAGCCCGATCCTCAACAACCATGGCAGCTGCCGACAAATCACCCTGATGTCATGGCTTTAAAAGAAGAAATGAAAAATGTCATGCGTTTTTGGCTCGACATGGGTTGCGATGGTTTCAGGATTGACATGGCTGGTTCAATTGTTAAAAATGACAATGGATCAGAAACAAGTAAATACTGGAAAACCGTAAGAGAATTTCTGGATAAAGAATACCCGGGTACATTTACGGTTGCTGAATGGTCATATCCTAAAGATGCTGTAAGAGGAGGTTTTAATGCCGACTTCTTTCATTGGTTCAATGGCTATGACGATTTATTTCAAAAAGAAAAATTAAGAAATCCGAATCACGATGGTTATAGTTATTTTGATTCCGAGGGCAAAGGCGATATTACTCATTTTCTTGAAGTCTATTTAGATCAATATTACGACAGTAAAGATAAAGGATATATTGCTGTTCCTTTTGGAAACCATGATTTGGTGAGAATAAAAAACAATGGAAGATCGGATAATGATATTGCGGTAATTTTTGCATTTATGTTAACGATGCCTGGAACTCCTTTTATCTATTATGGTGATGAGATTGGAATGAAACAATTAGAAGGCTTGCCTCATATTGAAGGAAGTTATATGGGGCGCGCCGGAGACAGAACACCGATGCAATGGAACGAAGCGTCAAATAAAGGTTTTTCTATTGTAAGCCCAGAAAAACTTTACAGGGCTGTCGATACATCAAACGATGCGCCAAGCGTAGCCACACAAGAGAAAGATCCAAACTCTCTGCTCAACAAAGTCAAGGAACTTATTAAGCTTCACAATACAGAACCCGCACTCTTAGCTTATGCAGAATTTGTCCCTGTCTATGCTGAAAAAGAAAAATATCCTTTCGCATTTATCCGGGGAAACGGGAAGGATAGATTACTCATCGTTGTTAATCCCGCAAAGAGAGAAGTCTCGTGTTCGTTCATTTTAAATTATCGATGTCAAAAACCAAAATTGATTTCAGGTAAAGGGACAATTTTACTTGAGGATAATAAAACATCAGTGACTCTGGAACCCATCAGTTATGCTATCTTTAGGATAAACGAGAGAAGATAATACGCGAGCCATTTTCTCTAAACTTAGGCAAAACTGGTGATATCGTCGAAATAACGATAACTATTTTGTCACAAAATACAGGTTACTACAATCATAAAGTTAGATTGTCCTCGTACAATTGCAATATAAATACTTACGACTTTCTCTCTACTCGCTGAGAATGGATTAGTATGAAATCGGTTATTACTCGACAAATACTTGTTGAGCCGCTTCTTCATCAATCGATCAGTTCATACTTTTCTCGAAGATATCTTTAAAAGCTATACCAATCTTCTTGTTCCCTCCTTCTTCCGTTCTTCATGCCAACATCATTAATGTAATTCCGTTTTTCGAACTCCAAACAAAATGAGACAAGAGATGGCAGAGCGATTGGGTTGAGTTTGTCCATTGCAAATACTTAAAGCTCAATTCCAAATAATTCAAAGAAAACTCACATTTCCTTTTTTTACTATATATGCGAAATTCAGCATAATTACTTCCACTCTCAATAAATCTGATGACAAATTATGCTCAGAATGCCTGTTTTTACGGGCATCATAGTTGAAGCATTTCTTTAATTAGGTCAACTTGCTTGTTAAGATTAGATAAAATAAATTTATAGGCAGTTTGGAGATGGAAAGAGAATTTACCGATTGTAAATTAAAGGACCAGAAAATGAAACAAACACAATCTTCGAATTGCCCTCGCCATAAAATACCTAAAAAGCATCACCACAAATTCCTGGAAGGCAATAAATTCGTCCGTTTTTTTCTTCCTCTGACAGGATTGGTTTGCCTTGTTTGGTGGCTTGTTCGTGTCATTCCAAAACCGAGCCGAGCAGAGTATCCATGTATGAAAGTGGCGGCACCCATTGCCAGTGGTTTTCTCCTATATATCATCACACTGGTAGCGGCGGTTTTTTCATTTAAAAAGGCAAGAACCTATTTTCGAAATTCCCAATATATTCTTGCATTGATTTTTGTTCTTTCTGGTGCTGTAGCTGGTTTATTTACAGTTTTCCATACAGACAATAAATCCTATGCGCACTCTGCTCTTTCTGACTCCCTTTTTGTACCGACTGATTCTGCCAACAGTCCCATCGGAACGGCAAAAGGCATTTTCCCAGGACGTGTTGTATGGATGTGGGATCCATCTGCAACAAAGTGGAACGGAACTTCAAACTACTGGTGGAGCGAGGCAAATACAAATCAGGTTGTTGTCGATTCGATGCTGTCTAAATCACTCCGCGGACTGACAGGAAAAGCTACAGACATTGCTGCATGGGCTACGCTGTTTAAATTCTTTAACCAAGAGCATGGTAAAGGCAATATTGGATATCAGGCGGGAGAAAAAATCGCAATTAAACTAAGCCTTGTCCAATCCACTAGCACTTCAAGTAGTAACAATAATTTTAGTACGCCGCAATTAGTTCTGGCATTGACGCGACAGTTAGTCAATAATGCAGGTGTTATTGATAGCAACATCACATTTTATGATATAATGCGTACTATACCTGCATCTGTTACCGACAAATGTAAGAAGGAATTTCCACACGTTCATTTTGTTGGAAGTGTGGTTGCGCATAATCAAGAAGTTTACAAACGGGATACTGTTTCCATCCATTTTTCACAAAATTTAGTTCTTGAACATCCAACAGGGGGACTTCGCACTGGATATCTTCCTACGTTAGTTACTCATGCTTCATACATTATTAATTTTGCAAACCTTAAAGGACATCGTTATGTAGGAGTTACAGGGTGTGCAAAGAATCATTTCGGGTCAATGTGTTGTGTACCAGATGCTACACTAGATCCGAACACTCCTCATGCTGTCGGTGTGCATCCATACATCACAGTGCATGATATATTCATTGATTCTTCCTATACAGAATGGAATTTTTTAGGCAGACCTATGGGTAGTTATAACATATTGGTAGATTTGATGGGCAATAAAGATCTTGGAGGAAAAACACTTTTGTTCCTGACCGATGGTCTATATGTAGTCCCGAAAGAAAACGACCCTAACACATCTGCGCTCAAGTTCCAGCAACCTCCGTTTAATAACCGCTGGACTTCAAGTATCTTTATTTCACAAGATGAAGTCGCACTTGAAAGCGTGACAATCGATTTCCTACGCACTGAACAGGCAATAAACAATAAATTTATTCAAACCTATGAATGGGATAATTATAGCGTTCATAATGTCATTTTCGGCAATGTAGATAATTATCTTCATGAGGCTGCTCAAGCCAATAATCCGCTTTCGGGAACTTTCTATGCCCCAAATAAGGACGGCATAAGATTATCGAGCCTTGGCGTGCATGAACACTGGAATAACCCAATCGATAAGCAATACACAAGAAATCTAAAGACGGGAAATGGAATAGAATTGTTTACGCCCCCATCCATAAGCACTTCTGTGAACGAGGTGATTATGCCATCCGGATTCGTGTTACATCAAAACTATCCGAATCCATTTAATCCTACAACGATGATCAGTTATTCATTGCCGATTCGTAGTTATGTTTCAATCAATATCTTCGATGCATTAGGGCGTCAAGTGGCAATACTTGTCAATGAAGAAAAGTCGGCCGGGAGCCACGAGGTTCAATTTGACGCGAAAACCCTTTCCAGCGGCATATATTTCTATCGAATACAAGTCCATCAAATATCAAGTGGACAGTCCGCCATATCAAGCGAAACAAGGAAGCTCGTTTTATTGAAATAAGGCCTATGGAGAGAAAGCAGGAACAATAAATCATTTCCATTCCTGCTGGATGGAGAACTGCATTGCTACAATACACTCAAGGAAGATATTCCCTGAACTGTTCTTTTATAAATTTGACGCTTTTTTCCGGCGATGAGGCATGATAAATATACTTCGTGCAATCGCCCGCACCTTCCCAAAGCAATTCTTTCCGCAGTGTTTCGATAACGCTGTTCCAAAAATCTCCGACAATCACGATCGGTCTTTCTTTCAGAAGCCCTTTATTGATAAATTCCCACACAACAGCAAGTTCAAGCAGAGTACCGGTTCCCCCTTTGAGTACAATGTATGCACTGCCCAATTCAACAAGATTCACCATTCGATTAACAAGCGTCAGTTGAACTATTTCTTCATCGATCCAGCGATTCGCATTCTTCTGGAAAGTGTTTTGAAAGGTGACACCTATCGTTTTTCCGCCTGCTTCCTTCGCTCCCCGCGCCGATGCTTCCATAATACCTGCATATCCTCCGTTGCAAACAGTGAAGCCATTGAGCGCAAGGTTTTTCCCAACTTCGTAAGCAAGTTCGTATTCTTCATCTCTCTCGTTTGGGCGCGAACTGCCGAAAACCGTCACTATTTTTCTCCCTATCTCCATTACTCATCCCTTTATTGACTCGTCTTGTCAAATACTTCACCTTTTTCATCGGCTCATATATTTGACCACTCAATCCAAAAACACCCAATTTACACCGACCCGAATATTTCTTCCCGGCATTGGATAAATCGGAGAGAGGATGTAAGATGCATTTAAAATATTTCGCCCCGAAAGCGAGATATAAGCATCGCCAATCTTAAGAATCATAAACAGATCGAGGGTCGTTGAACGTCCAATGATGCTTGTATTATTTTGAAAATACAAAAGCGTTTGTGAATCAAATTGCATGCCCTGCTGCCGGTTATAAAACTGCGAGCGCACGCCAAACTTTGCATCAAGCTTATCCTTGAAAAAGGTGTCACGATAACTTAACTCGCCAGCAAGAATAACATTGGGCACCAAAGTCTTCAATGTATCGACTTCTTTATAGCGCGTTAATGTTAAAACGCCTAATACTTCAAATTTGTGCCAGCGAAGTACTGTGCTTCCGTTAATACCCTGTATTGAGACTTTTCGAACGTTCGAAATACTGATCGCAGGAAAACCTGCTGCTGTCACACCCGGTTCAAAAACGATGGCACGTTTTACGGTCCGTTGAAACCCGGTGAGACTAATCTCGAAATTAGATCCCGCCTGAAGTGTAAATCCACTCTGGATAAGGGTATGCTGTTCTCTCTGGATTTCACTTGCGCGCAGAAATGTCGAATCGGTCCAATATCGTTCTTGAAACGTTGGATATCTGTCAAACCACGAGACATCAGCAGAGAGTGTCAACCAATCTGCGATTGCAGATTTTACTCCTGCACCAGTACTCAGCGAACTTTCTCCATCGAGTGATGTTGTGCGCAAAGATATTGAAGGCATAAAAATGCCTATCAACCGAAGCTCTGCTTGTAGAAACAGAGACCTCTCAGACTCGAGATGCGATGCAAGTGTCCTTGTAGAATCGCTCTTGCGTCGCTCCCATAATCCTCCAATACTACATCGAACAGAATCAAGGCAAAATTGTTGTTGAAGATGCACCCCCCAAAAAGACGATCTTGTAGAGTCATCAATATTCAAGGAGTTAGATGAATTCCAGTACTCGCGATCAAGAGCACTATAATAGATGCTTGCACGTGTCAAGGAGGATGAATCTGGAAGAAGACGTGCGATCATCAAAAGAGTCTCATCGTGGCGTGAGCGACTATCATGTTGTGTTTGATTATTAACAACGGAACCCGTTTCATTGGAAATATTTGCGGACTCAACGCCACCATTGAGACTATTGCCGGCTTTCGTATAAAAATCCGTAAACGAAATGTTAAATCGGTCGGAGAAGTTATAGCGCAATCGTGTGCGAATATTCCAGGCATCCAATGTTGGTATTGTGTTTTTATTTTCGATTTGAGGATAGTATCCCAGAGATGTTTGGCGCAAAAAGCCTATCATGAAATTCAATCCACGGGCAACATTCTGTGTAAAAAGTCCATCCGTAAGTAATGTCCCTTTTGGATCCTGAACAAATCGGAGTTTCGTCAATGGACGATAGCTATTGTAGGAACGTGATACGAAATTTAATGCTGTACCGGCAGCATCAGATAATGTTGTCGTTGACGCAGTGCCGGAGAGAATTTCAGCGTGATCGATAAATTCGAGCGGCAAATCTGAAAGATTGTATGTACCGTTCACCGGATCATTCATCGGCCGTCCATCAATAAAAACACCGATAGCACGTCCATCTAAACCAAAGGCATTAAGCTGTCCCCACTTCCCTGCTTCACCCAAATCGCGATAGAAAAACCCCGGCAATTTCCAAAGAATATCGCTTACAACTTTTGCATCACTCCATAAAAATTGTTTCTGATGCAATACACTGAGTGTGTCTACAGTACCAGTGATCTGACCCATGCCAGGGATATATCGTATGCGAACCGAATCGACAGTCATTGTATCTCTATGAGCAAGAGCCGTCGAATCTGTGGGTTTGCGAAGACCAATCACATCAGGCGTACGCTTTCCTTCTTGTATTGTACTTCTCACCGCAGCAGTATCGACAGGAATACGATCTGATCTTCTTTCAGTGCGATGTTGAGGATAAACAATGGTCCAGGCTTGAAGAACCAGAAGAGCTTCAATGTAGAGAATAGATTTCAAAGTGCAGCCAGCAAAGGATTAACGGTCCGGTTTGAATGTCGGTGCCGTAAGAGACGTCTGGTAGTTTTTCGGGAATAATGCAAGTGCATCGAGCGCTTTCTTTTCGCTCTCAAAAAAACCAAACACAGAAGAACCGCTTCCGCTCATCAATGAGAACACCGCTCCCTGCTCTTTCAGTTTTTCTTTGAGACGACCAATTTCCGGAAAAATTTTTACGGTTGATTGCTCAAAATCATTTTGTACGAGCGTTGGTATTTTTTTGGGATTCGATAAGTACTTAGCGATCTTCGTTCGCAGTTCAGATCCTTTTCCATCACGTTGAAGTTTGAGATGACCGTATGCCCACGTTGTCGAAATATGAATGAGCGGCGTAACGACCGCTATCCAAAATGGTATATCTAAGGAAAAATGTTCTAAAATTTCACCGCGCCCGCTGGCGTATGCATTTCCGCCTTCAATAAAGAAAGGAACATCCGAACCGATTTGCTCTGCAATAGTACGCAGTTGATGATTGGATAATTTTAATTTCCAGAGGTCGTTCAATCCGCGAAGAACTGCTGCAGCATCGCTGCTGCCGCCGCCGAGTCCGGCCCCGATAGGAATGTTTTTCCGCAGTTGGATCATCGCTCCTTCTTTAATCTTTCGCTCTTTCTGAAGTATGTTCGCGGCTCTGAGACAGAGGTTGGACTCATCAATGGGAACAAGAATAGAGTCGGCATTCATTTCCAATGTTTTATGCGGCTCCAAATCTATTTCATCAAAAAGATTGATTTCATGAAATATCGTTTCGAGATCGTGATAGCCATCCGACCGCTTGCCGAGAACGTAGAGTCCAATATTGATTTTTGCGTATGCTTGGAGCGTCATAATATACTTAACTGATCCTAAAATAATGCAATAAGGTGGTAGATGCAAGGATTTGAATGAAATGTGTTCCTTTGATTGTTCTGCCATTTTTTCGTATGTTTTCCAACATAAATACCTCAGCGACACTATGAATACCACTGAAACGAAAACGATATCGATCGGCACAATTCACATCGGCGGTAACTATCCATTGGTGCTCATCGCCGGGCCTTGCGTCATTGAGAATCGCGAAATGATTCTCCAGACGGCAAAGACTATCCGCTCCATTACAGAACGGCACCGGATGCCTTTCATTTTCAAATCTTCTTATAAAAAGGCGAACCGCACAAGTGGTAATTCCTTTACAACGATTGGCGATGAAAAAGCATTGCAGATTCTTGCAGAGGTGAAACGTGAATTCCACGTGCCGGTTCTTACCGATGTCCATTCTCCAGCCGAAGCACGGATTGCCGCCGAGGTCGTCGATGTGCTGCAGATTCCTGCATTTCTTTGCAGGCAAACCGAGTTGCTCGAAGCAGCTGGAAAAACAGGCAAGGTTGTGAATATAAAAAAAGGACAATTTGTTGCTCCGGATGATATGTATCTTGCTGCCGCGAAGATTGCTGCAACCGGTAACGATAAAATCCTTCTCACTGAACGCGGAACAATGTTCGGTTACCACAATCTTGTCGTTGATATGCGTTCACTGCCTATTATGCGGAAATCTGGTTATCCCGTTGTATTGGATGTGACGCACTCGGTACAACTGCCCGGAGCCGAGAAAAACCAGAGCGGCGGTCAACCAGAATTTATTTTCCCCATTGCCCGCGCCGGAGTTGCCGCAGGATGCGATGCGCTCTTCATCGAAACACATCCAAACCCTACTCAAGCGCTCAGTGATTCTGCGTGTCAATTGAATTTAGAATTGCTGGAAGAACTGGTACAACAAGTGAAAGCAATTGACACTCTTGTTAAGAAGCAGTAAGTCAAATCTTATGCCACGCAAACAATCAATCAGCTCCAGACTTCATAAAATAAAGTTCCTTCTCCTTGACGTAGATGGCGTGATGACCGACGGCGGAGTCTATTTGTCCAACTCCGGAGATGAGTTTAAAAAATTCAATATCCAAGATGGATATGGCATCGTAAAAATCCAGCGCACCGGTATCAAAGTCGGAATCATTACCGGACGGGTATCAAGTATTGTTACGAGGCGCGCAGAAGAATTGGGTATTACAGAAGTTCATCAGAACCTTGAAAACAAATTGGAAGCGTACGAACATCTAAAAGCAAAATGGAATCTCTCCGATACAGAGATCGCTTACATCGGCGATGATGAATTTGATTTGCCCGTCCTGAAATGCGTCGGTTTTTCAGCTGCTCCATCCGATGCCATCCCCAGTGTAAAGAAGCGGGTTCACTTTGTTTGCACTCGCAGCGGTGGAAATGGTGCCGTAAGAGAAGTCATCGATTTGATTCTTCAAAATCAGAAGTAAGTTGAGAACATTATGAACGTTGATGCTACTATCCAAAAGGGAAAAGAGATTATCCGTATCGAAGCGGAAGCAATTGCAGCTCTTGAATCACATATCAATGGAAATTTTGCTGCGTCGGTCGATCTCATTTTCAATGCAAAGGGCCGTGTTGTTCTTACCGGCATGGGAAAGTCGGGCATTATCGCACGCAAGATTGCCGCAACGATGAACTCTACCGGTACACCTTCGGCATTTATGCATCCTTCCGATGCGGTACATGGCGATTTAGGAATGGTAACACCCGATGATGTTGTGATATGCATATCAAAGAGCGGTGATACAATGGAATTGCGGCAACTCCTGCCTCGATTTCATCAACTCGGTGTGAAAGTAATAGCAATGGTAGGCAATTTGAATTCGCCATTGAGCAAACAGAGCGATTTCGTCCTTGACACCAGTGTAAAAGAAGAAGCATGTCCATATGATCTTGCACCAACTTCCTCAACGACTGCCGCACTGGCAATGGGTGATGCGCTTGCCATCACGCTTCTGCAAAAGCGCAACTTCACGAAAGAAGATTTTGCACAATTCCATCCGGGCGGCAATCTGGGCAAACAATTGCTCTTGAAAGTCGATGCGATGATGATTACAGGCAGCAATATTCCACTGGTAAATGAAAATGTTTCTGTGTCTGAGGCCATCGCGGAAATCAGCTCAAAACAATTGGGTGCCACGTGTGTTATAAACAATGCCGGCATCCTTTGCGGCATGCTCACCGATGGCGACCTTCGCCGCCTTCTTCAGCGAAGAATTGATATCTCAAACCTTACAACCGGCCAAGTAATGACACAAAATCCAAAAGCCATTAGCCAAAACATGCTTGCCGCTCAGGCATTGGAAGTTATGGAATCCTATAAAATTACGCAACTTGTTGTCGTGGATACTGATCATCATCCGGTTGGAATTCTCCACCTCCATAGCCTGGTAGAGGCAGGACTGCGCGGAGATTCCCCTGCATGAAATCGTTTTGCTTCTGGTGTTTATATTTATGTACTCCCATGCTTATTTTTTCTGGCTGCGAAGAAAAAATAAAACCATCCGTCCTCTCTACCATTGATAGCCGGACGCTCCCACAGCAGGAAAGTTGGAATAGCACGATCGTCGTATCGGACTCCGGACATATTACCGCTATCATCCTCGCGGGATATATTCGTGTATTCGAGTCAGACCGGAAGACCCAGATGAGCCAAGGTGTCAGGGTGCGCTTTTTCAGTCCGCAGGGCATTCAAACGTCTGTCCTGACAAGCGAGGAAGGAAGCGTTGATGAAACAACCAATAACCTGGAAGCGCGCAAGAACGTAATTGTCGTTTCCAGCGATTCATCACATATGACTACCGAACAACTATTTTGGGACAACCAGCGCCAGCTCATCTACACACCGGCTTATGTACAAATTACTACAGTTAAAGACAAGCTGCAGGGACATGGATTTGAATCGGATCAAAGTTTAAAAAATTACCGCATCTTCCGTGTCACAGGTCAATCGCAAACCGAATAAATGCAATGCGGCTGCGCCTGACATATCTTTTTCTGAACACACTTCTTGTTTTTATTTGCCGCTCACCCGCACAACAAAGCAACATCATTGATCTGCAACATGCGGACACACTGAAAGGAAAGATTCTCGACGGTGAAGAAGTCCGTGAACTCATCGGCAATGTTCAATTCATTCAAATTCCTACTTCCGGTGGATTGGTGAAAGTCTGGTGTGATCGAGGGCTTCGGTTCATGGTACAGAACAAAATCGAGTTATTTGGAAACGTGAAAGTTGTTCGCGACAGCGTTACAATCCGATCAAAAGAGGGCATCTATTATGGCGACCAACGAATGATGGAAGGACGAAATGGTGTGGAGTTAGAACGCGGAAAGACGATTCTCACAGCAGTGAATGCAAAATATTTTATCGATGAAAAGCGCTCCCTCTTCTGGGATAATGTTGTTCTTGTTGATACAGCTTCCGTCATTACATGCAGCACTATGAATTACTATGAAACCGAGGCTCGCTCTGTCGCTACCGGAGGCGTGCATATGTTTGAAAACGCCAACGCCGTCAATATCTACGGTGATTCACTGATTCATCTCGATCAGCAAAAGTATTCAATCGTGATGAAACAACCACGGTTAGTTAAAATTGATACATCAGCCAACGGGATCATCGACACGATGGTGGTGGAAAGCAGGATCATGCAATCGTTTCAAGATACAACAGAGCGCTTCGTCGCCATCGACAGCGTCCGTATGGTGAAAAGCGACATGTCCTCAAGGTGCGGTACAGCGACATATTTCGTTCATAAGGACATTATCGCACTCCAAACCCATCCTATCATTTGGAGCGGGGAAAATCAAATCACCGGTGATTCTATTCGTGTCCTTATGGAAGATAAAAAACTAAAGAATCTTTGGGTCAAGAACCGGGCGATGGCAATTTCGCGCGTCGACACGGCACTTCCCAATCGGTTTAACCAGTTGACAGGCCGGGAGTTGACAATGTACTTTCGTGCTGATAAATTGGAACAAGTGGATGTTCAGAGAAACGCAACAAGTCTCTATTATTTGTTCGACAACAAGGAGCCAAACGGTGTTAATAAATCAAGCGGCGATCGTATCGTCATCGATTTCATCGGCGGTGAAGTGGATCGCATAAAAGTTATCAAAGGTGTACAGGGGCAGTATTTTCCGGAAAAAATGATAATCGATCGTGAAACGGAATATAATCTTGACGGCTTTCGTTTATTTGAAAATCGTCCGAAACGGCAAGGCATAAAAATAATCAGCGAGTAGTATGGCAAAACGAATCAACAAATCTAGTACACGAACGATGCGAACTGTTTCATCGGTAAAACCGAAAAAGAGCATGCGCCGCACGGCAATCCGGCAAGCGCGAAAAGTCGAACCACCGCTCAACATTTCAAGTGAACCACACGTATCTCCTGTTGCCGAAGTTTCAACCGGCACACAAATGGCGCTCCAATCTGACAATCTGGTGAAACGCTATAAGAAACGCACGGTCGTCAATAATGTCAGCGTGCAAGTACAGCGAGGAGAAATTGTCGGATTGCTCGGTCCGAACGGTGCCGGCAAGACGACGACGTTTTATATGATTGTCGGGATGATACGCCCGAACAGCGGCAGAGTGTTTTTGAATGATACGGAAATCACAAAGATGCCGATGTACCGGCGAGCGCAGATGGGTATCGGGTACTTGCCGCAGGAAGCCTCGGTATTTCGGCGTTTGTCAGTACGGGAAAATATTCTTGCCGTTTTGCAAACTACTTCGCTTCTGAGAAAAGAACAGGAAGAGAAGTGTGAACGTTTAATGGAAGAATTTGGGCTAACGCATCTTGCCAAAAACAAGGGGTACGTCCTTTCCGGTGGCGAGCGGCGGCGGACAGAAATTGCACGGGCTTTAGCGCTGGACCCTAAATTCTTTCTCTTAGATGAACCTTTTGCCGGTATCGATCCCATTGCCGTAGAAGATATTATGCAGATTGTAATCAAGTTGAAGGAGAAGAACATTGGTGTGCTGATCACCGATCATAATGTCCATGAGACGCTCTCTATTACAGATCGTTCATATTTGCTCTTCGAGGGAAAGATTTTAAAATCCGGCACAGCGGAATACCTCGCCAATGATCCAGAGGCAAAGAAATTGTATCTCGGTGAGAATTTTAAACTGGATAGATATGAGTAGAAGACTGAATACAGAACTCAAAAATTAGAAGTACGTGTGTACAACAAACAACTGGCAATTGCTCAATCATAAGAATATTTTTCACAAAACAATATGATAATTGTCTTAGAATCCGGCGTAGCTGAAAATCAAATTGAAGAAATTATTCGTGTTCTGCACGATCATAAATTTGATGTCCATCGTTCCGCCGGCGTGCAACATATAGTCCTGGGTGCTATCGGCGTTCATCCTGAGTTTGACCATCGGCAAATCGAATTGCTTCCCGGCGTAGCAGAGGTTTTACGCGTCACTGAACCGTTTAAACTTGCCAGCCGTGCATTTAAACGCGAAGGATCAATCTTTGATATCGGTGGTGTGAAGATCGGCGGATCCGAAGTTGTTGTCATGGCAGGACCATGCGCTGTAGAGAGCGAAGAACAGATCTTAAAAATTGCAGAACTTGTAAAAGATTCCGGAGCCAAGATTTTACGCGGTGGTGCATTCAAACCGCGTTCTTCACCATATTCCTTTCAAGGACTTGGTGAAGATGGATTGAAACTTCTTCGTGCTGCAGCAAACAATTTTCAACTTAAAGTTGTTACCGAAGTGATGGACAAGAGTCAAATTGATCTGGTAGAAAAGTATGCAGACATTTTGCAGGTAGGCGCACGAAATATGCAAAACTACACATTCCTGAAGGACCTCGGTAAAGCTTCAAAACCAGTGATGCTCAAGCGCGGTCCTGCCGCAACAATCGAAGAATGGCTGATGTCGGCAGAATACATTCTTTCCGGTGGCAATCAACAAGTCATCCTTTGTGAACGCGGCATTCGCACATTTGAAACTGCAACACGCAACACGATGGATATCGGCGCAATTCCTGTTATAAAAAAGAAGAGCCATCTTCCCATTATCGCTGATCCGTCACATGGCATTGGCATTCGTGATAAAGTAATCCCCATGGCACGAGCAGCAGTTGCTGCAGGCGCCGACGGAATCATCGTCGAAGTACACAATGATCCCAATCATGCATTATCGGATGGAGCACAATCACTCTATCCCGATCAATTTGCACAAATGATGAAGGAAGTCCGCATCATTGCTCAAGCAATAGGACGCACCATTGCGTAAGTAAGAACCATGACGAAAAACCACCAATTTCCATTTCAGAACATCACCATTATCGGTGTTGGACTCATCGGCGGGTCGCTCGCGCTAGCTCTCAAGCATCGCTTTCCTTCTATTCAAATCACGGGTGTCGATAGACCGCGTATACTCAAGCGTGCTCTAGACCGCGAGGCCATCGACATAGCTGAAAGATCAATCAGACACGCTGTCCATTCTGCTGATCTTGTGATCCTCGCTTTACCTGTTTCTACGATTGTCAAATATTTACCAGTTATTTCCAAAAATATTTCTCCTCACACTATCGTTACCGATACCGGCAGCGTGAAACGATTATTGGTTGAACAATCACAAAAATTTTTTCCCAAAGGAAACTTCATCGGCGGACATCCGATGACAGGTGCAGAATTCTCCGGCATCGAGGCTGCGCATCCATTATTATTTCAGAATGCCATCTACATCCTTACACCAATGCTATCAACGAAAAAACGAATACTCCGTCGGTTGGGGAAGTTTTTTAGCTCGCTCGACGCACGAGTTCTTATAATGGATGCAGCTACGCACGACAGTGTCGTGGCAGCCGTGAGCCATCTTCCGCAGATCGCTGCCGTTGCATTGATGAATACTGCCGGCAAATATCACCCAGATGCACCGACGCATCTCGCACTTGCAGCAGGCGGGTTCCGCGATATGACGCGCATCGCATCAAGTCCGTTTGACATGTGGAAAGAAATTCTCTCTGCCAATCAAAAGGAAATTAGCAAAGCCCTTTGCATCTATATCAAGCAGCTGAATAAAATTGCGTCCGTTGTGAATTCGAATCCTGCTCGCTTATCGGAAGAATTCAAGACATCCCGTACATTACGATCCCGTATTCCACGCTCAATGAAAGGATATCTTACACCCCTCGTCGAACTTGCAGTATTCGTCGAAGACAAACCTGGCGAGCTTGCGCGCCTTACATCATCGTTGGCAAGTCACAATGTGAATATTAAGGATATGGAATTACTGAAAGTTCGTGAAGGACGCGCCGGGACATTCAGACTGTCTTTTGAAAATAGGATGGTCGCCACTGAAGCTGCACACATACTTCAAAGTGCAGGTTTTGATGTTGGCGGGAAATGGTAAAAAAATAACTTGCCCCATCAGCTCTTCAGGTTTCAATTCGAAGATGTTGTTATTTCTCATCCGACCCCGATGTTGAGTCCGTCGATGGCTTTGAATCGTTTTTTGATTTTGGTTCAGATTCAGATTTAGACTCAGAACCAGATTCTGATTTAGAATCGGGTTTAGGCTCGGATTTGGTTTCAGGCTTTGATTCAGCCTTCGATTCTGATTTCGCACCTGATAAAGATGGAGAGGAATTTGACTTCTTGTAGTCAGTTAAGTAAAAACCGCTTCCTTTAAATACTAAGCCCGCCCCGCTTGACATCAATCGTTTCAGTGACGGTTCGGCACATTTTGGGCAGACAACCAGCATTTCTGCGGACATTGATTGAAATTCTTCAAACTCGAATCCGCACGATTTACAGCGATAATCGTATGTCGGCATTTTTCCTTTACTGCTTCCTACTTTGTTATTTTATACCTTGTGCTTCCTGTTTCTGTTATAATCAATATACTTTCGATTTACCAGGATTTCAATTAGATTCTATGAGAACATTCCGGAACCCAAAGGAACAGAAGAGTGTTTTAATATATCGAAAATCACCAACAAGGAGACACATATGTTAAGCAAATCTTTGCAGGATGCCATCAACGAACAAATCAACCTTGAACTTTCTTCTGCCTATGTCTATCTCTCGATGTCGGCACATTTCGAAGGTGAAAATCTCGGCGGATTCGCGAATTGGATGCGTGTGCAATATCATGAAGAAACTGGACATGCGATGAAGTTTTTTAAATATGTATACGATCGCAGCGGCAAGGTACACCTGAAAGCTATTTCGCAACCTGCCACAAAATTCAAGACACCGTTAGATGTATTCAATCTGGTTTTGGAACACGAGCAAAAAGTTACTGCATCTATTAACAAACTCTATGAACTTGCTGTAAAAGAGAAAGATTACGCATCACAGACCTTTCTGCAATGGTTCATCAATGAACAGGTAGAAGAAGAGAAGAACGCAACCGATATCATCAACATGCTGGAGATGATTGGGGCCACTCCGATCAGTTTAATGATGGCTGACCGACAGTTAGGTGAACGAAAAACAGGATAATTCGCCAATCCCTGTAGCGGCGAGGCCACCTCGCCACTATAAAGTGCCATAAAAACAAAAGCCGTTTTGTCGAAAAACGAAACGGCTTGACCATTTTAAAATGCAAAAGATGTCATAACGCATTCACATATTGCTTATCCACGTAATAGACTAGAGAGAAGTAGCTCACGAATAGAGCTAAGTTCCCTCGGCAGTTTATCGTAAAGATTAATGAATAACTCTTCATGGAGCTGGATTTCTTTTTTCCACATCTCCGTATCCACTTTCATCAAATCATCAAATTGTTTCCGGGAAAATTCCAATCCATTCCAGTCAATATCTTCATACAAGGGCATCCAGCCAAGCGGACTTTCAAAACCCCTTGCAGATCCATTCACACGTTCCACGATCCATTTCAGCACGCGCATATTCTCACCATAACCTGGCCAAATAAAATTACCGTTCTCATCGACACGGAACCAGTTCACCCCAAAAATTCGCGGCGGATGAGAAACACGACGGCCCATATTCAGCCAGTGATTGAAGTATTCCGCCATATGGTAACCACAGAATGGCAGCATTGCAAACGGATCGCGGCGCACTTGCCCAATCTTGCCAGCTGCTGCCGCTGTTGTCTCAGAGCCCATAGTTGCGGCAAGATAAACACCATGTGCCCAATTCACTGCCTGACATACTAATGGCGTTGTATTGCTTCTGCGGCCGCCAAAGATAAATGCTTTAATCGGGACACCATTCGGATTTTCCCATTCAGGATCAATACAAGGGCATTGACTTGCCGGGGTTGTAAAGCGTGCATTGGGATGCGCAGCTTTACGTCCGCAATCGGGAGTCCATGGCTGTCCAGTCCAATCAATCAAATCAGGGGGCGATGTTTTCGTCATACCCTCCCACCATACATCGCCATCCGGTGTGAGCGCAACATTGGTGAAGATCGAATTCTTCCTAATAGTTGCCATAGCATTCGGATTCGATTTTTCCGAAGTACCGGGAGCTACTCCAAAATATCCATTTTCGGGATTAATGGCATAGAGCTGACCATCTTTGCCCGGTTTAATCCATGCAATATCATCGCCTACTGTCGTGACCTTCCATGCTTTCATAGCATCCGGCGGAATAAGCATAGCAAGGTTGGTTTTACCGCAGGCACTCGGAAATGCTGCCGCTACATAAGTTCTTTGACCTTGTGGAGATTCAAGTCCGACAATGAGCATATGCTCAGCCATCCAGCCTTGATCGCGCGCCATAGTGGAGGCGATGCGAAGTGCAAGACATTTTTTTCCAAGCAAAGCATTTCCGCCATACCCGCTTCCAAACGACCAGATTGCATGTTCTTCCGGGTAGTGAACAATATATTTTTCTTTGTTGCAAGGCCATGGAACATCTTTCTCACCCGGCGCCAATGGTGCGCCAACCGAATGAACACATGGTACAAAATCGCCGGTACTGCCTAATACATCCCAAACAGCTTTTCCCATACGAGTCATAATGCGCATATTAGCGACAACATATGGCGAATCTGTTAATTCAATACCAATGTGTGCGATATGCGATCCGAGCGGCCCCATGCTAAACGGGATAATGTATAGAGTGCGTCCTCGCATGCAGCCATCGAATAATTTATTCAGAGTTATTTTCATTTCTCGCGGGTCAGCCCAATTATTTGTCGGGCCTGCGTCGCTTTTCTTTACACTGCAAATAAATGTGCGATCTTCCACGCGGGCCACATCGCTTGCATCCGATCGTGCCAAAAAACTATTAGGCCTTTTCTGTTCGTTTAACTTTAAAAACGTTCCCGACTTCACAAGCCGCTGACACATCTCGTCATATTCAGATTGCGAGCCGTCACACCAGTACACATTGTCCGGCTTTGTTAATGCAGCAATTTCTTTTATCCATGAAATTGCTTTTTCATTTTTGACGTATGCTGGGACATTCATATTCAATCCATTCAATAGTTAATATTTGTTATGAGAACAAAGATTCCTGTACAAAGGTTTCTTACCAATCACGGACGACTTTTCGATTACCAATTTGGATTTCACGCGGTGCATTCGGATCCAGTGCCCATTTAATACGCGCTAATCCGTCTGCAACCTCGCCGGGTGCACCGGCATAACTGAGTCGCAAATGGCCTTCCATACCGAATTCTCTTCCCGGTACGGTAACTACAAGAGCTTTCTTCAATAAGAAATCGGCCAATGCCATAGAATCTTTATTGAATGCGCTAAAATCAGGGAAACAGTAAAATGTCCCTTGCGGCTTTACGATTTTCATTCCGGGAATAGCTTGTAATTCCCGCATGACCGTATTCCGGTTCTTCTCAATTGTATCGAGCAGCACATCAACAGAACTCTGATCGTCATTCAGTGCTGCTTCTGCAGCGACCTGACATATCGGTGAATTGCATGTGGTAATTTGTCCTTGAATATTTGTCATAACCTTTACGAGTTTTCGGTTAGCAACAACCCACCCCACGCGAAACCCGGTCATTCCGTACGTTTTTGAAACACCGTTAATCACAATGACATTGGTCGATTCAATGTCTTTTTTTGTAAAGTTATAGGCCGGCGCAATTTTTTTGCCGTCAAATATGAGTTTGTGATAAATATCATCTGTCAGGAGATAGATGTTTTTTCGTTCACAGAACTCAACAATCTGGCTGACAAACTCATCCGAAAATACGGCGCCGGACGGATTGTTCGGGCTATTGATGATAATTGCACGAGTCGATGAAGTAATTGCTTTTTCAATCTCCGATAGTTTTGGATAAAAGCTTCCATCGGCTGGTGTAACGATTACAGGAACACCGTTGACCATCTTAACCATTTCTGGATAACTCACCCAATATGGAGCCAGGACAATAACTTGATCTCCCGGATTGATAAGAGCATAGAGCACGTTGAATATGGAATGCTTGGCACCATCAGAGACAATTACATTTGCCGGATCTATTGTTCTCCCGTAATTTTTTTCTGTGTATTGAACTATGGCTTTTTTTAAACCAGGCATACCATCAGATGGTGCGTACTTAATCTCGCCGGTATTTAATTTTTCGATGGCACTGGAAATCGCGCTCAAAGGGGCTTTGTTTTTGGGTTCGCCTATTCCAAAGTGCACAATTGCTTCACCTTGTGCACGAAGCTTTACAGCTTCGGCGTTGAGTTTTACCGTTGGCGATTCAGCGATTGATGCTGCTAACTTGCTGATATCCATAAAAATGCTCCTAATAATTTATTGCTGACTAAGAAATGGATTCGTCACAGCGAACAACTGTGTGAATAACAGAACAACGTATTCTATTGATAAGTTACATGTTTTTCAGAATAATTCAATGGAAGGAGTCCATATAATTTCAATTTCCAGAAAAATGATTGAGTTTGTTTGTGAGAGGATTCTTCCGTATTTTTAAAGGAATTTATCAACAAGAACAACTCAAGAATATGAGAGCAATCATCCCCGTTGCAGGAGTGGGCAGTCGGCTTCGCCCATACACATTCACAGTACCGAAAGTACTCCTGAATGTTGCCGGCAAACCGATCATTGGACATATTCTCGATAAAATTATTGAGGCAGGCTTTACCGAAGCTACCATTATCATCGGGTATCTCGGTGAGATGGTCAAAGAATATGTGCTCGCAAACTATAAGATCAAGGTCGATTTCGTAGAACAGGAAGAGCGCCTTGGACTGGGTCATGCCATCTACATCTCCCGGCATACCTTTTCTGACAACCCTCTTCTTATCATATTGGGCGATACGATTTTTGATGTTGATCTGAAGTCGATGATTAAGAACCAACAAACACAAATTGGTGTTAAACATGTGGACGATCCGCGGCGGTTTGGAGTTGCCGAAACAGCCAACGGCGAGATAGCACGACTGGTAGAGAAACCAGAAGTGCCGAAGAGTAACCTTGCCCTCGTCGGCCTTTACTATATTATGCGGCCACAGCTATTAGTGGATTGTTTGAAGGAAATGATTCAAAACAACACACGTACAAAAGGCGAGTTCCAATTGACTGATGCACTTCAGATGATGATTGACCATGGCGAAAAGATGAAAACGTTTTCCATAGAAGGATGGTATGACTGCGGTAGACCGGAGACATTACTTTCGACCAACCGGTATCTTCTAGAACATCAACCTCTGCCTCAACCATTGAAAGGTGTCCTGGTCCAACCGCCTGCTTTTATCTCACCACAGGCGAAAGTTTCCAATTCTATTATCGGACCTCATGCCACCATTGCTGAAAATGCAACAGTGGAGAATACCATTGTCCGCAATTCTATCATTAGCGAAGGGGCGACAGTAATCAACTCTCTCATTGAAGATTCTATTATTGGCAGCAATGCAATTGTCCGTGGAAATTATAAACGAATTAATATCGGTGATTCATCTGAATTGGAATTCTACTGATCCGCATACCATTGCAATCCAACCAGATTATTTTTTAAGATCGACAAAATTTTATTTACTGAATTATTAACTTAGTACGGAGAAACAATGAGAAACTTATTTACTTCGGAATCGGTATCCGAAGGACATCCCGACAAAGTTTGCGATCAAATTTCCGACGCAGTGCTTGACGCATTACTTATACAAGATAAAACATCGCGCGTGGCATGCGAAACATTCGTTACGACCGGCATGGTACTCGTCGGCGGAGAAATTACTACGAAAGGATATATCGAAGTCCAAGAGATTGTCCGCAATGTTATTCGCGATATTGGTTATACAAAAGCTGGAGTCGGGTTTGATGCCGATTCATGCTCAGTCCTCTCCTCCATCCATTCTCAATCGCCTGACATTGCTCAGGGAGTTGATACCGGGGGCGCAGGCGACCAAGGAATGATGTTTGGATACGCCTCTTCGGAGACTCCCGAGCTGATGCCGGCACCAATCATGTATGCGCACAAATTAGTTCTTCAACTTGCTACTGTGCGAAAGAAGCAGCCCAACTTGATGCCCTATCTTCGCCCCGATGCAAAGTCCCAGGTAACAGTTGAATACGACAGTAATGGAAAACCCATTCGAGTCGATACGATTGTTGTTTCCACTCAGCACGATCCCGATGTGACACAAAAAAAGATTAAAGAAGATGTCATCGAGATAATCGTACGCAATGTTATTCCATCCGGTATGCTTGACAATAAAACACGCTACTTCGTCAATCCTACGGGTAGATTTGAAGTTGGCGGACCGCATGGTGACAGCGGTTTAACCGGACGCAAAATTGTTGTCGATACATACGGCGGACGCGCACCGCATGGCGGCGGCGCTTTCTCCGGTAAAGACCCAACGAAAGTAGATCGCAGCGCTGCATATGCGGCACGTCATCTTGCAAAGAATATTGTCGCAGCAAAGCTTGCCACCGAATGTCAGATCCAAGTAGCATATGCGATCGGTGTGGTAGATCCTGTGTCCATTCAAATTAAGACCTTCGGCACCGGCATTATTCCCGATGCTCAGCTCTCAGATTTTGTAATGGAGGAAATTGATCTCACACCTCGCGGCATTATTAAACGACTCGATCTGCGCCGTCCGATCTATCGTAAGACCGCAGCATATGGCCACTTTGGCCGCAGTGAAAAAGAATTCACATGGGAAAAATTGGATTTAGTAAAAACACTCCAAAAAGCATTAAAATGAACAATGAAAATTACGAACCACCTATCAATTCGAGACAAAAATAATATGGACCACAAACCAGGAAAATTTAAAGTAAAAGATCTTTCGCTTGCGAAAGCAGGCAAGCTTCGTATCGAATGGGCAGAATCACGTATGCCCGTACTGATGGCACTGCAGGAGAAGTATTGTAAAACAAAACCATTTAAAGGGTACAAAATCGCAGGATGTCTGCACGTAACAAAAGAAACGGCTGTGCTTGTGAAGACATTCGTCCAAGCGGGAGCCAATGTGAGTTGGAGCGGCTGCAATCCGCTTTCAACACAGGACGATGTCGCAGCGGCACTTGCTGACGAAGGTGTAAGCATTTTCGCATGGCACGGGATGAATGTGAAAGAATTCTATTGGTGCATTGAAGAGACATTGAAATTCAAACCGAACCTTACGCTCGACGACGGCGCCGATCTTATTTTCACTGTACATAATAAACATAAAGAATTGATTCCAACTGTTATTGGAGGCACCGAAGAAACAACGACCGGTGTTCATCGTTTGCGTGCGATGGCGAACGATGGTGCGCTCCGATATCCTGTTATCGCTGTTAATGATGCAGAAACAAAGTGGGACTTCGACAATGTGTACGGAACCGGACAATCAACACTTGATGGTGTTCTTCGAGCAACAAGCGTCCTCTTGGCAGGTAAGAACATTGTCGTTGCGGGATTCGGACATTGCGGTAAAGGTGTTGCGATGCGAGCAAAAGGTCTCGGTGCAAATGTCATCATAACGGAAGTGAAACCGACAGCAGCCCTGAAAGCGACACTCGAAGGATACCGCGTCATGAAGATGGATGATGCTGCAAAAATTGGCGACATCTTTATTACAGCAACAGGAGTGAAAGACATAATTATTGAGAGACATTTCAGCTCCATGAAAGATGGCGCGATCGTCTGTAATACAGGACACTATGATTGCGAGATTAACATCCCCGATCTTGAGAAGCTCTCCAAGGGTACACGCGAAGTCCGAAAGGATAATGAAGAATACACATTGAAGAATGGTAACCGCATCTTCCTGCTTGCGAAAGGGCGTCTTGTCAATCTTGCGGCTGCTGAAGGACATCCTTCGGAAGTGATGGATATGTCATTCGCCAACCAGTTTATGTCTCAACTCCGGCTGGTAGAACTTCATAAAAAAGGGAAACGATTGGAAAACAAGGTATATGATATTCCGGCAGAACAAGATCAGGAAATCGCCGGCGTTAAGCTCGCAACAATGGGCTATAAGATTGACAAGCTTACGAAAGAGCAAGCAACATACATCGATGATTATTCAGCGGGGACGTAAAGTTCTATATACTATTTTCTTCGAGTAATAAGCATAAAGTAAAGGCGTCTCGTGAACAACGGGATGCCTTTTTATTCTTTCATGATAATATTTTTTTAAATGGCTTGAGAAAAACTATTTTGACTTCGAGAAAAAGATAATTACGTTATACTATATGCCGCATGAAACTTGAACCGGCATTGATATTCTATATTTTAGAGAGGAATCAGTTATGGGAAAGAATCCAGCATCATACAAATTTGAGAAGCGAAAGAAAGAGATTGCCCGTCAAAAGAAGCAAGAAGAGAAGCGGCAGCGACAGTTAGAAAAGAAACAAGAGAAACCGAATGATCCACCATTAATCTCCCCCGACGGAATTCCTATTACTCCACTTGAAGAAATTGATGCTGATCTTCATATCGATGACATCGATGATCCGCTTGTATAATTGACTATCGCTTTACCTATGGAATTCTTGAGGCCGCCGTGATACGCCGCGACCTTTTCTATTCGAGATCCTGCCTTAATCCACGGTGTAAACTATTTTCTTTTTACTTTGATTTTTTTCTCATTTGCAGTATCATATTTATCGTATAAAACCCAAAACCAAAGAATAAATCACAGAGGAGTGAACCCCATATGACAAAAGAAATTCTTATCAGACAAATTAAGGGCAATACACTTGCCGCCAAAGCGAATTCGAATCATTGGGTAATGATGGATACAAAAAAAGAGGCGGGGGGAAGCGAAGCAGGCTCTACTCCGAAGGAACTTCTTCTCATGGCACTTGCTGGCTGCACATCAATGGACGTCATTCTGATTCTCAAAAAGAAACGCTCTCCTGTAGTCGCGTACGAATGCAACGTCAAAGGAGTGGAACGAGAAGAACATCCGAAGATTTTTACAGATATACATATCGAATATGTATTCTATGGGGACGGCATTAAACCAGAAGATGTGGAACGCGCGATTGATCTTTCAAAAACGAAGTATTGCTCGGTCTCTGCACAACTGGCGGCAAGTGCAAAAATCACTCATTCTTATCGTATTGAATCGGCATCGAAAGGAAACGAATAAAAGGGAGAATCTCCAGCCGGAAATTAATGAAAATCTTCATCAACGATTTTGAAAGTTAGAATACAATACCTTTTTTTCATGTTTTTCAACCTCTTCCTCTTCCATGGATACAGCACTCAGAAAACTCTATTGTTCGAAGCTCTAAATGCGATTCTTTCTAAGAAAAGAGCAGATGGATTTGTCCTGCTCCTTTGAATTTCTGCGAAGCCTTCACTATCTTGTCTTCACTTACTTCATGTTTCACAATAGAAAATTATCGGAGAGAAGATAATGGCATCATCATTAGATCAATTATGTATCAATACAATTCGCACGCTTTCCATCGATGGTGTCCAAAGAGCAAAATCGGGCCACCCGGGCATGCCAATGGGCATGGCACCGGCCGCCTACATGCTTTGGACGAAACACCTAAACCACAATCCGGCAAACATGCACTGGCATAACCGTGATCGATTTGTCCTTTCAGGCGGACATGGGTCAATGCTCCTCTACAGTCTTCTTTATCTCACAGGTTATGATCTTCCTCTTGAAGAATTGATGAAATTCCGCCAGCTCGGCAGCAAGACACCAGGCCATCCGGAATACAGACACACCGACGGTGTGGAAGTAACCACGGGACCGCTCGGGCAAGGGTTTGCAAACGGTGTTGGTATGGCAATCGCGCAAAAATATCTTGCTGCACATTATAACAAGCCAGGATTTAAAATTATCGACTACACTATTTATGCAACTCTTGGTGACGGCGATCTTATGGAAGGCATCACAGCAGAAGCGGCATCGCTCGCCGGACATTTGAAGTTAAGCAATCTGATTTATATCTATGATGACAATCATATCAGCATCGATGGTCCTACCGAATTGGCATTTACAGAAGATCGTGGAAAACGTTTCGAAGCGTACGGCTGGAATGTATTGAAAGTAAAGGATGGCAATGATCTGAAAGCGATTGACAAGGCAATTCAACGTGCAAAGAAAGAAACCGGTCGTCCTTCCATTATTATGGTACGAACACATATCGGCTACGGCAGTCCTAACAAGCAGGATACATGCGAAGTTCACGGTTCTCCTCTTGGTGAAGAAGAAGTGAAATTGACCAAGAAAGCATATGGCTGGGATCCGGAAAAACAATTTTATGTCCCGGAAAAAGCGTTAAAACAATTCCGAAAATCGATTGAGATCGGGAAGAAAAAGGAAGTGAAGTGGAATATAAAATTTGCAGAATACAAGAAAAAATATCCAAAATTAGCGACAGAGCTTGAAAACATCCGAAGCGGTAATTTTGGCGAGGAGTGGAAGAAAGCATTGCCCAAATTTACAGAAGCGATGGCAACACGCGATGCATCCGGAAAAGTACTGAATGCCATTGCCCCGCATCTTCCATCAATGATCGGCGGTTCTGCCGACCTTGCTCCATCAAATAATACATTTGTAAAAAGTATGGGTGACTTCCAAGCAAAGAGCTTCGGGAACCGCTATATACGATATGGTGTGCGCGAGCACGCGATGGGTGCTATTATGAATGGTATGGCGGTCACGGATGGAATTATTCCTTACGGTGGAACTTTTTTTGTTTTTTCGGATTACATGCGGCCTGCCATTCGCTTGGCAAGTATCATGGGTATTCGACCAATTTACGTTTTTACACATGACAGCATCGGTGTGGGCGAAGATGGCCCGACACACGAACCGGTTGAACAACTTGCCGCGCTTCGTTGTATTCCCAATATGACTTCCATTCGGCCGGCCGATGCAAATGAAACCGTTGCCGCTTGGAAATTTGCTATCGAATACAGCAAAGGTCCTGTTGCATTATTATTCACGCGGCAGAAACTGCCAACGATCGATAGAGCGAAATATTCCTCCGCTGAGAATCTTATAAAAGGTGCATACATCCTTATCGAGAACTCCTCCACACCCGATCTCATCCTTATCGGAACTGGTTCTGAAGTTCAGCTTGCACTTGGTGCATACGACCGGTTGATTCAAGAAGGGCTCAATGTACGCGTGGTCAGTATGCCGTCTTGGGAATTATTCGAGCGGCAGTCGAAAGAATATCGCAACTTCATTCTACCCCCAAACGTAAAGAAGCGTATTGCTATTGAAGCTCTCGTTCCAATGGGTTGGGAAAAATATACCGGGGACAGCGGAAAGATCATCGGTATGACATCTTTTGGCACTTCCGCTCCTGTGGATATAATTTTTAAGCATTTTGGATTTACTGTTGAGAATGTAGTGAAAACGGCAAAAGAAATTCTGTAGCTTGATAATGACCGCTTGTAAATCCTTCTTGGTAAGGGGGGGACAAAACTTATAACACATAAGTTCTCAAACATGAAAAAAAGCGAACAGAAAATATTCGATAAAATAAAAACCAAGCATCGGTTTCTTTATTATCTTACTCCCCTTATTTTTCTTGGAACTGCTTTCGCTGAGGACAATGACCCGAAAGAGATTTTTGTTGATCCTATGCATTCTAATTACATAAGCACTGATTCTATTATTGCTCTATCACAAAATGGGCAACCTGAAAACCCAAAGCGGAGCATATATCTTCAATTTAATATCAGTGGGTTATATTCATGGCTAAAAGATTGGAAGACACAGAACCTAAAGCCCGACGGAACAAGTCCATCCACTCTATCCATGATATTTGGAGCTGAATGCGGTTATGTTATGAACAAGTACGTTCAGGTCGGTTTCGGGTACGAATATTTCTTTACAACCAAAGTCGCAACTCAACAAGCAACCGGCGATCAAATCAGCAGCACATTCTTCTATGGATCCATCAAAGGTGAGATGCCGCTTGAATCCATCCCCGATCTTAGTTTATTTGTCGATCTTGACATTGGTTCGATTTCAGCGACTGAGGTCTTGGAAAACTATTCTTCATATGGAAATTTAAATAGAACCGGATCGACTACGGGATATCGGGTAATGCTCGGCGCCCAATATTTTTTAATAGATAATTGGTCTGTTATGGCTGGAGGGGGATATCTTTTAGGAAAAGTAAATAAAGTGACTGCAGATGGACAAACCTGGCCCAATTACTCACTGGACTTATCCGGCTTTGCGCTTCGTTTCGCAGTCAATTATCATTTCCCGTTGTGATACAAAAAAAAGAGGGGCAAACCATTTGATTCGCCCCTCTGAAATAACTCCCTATACTATTTTTTTATTTCCCACTCCCGTTTCCCTGGCCAAGTTTACCAGCAAAATATGCATCATAGGCACTCATATCGAAGTGACCATGGCCGCTTAAGTTGAAGAGAATAATTTTCTTTGTTCCTTCTAACTTTGCTTTCTTCGCTTCTTCAATCGCAGATTTGATTGCATGTGAAGATTCCGGTGCCGGAATAATTCCTTCGGTTTGGGCAAACAGCACGCCGGCTTCGAAGACTTCCATTTGATCATACGCTTGAGCTTCAATCATCTTTTCATGGTACAGTTTGCTGATAATCGGAGACATTCCATGATATCTCAATCCTCCCGCGTGAATTGAAGGCGGAATAAAATCATGGCCAAGGGTATACATCTTAACCATAGGTGCCATACCGGCAACATCGCCTAGATCGTAACGATACTCGCCTTTTGTAAGTGATGGACAAGAGGCGGGTTCAACTGCTATTGCACGAAATTTTTTTCCTGCAAGTTTATCTTTAATGAATGGCAGTACAATGCCCCCGAAATTCGAGCCGCCGCCAACACATCCGATAATGATATCCGGATAGACGCCAGCCTTTTCCATCTGCTTTTTTGCTTCCAAACCAATAATTGTTTGATGCAACAGAACATGGTTTAATACACTGCCGAGGGAGTATTTCGTATCATCACGCCCTACTGCATCTTCCACCGCTTCGCTGATAGCAAGGCCAAGGCTGCCTGTTGAATTTGGGTTTTTTGCAAGAGCATCCCTGCCGGATTTTGTATCCATGCTTGGACTTGCAACTACTTCTGCTCCCCATGTATGAATCATCGAACGGCGATACGGCTTTTGTTCATAGCTCACTTTTACCATATACACTTTACACTGAAGACCGAACATTTTACATGCTAGTGCCAATGAACTTCCCCACTGCCCGGCTCCTGTTTCTGTTGCAATACGTTTAACGCCTTCTTGTTTATTATAATAGACTTGCGCAAGTGCGGTATTCAGCTTATGGCTTCCTGCAGGACTTCCACCTTCATATTTATAATAGATCTGCGCTGGTGTTCCAAGTGCCCGTTCAAGGTCAAGAGCTCTGATGAGCGGCGACGGACGGAATGTTGCGTACGCATTTCGAACTGCATCCGGAATTTCAATGAAACGCTCGGCACTTACTTCCTGTTTAATGAGTTCCATCGGGAAAATGGGTGCTAAATCCTGCGGGCCAATCGGCTGTTTCGTCCCGGGATGAAGCGGCGGATCCAGCGGTGTAGACAGATCGGCTGCAATATTATAGTAGTGAGTTGGGATTTCTTGCTCATCGAGCATAAATTTACGCGGCATAATGACCTCCGTATGATTATTTATTAATAGTATTTTGGTGAAACACACTTGTGAACGGAGGTTTCCACGATTATCCGATTCGGTATGAAACGAAAAAAGGCAGGAACGCTCCAGTCCGCGTTTCCACCTTTATTTGGGTAATCAGTGTAAATGAGCTACCTCAGCGGAAGCGCGGACTTCATCCATCGCCACCACCAAGCCTGTTGCAGACTACAATATTGCAGCTCGTTATTCATTCTGATAGTAGATTACATTATTTTTTAAAAAAAGTCAACTAAAGAAAATAGGTTCAATCATTTTTTTATTGAAGGGTCATCACACAACTCTAACAGCACACCGCCAGTAGATTTTGGATGAAGAAAAGCAATATTCAACCCTTCTGCTCCTTGACGCGGATGTTTATCGATAAGTTGAAACCCCTTTACCTCAACTTCCCTGAGAGCCTCTGCAAGATTCGCTACTGCAAATGCTATATGATGAACACCTTCCCCTTTTCTTTCGATAAATTTACTAACCGGCCCTTCCGGATCAGTGGATTCTAATAGTTCAATTTTTGTCTGACCGATGTGGAAAAATGCAGTCCGCACTTTTTGATCAGGAATTTCTTCTACATTATAACAAGGCACACCTAAAATATTTTCATATAACTGTATTGATTCCTGGAGATTCTTAACGGCTATACCGATGTGCTCAACATAGGAAGTGGTCATATGTACTATTCCTCAATAAATTATCAAGAATGAAAGAAAAATTTATGAACCTGTTCCGCGTATATCATCAGAGTGTATTGTGCTCTCGGTATTCTCCAAAGACCGAACGAAGAGTGCCGCATATTTCTCCGATAGTTGCGTAAGCACATACTGCCTGCAGAATACAAGGCATGAGATTGGCAGTTCCTTCTGCTGCTTTTTTGAGTCCAGCCAATTGAGTGTACACGTCAGTCTGATTTCTTTTCGCACGTATCGCGCGCAAAGACTGTATCTGTGTTTCTTGTACCAAATGGTCAATCTTTAATAATCCTTCCAATTCTTGTACCTCAGCATTGTATTTATTAACACCGACAACAATGCGATTTCCTGCTTCCATCATTTTTGTTGATTGGTACGATGCCTTTTGAATTTCCCTTTGTGGATATCCGGATTCAATTGCAGAAATCATTCCGCCGGCTGCATCGATTTTCTGTATATACTCCATCGCTTCCGCTTCAATACGATCTGTCATTGCTTCAACATAATAGGAGCCGGCAAGCGGATCAACTGTATCAGTTATACCGCTTTCGTGAGCAACAATTTGTTGAGTACGGAGGGCGATGCGAACAGAATCCTCCGTTGGAAGCGCAAGCGCCTCATCGCGTGAGTTCGTATGTAAACTTTGTGTCCCGCCAAGCACCGCCGCTAATGTTTGAATAGTTACTCGAACAATATTGTTATCGACTTGCTGAGCTGTGAGCGTAGAGCCTGCCGTTTGTGTGTGAAAACGCATCATCATCGATTTTGATTTCTTTGCACTAAACCGTTCTTTCATAATCTTCGCCCAGAGACGGCGTGCAGCCCGAAACTTCGCAACCTCTTCAAACAAATCATTGTGCGCATTGAAAAAGAAAGAAAGTTGACCGGCAAAATCATCCACATCAAGGCCGGCATCGATAGCTGCCTGCACATACGCGATGCCATCAGCGAGAGTGAATCCAACTTCCTGCGCTGCCGTCGAACCGGCTTCGCGGATATGATACCCGGAAATTGAAATCGTATTCCATTTTGGAATTTCAGTTTTGCAGTAGCGAAAAATATCTGTCATGAGTCGCAAAGATTGTTTTGGAGGAAAAATATACGTACCGCGCGCTATGTATTCCTTGAGAATATCATTTTGCACTGTACCGCTGATTGTCTCCTTCGCGACACCCTGTTTCTCGGCAACGGCAATATACATTGCCAGCAAGATTGCGGCCGGCGAGTTGATGGTCATAGACGTAGAAACTTTATTAAGCGGAATCCGATTAAATAAAATTTCCATGTCTGCCAGAGAATCAATAGCAACGCCAACCTTTCCGACTTCACCATCCGCAAGTGGATCATCGCTGTCATATCCTATCTGGGTTGGTAGATCAAACGCAATAGACAAACCGGTCTGTCCTTGTTCGAGCAAATAGCGGTACCGTTCATTCGATTCTTTTGCAGTTCCGAATCCTGCATATTGCCGCATTGTCCAGAAACGACTGCGATACATTGTTGGTTGAATACCACGCGTAAAAGGATATTGACCCGGAAAACCAAGATGTTCCCCATAATCTTCATTGGACAAATCCAGAGGTGTATATAATGGCTTAACGGGAGAAAAAGAAACTGTACTAAATTCTTTTTCCCGTTCCGGATATTTATCGATTGACTTTTGATATACACTTTCCGTCCATCGCTTGCTTTCGTTTTGAAGAATATCGCGAGACTTTTCAATAGACATTCCTTATCCTCTTTTTTTATTCAAATAGTATGGTGTACTTTTCTGCATATAGTATATAAAAATATGGCCAGAAATTCTCCGAGGGAACATACACAATCAATATCATAGATGAAAGGAGGAATCTGAATTCAAGCAGATCATAAAAAAAAGATAGTAATCCACTTATGACTTGACATTTCACTGTTTGATTCGTATTGTTGAATAATGATTCATTAAACGAAATGATTCAATGAGAAAACGTGAAGGGAATAAAGAAAAAGCGATTCTTGATGCAGCTGTAAAAATCTTTGCCCAACACGGGTATCACCGGACGAAGGTGTCTTCTATTGCTAAACAAGCAGAAATAGCAACAGGCAGTGTGTATCTGTACTTTAAAAATAAAGAAACAATCCTTCTTACAATTTTTGAACAATTATGGATAGAGCTCACAGATAATCTTCGAAGGACCGTCAAGCAGACCGACATTGATCCATCAAAGAAGCTCGACTTAGTGATCGATCATTTTTTCGATATCTTTATTAAGAATCCATCCCTTGCATCGGTATTTGTCAATGAGCAGCAACATCTCATTAAAGATAAGCGCGGTAATATTGCAAAGCACTATAACGATTTTCTTGACCTTGCAGAAGAGATTATCCGCGAGGGAGTTCAAAAGAAAATTTTTAACCCCGAAGTCGACATAAAGCTTTTTCGTCAGTTTATTACTGGAGGTCTGCGAAGTGTACTGCGCCTTTGGTCTCAACAATCACATTCTCTATCATTGCAACGCGTTCGTCAAAACGTGAAGTTCTTCATCAAACATGGACTTCTCTAATCTTTTCACTGCCGCATTTCTCCGATTTCATATTGTAGAATCTTAGGAAAATTCCTTTTCATAATTATTGATTTTTACGGAATTTTCGTGCATTTTAGTAAGGCTTGAGCATAAGCGGAGGTTTTACTTTTACCCGTTTAAAAAACCATAGCTCTATTGACAACCATTTTATTCACTTTATAGGATGTACAATGAACACCTTACGTAATTTATTTATCAATTCTTCGAAGACGACACGCCGCAATTATCTCATTGCAATGATGATCTTCTTCGTAGCCGTGTATGTCTTCATGCCATACACCGGCCACACTCAAAGCACCGAACAAACGATTGCCCACGAGTCATTTAAACCATTCGCACTCTTCAGCAGTGATAGCAGTTTCAAGCCCATTGAAGTCTTTGGACTTCTTACAGTGCTCGGCATAGCCATTGCTGGCTTGCTCTATGCTCTCTTGTTGGTAAAGCAAGTTCGCAAAGCCGATCAAGGCACAAAGAAAATGCAGGAAATTGCAGCCGCTGTTCGTGAAGGTTCAAACGCATATCTCGCGGCGCAGTTTAAAAAGATAGGACCATTGATTATCATCATTACTATATTCCTTTATCTCACTTATACAGGAACGATCGACGCCTTCCGTTGGGGACGGTCTGGCGCATTTCTCATAGGTTCTATTTTTAGTTTCCTCGTTGGTTTTGTCGGTATGCGCCTTGCCACACAGGGAAATCTTCGTGTTGCAGCAGCAGCAAAGCGCAGTTATGGCGAAGCTCTTCAGCTCGGCTACCGTACGGGAACCATCACCGGCATGCTCACAGATGGCTTGGGGCTGCTTGGTGGAACTTTAATCTTCATGCTCTTTGGTGAACAAGCATACGAAGCTCTCTTAGGATTTGGATTCGGCGGAACATTGATCGCATTGTTCATGCGCGTTGGAGGTGGTATCTACACGAAAGCTGCAGACGTCGGCGCCGATCTTGTCGGTAAAATCGAAAAAGATATTCCAGAAGATGATCCGCGCAATGCAGCTACTATTGCTGACAACGTTGGTGATAATGTCGGCGACTGTGCAGGTATGGCAGCAGATATTTTCGAAAGTTATGAAGTCACCATCGTTGCCGCCATGATTCTCGGTATGGCAAGCTTTGGACACAAAGGCGTTGTCTTCCCACTGCTCGTTCGTGGTATCGGCGTTCTTGGTTCCATTATCAGCACCTATACCGTGAAGGCCGGCGCCGATGACACTTCCGATACAGCTCTGAAAAGCGTCCATCGCGGATTCTGGATCGGTTCTATCATTAGTATTGTTGGATTTGTTGCGCTTGGATTCGGCTATCTCTATTTCGATGCCGCATACTTTGCAAGTAACCCAACAGCCATCGCAGGATTCTTTAAGCCAGATGGAACGGCAATTTCTCTCCCCTACATTGCAAATTTTGGCATCCCGAATCTTGATCTGCGGCCCGCCATTACTTGCATGATCGGTATTTTCCTTGCTGTTGCATTGAATAAAGTCACAAGTTATTATACACATACAAGTCATGCACCGGTAAAAAGTCTGGCAAAAGCTTGCACAACCGGACATGCAACAAACATCATTCAAGGATTTGCGCTCGGTTATGAGAGCACCGTTGCAGCAATCGTTGTTATTGCCGTTGCAATTTTCCTCTCTGTGTTGGTGTATGCCGGTACTCCCCCTCTCTTTATTGCGTACGGTGTTGCTATGACTGGTATCGGCATGTTAACATTGACAGGCAACACTATTTCGATGGATGTATTTGGACCGGTAGCAGATAATGCGAATGGCATAGGTGAAATGGGTTACGATAAAAACGAGATGGAGGAAGAAAAACCAGGCAGTTACAAACGCGCTCGTCAAATTCTTGCCGATCTCGATGCAGTTGGAAATACCACGAAAGCTGAAACCAAAGGCATCGCCATCGGTTCAGCGGTTATCGCGGCAGTCTCGTTATTTGCAAGCTTCATCGCCGTCATTGCAGTCGGCAGTGAAGATAAAATCAATCTGATGAAAGTTTCACAATATTTTGCAGAAGCTGGTAAGATCACGGTTGCTGATCCTACCGTGTTTATCGGATTCCTCCTCGGCGGTGCAGTGCCGTTCCTCTTTAGCGGAATGCTCATTCGCGCCGTGGGTCGTGCAGCATTCTGGATTGTTAAAGAATGCCGCATTCAATTTCATGATCCTGAAATCTGGAATGGTACAAAAAAACCGGATTACGGCCGAGTTGTTGACATTTGCACGAACACTGCTCAGAAAGAACTTATCGGTCCGGGTATTCTCGCCATTATGACTCCGATTCTTGTTGGCTTTATCCTTGGACCATATGCACTGGGCGGATTTCTTGCAGGTATGATTCTTGTCGGTCAACTCCTCGGTGTGTTTATGGCAAACGCCGGCGGTGCATGGGATAATGCAAAGAAAATGATCGAAGATGGTATCTATGGCGGGAAAGGTTCAGAAGCGCACAAAGCCGCTGTCACTGGAGATACTGTTGGCGACCCATTAAAAGATACAGCAGGCCCTGCGATTAACCCCTTAATCAAGGTTATGAACATGGTCAGCTTACTCACACTCGGATTGGTACTGAAATTCAACATTACAAAACCAAATATTTCTGGGACTGATCTTTTAACAGGTATCATTGTTGCTTTCGTTGCCGCAGGTGCAATCGCTTGGGCAATCTATCAAAGTAAAAAAGAATCAGGCGACCTTGTTGAGGAAGAAGTGAAGTAATATCTGGTTCTTGAAGTTCTTTTAAAAAGCCCAATTGAGCAATCAGTTGGGCTTTTGCTTTTTCATTTCATCTTCTACACAAGTTCTCTTCTGATAAATGCATTGAGTCACGAATCATTTCGTGACTCAATATCGCTAAACATTAATCAGATTCAGTGTCACGGTATGGACTTAACATACGTTTTTAATATATTTTCTCCATGGGGAACTTGACAAATAGTTGCCGGCGTTGTATATTAAGGTAGCGATGATTAAGAATAGTCATCGTGCGGATTAGAAAAATGATATAATCCGAAATATGCCTCTTATAAAGAAAGGCTGAGGGAACAGGCCCTGCGAAGCCTTAGCAACCGGTTCTGTGAACAACGGAATGCAGGTGCTAAATCCTGCCCGCGACACTATAGGTCGTCGAGGGGTAGATAAGAGAAGATGCTCACGAGCCTCTTCAGGAAATCTTCCCGACGAGGCTTTTTCGTATTATAGGCAGTTCACAAAAACCTATAAGTAAAAGGAGCATCTTATGTCACAGTTACCGAAGCACCATTTTGAAACTCTTCAACTGCATGCCGGCCAGCATGTTGATCCTGCAACCAAGTCGCGTGCGGTTCCCATTTACCAAACAACATCTTACGTCTTTGATGACACCGACCATGCAGCGCGATTGTTTGGTTTGCAGGAATTCGGCAATATTTATAGCCGGATTATGAATCCGACTGTTGCAGTATTTGAAGAGCGGACCGCAGCACTCGAAGGAGGTGTCGGTGCGTTAGCCACATCTTCCGGCCATGCAGCACAGTTCCTTGCGCTCACTACTCTTCTACAATCAGGTGAGAATATTGTTTCCTCCAGCCGTTTATATGGAGGCACATATAATCAGTTCAAGGTCACCTTCAAACGGCTCGGTATTGATACACATTTTGTCGACAGCAATGACCCCGATGAATTCAAAAAGCAGATCAATGAAAAAACAAAAGCATTGTATGTGGAAACCATTGGAAACCCTGGACTTGATGTCCCCGATTTTGAAGCATTGGCAAAGATTGGACATAACCATGGAATTCCATTAATCGTAGATAACACATTTGGTATGGGCGGATATGTGTGCAAACCGATCGATTATGGCGCAGATATCGTCGTACATTCAGCAACAAAATGGATTGGCGGACACGGAACATCGATTGGCGGGGTGATCGTGGATTCCGGTAAGTTTCCATGGAACAACGGGCACTTCCCCATCTTCACCGAACCGAGTCCCGGGTACCATGGCCTCAAGTTTTGGGATGTGTTTGGTTCACAGAGTCAGTTCGGCAATATTGCATTCATCATTCGTGCACGAGTGGAACAGCTTCGTGATATCGGTGCGGCTCTTTCGCCATTTAACGCATTTCTCTTCTTGCAAGGATTAGAAACTCTTTCCCTCCGTGCAGAGCGTACCTGCCAGAATTCGCTTGCATTTGCACAATGGCTTTCAAAATCGCCTAACGTCGGTTGGGTAACCTATCCAGGATTAGAGAATCATCCTGCACACTCGAATGCAAAAAAATATTTGCGTGCAAATCATTACGGCGGTATTGTCACATTCGGTATTCAAGGAGGCAGTGAAGCGGGAAAAAAACTCATTCATAATCTCAAACTCACAAGTTTGCTTGCGAATGTAGGTGATGCAAAAACGCTGATCATTCATCCGGCGTCGACGACACATTCACAGCTTTCGGAAGAGGAACAGCGCTCTGCCGGCGTTGCACCGGAGTTACTGCGCGTTTCTGTCGGCATTGAGCACATCGATGATATTATCGCCGATTTCGCACAAGCTTTCCAAGCGATTGCAAATAAAAAGTGAGTTACACCATTGGACAGAGGAAAGAGCGCGCATCTCTTCTCTCCTTTTAAAGATATGATTGAGCAGAAATAGTTGTAGAAAGGAAATCGAAATGAAGATATTAAAATTTGGCGGTTCTTCCATCGGTACGCCTGAACGCATTACATCCGTCATCAACATTATTAAACAATCAAAAAAAGAATACGGCGAAATTGCTGTCGTTGCATCAGCAATCGAGGGAATAACCAACCAACTTATTGATGCAAGCAACCAAGCATTCCGCGGAGACCAAAGCTATGAAAAGGCCTTGAGGGAATTAGAAAATCGTCACATAGCTGTAGCGGATATACTCTTAGGGTCCAACAGTGATTCAAATTCCCATCGGTTTATTGTTCAATCATTTCATGAACTTGGTGAATTCATTCATGGTATCTGGATATTAGGAGAAATTACGAATCGCACACTCGACTACGTTATGAGTTATGGCGAGAAACTCTCGTGTACTATTATTGCCGATGTGCTAAATTGCTCCGGTCTTGCTGCCGAGTATGTCGATAGCCGCGCACTTATTCGTACCGACTTGACGTACGGAGCTGCACAAGTCGATTTTAATGTAACAAATTGGAATATTCTCAATCATTTTAAGAAAAGAGATGCGATTCAAGTCGTCACAGGATTTATCGCTTGCGGTCCCAACAATGAAACAACGACTCTTGGCCGTGGCGGCTCAGACTATACTGCTTCGATTCTCGGCTCGGCTCTCGATGCGAAAGAAATTGAAATCTGGACGGATGTTGATGGTGTTATGACAGCGGATCCTCGAATGGTCTCTTCTGCTTTATCTTTGGAGACATTGACATTTGAAGAAGCATTGGAACTATCGCACTTCGGTGCAAAAGTTATACACGCACCAACAATGCTTCCGGTATTGCAAAAGCGCATTCCTATTCGAATTCGAAATACATTCAATGAACGATTCAAGGGCACTTTGATTTCCGATCAACCTTCTTCTTCAGAGCGAAGCTCAGTAAAAGGGATAGCATGCATCGACAAAATCAGCTTATTGAAAGTTACAGGTGAAGGGATTTTACGTACCGTGGGTATTGCATCGCGCATCTTTGCAACATTGGCAAGGAGAGATATCGAAGTGACGCTGGTAACTCAATCCTCATCAGAACATAGCATCTGTTTAGCAATTGCATCGGAACAAATTCGTACGGCACGCGAAGTGGTAGAATTGGAATTCCGCGTAGAACTCCATCACGGACAAATATCTGCAATTACCGTGGAAAACAATTGTTCCATTATTGCTGTTGTAAGTGAGCAAGTGTACAACATTCCCGGTGTCACAGGTAAAGTGTTTGAGACCCTCGGGCGCAACGGTATCAAGCCGAGAGCCATCGCCTATGGTTCATCAGAACGTAATCTGGCACTCGTCTTGCGACAAACCGATTTGCGAAAAGGAATGAATGCTCTACATGATAATTTGTTCTTATCGCAGCAAAAGACTCTGAACATATTCCTGTTGGGTTCAGGTCTTGTCGGATCTGCTCTCCTCGAACTTTTACAAGATCAGGAAGAATATGCGCGTACAGTGCTCCACACACGTTTTAAAGTAGTAGGGATAGCAAATAGCCGGAAAATGATTTTTAGCGAACAAGGGATTGATCTTGCAAAATGGAGACAGCTTCTTGCTGAGAGTCTGCAGACATCGGATCCTCAAGAGTTTTCTCAAAGGGTTCAGCAACTCAATGTCGCCAATTCGATTGTCATCGATTGTACTGGCGTAGAAAGCGTAGTCCAACAGTATCTTACACTCCTTGGTGCAAGTGTCTCTGTCATAACATCCAGTAAAGTTGCTAACACACTTTCCTCCGATTTCTACAAACGGCTTCGCATTGTTTCTGCGCAACATGGGGTCCAATTTCGGTACAGTACAAATGTAGGCGCGGCTCTTCCAATCATCGACTCGATAAAAAGGATTGTCCATAATGGCGACTCTATCGAGCAGATTGAAGCAGTTCTCTCCGGTACACTCAGTTTTATCTTTAACAGTTTAAATGCAGGGAAAAAATTCAGCGAGGCTGTACAAGAAGCTCAGAAGTACGGGTACACCGAGCCGGATCTACGCCTCGATCTCAGCGGTATAGATGTTGCTCGTAAACTTCTTATTTTAGTGCGGGAAGCCGGATTTACCATGGAAATGAACGATATTTTCGTAGAGCCATATCTGCCACAAAGTTTCTTTGACGGAACTAATATTGATGTTGCTCTGCGCGGTGCAAATGAGATGCTTGAAAAGAAAAAAGCCGCTGCAAGACAACGCGGATGTTCGCTCATGTATATCGCACGATTCGGCAACCATACAGCACGTATCGGTGTGGAAGAAATCGCATCAGGACATCCCTTCTATCATCTCTCCGGCAATGATAACATTGTCTCGCTGACAACGCGAAGTCTGTATCGTCAGCCCTTAGTTGTACGAGGCGGAGGTGCCGGAGCGAAACTGACGGCATCAGGTATTTTCAACGATATCATTAATGTATCACATTCTATGAACTAACAAGGCATTTTATGAGTGTTATACTTCCCAATGAATATAAACATCGAAACAAATTGGAACAGCGTGGTATCCTCTGTGTTTCGGAAGAAGAAGCAAACCGCGCCGACATTCGTCCGCTGCGTGTCGGCGTCTTAAACATTATGCCGAAAGGAGAATGGTACGAACCGTTGCTTCTCTATCCGTTAAGCCGTACCATCATTCAAGTTGAGCCGGTATGGCTCCGTCTTCATTCCCATAAGTACAAAAGCACAGACCAGAATCATCTCGAGCTGTACTACGACTACTTCGAGAACGCTATCTCGAAATCCCCTCTTGACGGTCTCATCCTCACAGGAGCTCCTGTGGAAGAAATGAAATATGAGGATGTGAATTACTGGGATGAAATCACGACCATTCTAACTTTTGCGAGACAAAATATCACTTCGACATTCGGTATTTGTTGGGGGGGATTAGCGCTAGCAAAAATATTGGAGATTGAAAAAGAGATGTATCAACATAAACTCTTTGGTGTCTTTGAAACACGCAACCTTGAGCGATCTCATCCCATCACGGGCGATTTAGATGACGTTTTTTGGTGTGTGCAAAGTCGACACTCGGGTATCTCTGACAGCGATCTGGAAAATGCACAAACAAACGGATTAGTGAACCTCCTCGCCCATTCCGAGAACGGAGGTTATACAATTTTTGAAAGCGCCGACCATCGCTTTTTAATGCACCTTGGTCATCCTGAATACGAAGCACAGAGATTGGTGGAAGAATATAAAAGAGATGCTGCACTCGGGCGAACCGATGTTCTCCCTCCTGCAAATCTAAACATCAACAATCCTATGAATCGCTGGCGGAGTCATGGATTAGAATTTTTTGCGCAGTGGGTTCGATTCGTGTATGAGCCAACACGATGGGAAAGAAAATAAAAGAGTGCCACAGAATGAAAATTCTTCTGACAATATTATCGGTCATTTATTCACTGGTTTTTTCAGCTATGAACAAGACAAGAATGAAACAAATCTTATCCTTCATTTTACTTTTCACTCCGGTTTATGGGCAGACGACTTACTATGTTTCATCAAGTGGCAATGATGCCAACAACGGTACTTCGACTGCAAAGCCTTGGAAAACACTGGATAAAGTTTCGTCGGTGAATTATGCCGCAGGCGACAGGATTCTTCTTAAGCGCGGCGATGTGTTTAGCGGTGAAATTTCAAGTGCGTACGGCTGGAAAAATGGGACAGAAAGCCAGCCTATCATTTTCGGTGCATACG
>Ga0182021_10000455_pt1 | contig 43171 bp, 40 predicted proteins | sample 612E3MmetaG_FD_120493 | JGI IMG/M metagenome (GOLD analysis project Ga0182021, IMG submission 120493) | Permafrost microbial communities from Stordalen Mire, Sweden - 612E3M metaG (Illumina Assembly) | ecosystem: Environmental > Terrestrial > Soil > Wetlands > Permafrost | place: Sweden... | reverse complement strand
GGAAATAAATTTCATATTGAAATTCATGTTGAAGTTGATAAAAATTTAAATACGGTAACTTCACATGATATTGGCAACGAAGTAAAATTTACGCTCGAAAAACTTGAGGAAGTTCAAAAAGTTTTTGTACATGTGGATCCTGTTTAATAAAATATCAAAAACATTTTTTAGGATAAACGAAAGATGACTCAATTAAAAAAACTTACTCTTCTTCAAGTTCTAAATCACAGTGCAGAAGAATTTGCGGAAAGACCTGCGGTTAGCTATTTAGATTTTCCAAAAATTAATTACCGGGAATTCAAATCTAAAGTTGAAAACATATCTAATTTTTTGAAAAGCCAAGGAGTTATAGCCGGAGACAAAGTTGCAATACTAAGTGAGAACCAGCCTAATTGGGGAATAGTTTATTTCGCGGTAACTACGATTGGCGCAGTTGCTGTTCCGATTATGACTGAATTCCATTCTACCGAAGTTCTTCACATACTTAAACACTCGGAATGTAAAGCGATTTTTGTTTCGGCAAAATATTTTAACAAAATTGAAGATGCCGAGATTGACTCTCTTTTGACAAGAGTTCTAATAGATGATTTTTCCGTTATCCCGCCAAATACAAAAAACGACCTGATAAAAGAAGTTATTGCCGGAGGGAAAAAAGAATTTGCTAAAATAAAAGAAGCTGCATTAAAATTAGTTGGATTAATTCCTGCTGAAGTTGAAGAAGATAGCGTTGCTCTGATTCTTTATACAAGCGGTACAACCGGACACTCTAAAGGCGTAATGCTCACGCATAAAAATATTGTATCCGATGCACTTTCCACTATTGACTTGGTACACGTTGATAGAAACGACAGAATGCTTTCAATCCTTCCGCTTTTTCACACAATCGAATCAACATTGGGATTTGTAATACCAATAATTGCGGGTGCATCCGTTACATATCTAGATAAACCGCCGACTGCAGCGGTGCTATTACCTGCACTTCAAAAAGTGAAGCCTACAGTTATGCTTGCAGTTCCGTTGATCATAGAAAAAATTTATCGTAATAAAGTCCTTCCAGAGTTCAATAAGAAAGCGATAGTTCGCGGACTTTATAAAGTTCCTACTATTCGGAAAAGACTAAATAGAATTGCCGGTAAAAAATTAATGCACACATTCGGCGGAGAATTAAGAATGTTCTGCATTGGCGGTGCTTCACTTGCTGCCGACGTTGAAAGATTTTTGAAAGAAGCACATTTTCCATACGCTATCGGTTACGGACTGACAGAAACATCTCCGCTTGTAACAGGAACGGGTCCGGAAGGTGTGCGGCTGCGTTCTGCAGGTAAAGTTATCCAGTGGATAGAAATAAAAATTGATAATCCTGATCCTAAGAATGGTGAAGGAGAGGTTCTCATAAAAGGTCCAAATGTTATGAAGGGTTATTACAAAGATCCGGAAAAAACAAAAGAAGTTTTTACTGAAGACGGCTGGTTTAAGAGTGGTGACCTTGGAGTAATAGATGATGACGGTTATCTTTTCATTAAAGGAAGATCAAAAAATGTTATCATTGGTTCGAATGGAAAAAATATTTATCCTGAGGAAGTGGAGTCTGTAATAAATGAGTTTCCATTTGTTGCAGAATCACTTGTTGTAGAACAGAATAAACAACTAATTGCAAAAATTTATCTTAATTACGATCAGATTGATGAGGAATTCAAGATTCAAAAACTTACGGAACCGGAAGCAAGAAATATAGTAAATAAAATTTTGGATGATTTGCTTACTCAAATTAATGAACGGGTAAATACTTTTTCACGGATTAATAAAATTGTAGAACAGAGAGAGCCGTTTGAAAAGACTCCTACACAAAAAATAAAACGTTATTTATACGTGGAGTAATTTTAAGTTTTTTGTTATTAATTAATCTTCTTAATTCATAACTTATAATTTAGAATTCATGATTTTTCCCTTCACTTTCTTTGGCAAACCTTCAACAACTATTTCATAAGAATGGTCAATCCAGTTTAGAATCACTTTATCAGAGAGGGTTCCGTCAAGAGCAATTGTATTCCAATGTTTTTTGTTCATATGATATCCCGGCGTAACTTCATTGTATCTTTCCCGAAATTCAGCAGCTAATTCGGGATCGCATTTTAAGTTAATATTGTTGGGACGATCTAAATTCGTTAGACAAAACATTTTATTCATCACCTTAAAAACAAGTGTTTTTTCATCAAATGGAAATTCTTCCGTAACTTTTTTCTTTTTTAGGCAATACAAGCGAACTTTTTCTATATCCGTCTTTGTTCTCCTATTATAAGAGTGTAAGTAATTTAGCTCATTTTTTTGAAACTAAACTATTATTTTGGTGTAACACAATTCAACAATACTGAAATGGGAATCAAATGAAGAAATTGTTTATAATTCTAATGTTATTTGTGCTCGCGGTTAACTACTATGCACAAAATCCTAATGAAGTTCTTTCAAAAGATCATTCTATTGATACAAATAAAGTAATACTCCCCGATGAAACGTACAAACGTGTTAGTCAGGTAATTACACAATTTCTTTCTATGTATCATTATAAAAAACAAAAACTAAATGACTCTTTATCTTCGGTTATTTACGATCAATTCTTCGAGGCGCTTGATAATAATAAATTATACTTCGTTAAATCTGACTTGGATAATTTTGAAAAATATAGATATCAGATTGATGATTTTTTAAAGGAAGGAAATATCAACCCCGCTTTTGAAATATTTTATGTTTTCAAAAGGCGGCTTGGTGAAAGGATTAAACACATTGATACGATTCTAAGAAATCAATTTGATTTCAGTGTTAAGGAATCCTTTTCACCGGATAGAGAAAAATCGGATTGGGCAAAAACACCCGGTGAACTTGACGAACTATGGAGATTGAGAATAAAAAATGATGCACTGAATTTGGTCTTATCCGGAAAAGATTGGAAAGGTACATCTGATATATTAACAAAGCGTTATCATAATTATCACAAGATCGTCTTGCAATATGAGGCGGAAGACATCTTTGCTCTTTTTATGAATTCATTCACACAAGTTTACGACCCGCATACAGATTATTTTTCTCCTGCTGCTTCTGAAAATTTTAATATTGCTATGAGATTATCTTTAGAAGGAATTGGTGCAACATTACGTCAAGATAATGATTATACGGTTGTAGCAGGTATCGTCCCCGCGGGACCAGCTGACAAGAGCGGTTTATTACACGAAGAAGATAAAATAATCGGCGTGGCTCAAGGTGAAGACGGCGAAATAGTAGACATAATTGGATGGCGTGTTGATGATGCTATTCAGTTGATTCGCGGAAAGAAGGGTACAATTGTTCGCTTGCAGATAATGAGAGCTAAAGATGGACCGGGTGATCCTCCGACGGAGATCAAAATAGTAAGAGACAAAGTTAGACTTGAAGAACAAGCCGCTAAAGATGAAATATTAAACATTGAAGAAAGCGGAAAAAGTTTTAAGCTGGGCGTAATTAAACTGCCTTCCTTTTATACCGACTTTGAAGCTCAGCAAAAAGGTGATCCAAATTATAAGAGTACAACAAGAGATGTAAAAAATATCCTCAATAAATTCAAAGAACAAAAAGTTGACGGAGTAATACTAGATCTTCGAAATAACGGCGGCGGATCTCTTCAGGAAGCAATTCAATTAACCGGTTTGTTTATCAAAGACGGACCTGTAGTTCAAGTTAAGAACTCCGCAAACATGGTGGAAGTTGATCAAGATCCAGATCCTTCCATTGTTTATGATGGACCGCTTGCCGTTATGACAAACAGATTTAGCGCTTCTGCATCAGAAATTTTTGCTGCTGCGATTCAAGATTACGGCAGAGGACTTATTCTTGGATCAAATACTTACGGCAAAGGCACAGTTCAGAATATGATTGACCTTAACCGGGCATTACCAATTACAAATAAGAAATTAGGTCAATTGAAAATAACTATACAAAAATTTTATAGGATAACAGGCAGCAGTACTCAACGTCTCGGCGTTAAACCTGATATTAGCTTCCCTTCACAGTTCACAGCAAAAGAATTTGGAGAAAGTTCACAATCGAGTGCTTTACCATGGGATCAAATTCAATCTGCACAGTTTAAACCGTACTCAGACCTATCAAAATATTTTCCTCTTTTGGAAAAGAAACATGACGATAGAATAAAAAATGATGTTGAATACAACTTTATGCTGGATGATATTAAAGAGTTTAATCAAAACAGAGATATAAAAACACTTTCGTTAAACGAATCTGTCCGTAAGCAGGAACGTGATCAGACTGAAGCTAATAGAAAAAAGAAAGATGAAGAACGGGCAAAATATTTAGGATTAAAAATTGATGATAAAAAAGAAGTTGAAGTACCTAAAACAAAAGCATCTGATTTTGAATTAAAAGAAAGCGGAAGAATTCTAGCTGATTTAATTTTAGCAAAAGTTGGTTAACCACCACACCTCTCTTTTATTCCCTCCCCTTGCCAAGGGGAGGGACACAGGGTGGGATCGAAAAAATATGAAGACAAACGCCATCCGAATATTAGAATCAAAAAACATTACGCATTCAATAATTGAATATAAATCCAACGAAGAAGAGATAGATGCGGTTTCCGTTGCAAACAAAATCAGGGCACTCCCGGAAACTGTTTTCAAAACACTTATTGCAAGGAATGACCGAAACGAAATTATTGTATTTGTGATTCCCGGAAATTTTGAACTCAACTTAAAAAAAGCCGCAAAAGCTTCCGGCAGTAAAAGTGTTGAAATGATAAAAGTAAAAGAGCTGCAGCCGTTAACGGGATATATCCGCGGTGGATGTTCGCCAATCGGAATGAAAAAATTATTTCCAACATTTATTGATGAAACTGCCCGGCTTTACGATACGATTTATTGCAGCGCCGGTGTACGTGGGATTCAAGTCAATATATCTTCCTTCGACTTGGCATTATTAATAAATGCTGATTTTGCCAATTTAATCTAAAGAAGCTTCCTTTTTGCTGTTAAATGGATTTTTCTTAAATTTGCAACCAAAATAAAGGGAGAATGTCCGTGGCTAAACAACAAAGCTTTGGTGAGAAGTTAAAAGGAAAGGTTAAATCCACTGTTGTAAATGTGAAATTTATTAAAATCGTAAAAAGTGGTAACAGTTATAAATTTCATGAAAAGTTTGTGAAGCTTGATGATATCAGCAAAGTAACGACACTCAAATAAAATAATTGTTAGAAAACAAAAACCCCGCTGATTGCGGGGTTTTTCATTTTAAAGAAACGTAATTCCGCTATTCTGCAGATACAACTTCTATGGATGGATTCACTTCCCTACGCAATAAATTTCCAATTGCAACCAATGTTCCTCTGATTGAACTTGGACAGCTGCCGCAAGCTCCTTGATATTTAATTTTAAGTGTGTAGCCTTCCATTCCGGTAACTTCAAGTCCACCGCCATCTCCTGCAAGTGCGGGACGGACGCGCTGATCTAAAATTTCATTTACTTTTTTAAGAAGCGCCGTTTCTTCTTCACTGTTAACTTGGGTTACGATATTCTCGGCAGGTATCAATGACTTATCGAAATTTTTGATAAACTCTACAAACGGGCGTTGTATTTGTCCCCATGCAACTTTAGCTTCCTTTTCGATCGTAATAAATTTATCCATATAAAAGATCGAAACAACTCCCGGTATTTCAAAAATACCTTTTGCCAGCGGATCATTCTGAGCTTCTGCTTTTGTTTTGAAATTGCGTGTTTCTTTAATTAAAAGTTTTTCATTTATTACAAACTTAAGCGCCTGCGGATTCGGCGTAAGATCTACGTCTTGAACTTGTAACATAATTTCTCCTTTTACTGCTTAACCAAATTTACTTGCAATTAGTTCTAGTAATACGTTATCAAAATTAATCTTTTCTTTCAACATTAAATAAACAAATAAAACTATACTCCAAACTGTCTTAAATGATGATCTAAATGTTTGTACATCAATGAACTCCATTCTGTTGATGTCAATTTACCGAAAAAGGAATGCGGGTTTGTTGTACACTTTGCTTCACCGCCCTGGTGAAATTTATTTATTAGTCCGACCATCTTTTGTTTCTCTTTTCCGAATCCTTCAGTACTTCCAATAATAAAACCTGGATGAGTCGGGCTTTCTTTTCGAAACGGTTTATCATTCGTCGTTTGCGATTTGAAAAGCGGTCCAATCAATTTAAGAAAGAAACCTGATTGTAAAAATTTTTCACCGGTCGCCGTTTGCATTCCAACAGAACAGTGTGCAAGCATCTGTTCTACACTCATTTTTCCCCATTGATGCTGTGTGTTTGGAGAAAGTTTATTTACTCTGTTAATAATTTCATCAACAACTTCTTTTTGATACAGAGTTTTCATTTCATTACCCTATTATTAATTAATAAAACAAACTCACCTTTAAGATTTTTCTCCGAGACAAGTTTTAATATTTCAGAAACAGTTCCTCTAAAATATTTTTCGGTTGGAAGTGTCATGTCGAACGCTACTACAATTTTTGTTGATGCACCAAATATTTTTGAAACGTCTGTTAAGATTGCTTTTAATCTGTATGGTGTTTCCATTAAAACTATTAATTCTTTAACACTTTTTAACTGCAACAATTCCTTTTTGCGCAAATCACTTTTGGGTGAGAGCCAGCCTTCGTAATAAAACTTATCAAGATTGAATCCCGAACCAACAAGCGCAGGCAGCAATGAACTTGCGCCGGGAATTGCAACAACGTCAATTTTTGCAGCTATACACATTTGAACAAGTAAATTTCCAGGATCAGAAAAAAGCGGTGTGCCGCAATCAGAAATTAACGCGGCGGATTTACCTTCTTGGATTTTTTGAAGAACTTTCTGGGATACTTCTTTTTCATTATGCTCATTAAGTGAGTGTAATTCTTTCTCGATCTGATTGTGAGAAAGTAACCGCCTTGCTTCTTTGAACTCTTCGCAAATAATAAAATCAACTGACTTGAGAACATTGATCGCACGTAGAGAAAGATCTTCGTAGTTGCCGATTGGTGTAGAGACTATGTAAAGTTTATTTTCCATTGTCATGCTGAACTTGTTTCAGCATCTTTATTATTAAACCAACTTTCTGCGAGGTCATTCCAATTTTTATTAACAGACTCAATCAAATTAATTTTCCACTTCCTGTACCAATTTTTAAGTTGCTTTTCTCTTTTTATAGCTGAATTTATATCGGGGGTAGTCTCGAAATAGACAAGTTTTGTTATATTATATTTTTTTGTGAACCCCTCAACTAGTTTCTCTTTATGTTCATTTACTCTTCGCAATAAATTATTAGTAACTCCAATATAAAGAGTCTTCGATTTGTTGGTCATTATGTAGACATAGTAATTATTCATTTCAGACCCCGAAACAAGTTCGGGGTGACAATTGAAAAATGAAGTATTACATTAATTCTTTTAGTAAAGTATTTAACTGGTTTAATTCAACAATCTTTTTCTCGCCGGTTTTTCTGTTCTTTACTTCGACTTTTCCGTCCTTCAAATTTTTCTCACCCGCGATTACCTGTATCGGCATACCCAATAAATCCGCATCATTGAATTTGAATCCAGCGCTCGCTTCAAGACGGTCATCAAACAGCACCTCGTAACCTTCTGCGATTAAATCAATGTAAAGTTTTTCGCAAGTATTGGAAACCAGATCGTTTTTCATATTCAATCCAATCAAATGTATATCAAATGGATTGAGAGGTTTTTTCCATATGATTCCTTTCTCATCATAATTCTGCTCGAGGAAGCAAGCAAAAATTCTTTCTACACCAATACCGTAACTTCCCATCACTATCGGACGCTCTTTTCCATTCTCATCAAGATAAAGAACGCCAAGCGCATCGGAATATTTTGTGCCGAGTTTGAAGATATGTCCAAGTTCAATTGCTTTGAATACATCTAAAGTTGAACCGCATCGGATACATTTTTCTCCGTTCTCTGCTGTGCGTAAATCAAAGTATTCACATTTGGGAACATCGTGCTTCAAATCTATTCCGCCGATGTGATAATCATTTTTGTTCGCGCCGCTGTAAAGATTATTTCCATCCTTTAAAAGATTATCTGCGATAATCCTATGTGGAAAATCAATCGGTCCGATTGAGCCGGCATCAGCACCGGAAATTTCTTTCAATTCCTCCGGATGTGCCGGACGAACATTCCCGCCAAGTACATTAGTGAGTTTTGCTTCATTCACTTCATCGTTGCCAAGCATTAAAACAAGAACAGGTTTAGCATCGTGAATATATATTCTTGATTTAGCTGTTTCATGTTCATCAATTTTTAAGAATGCGCAAAGTTCATCTATTGTATGAACATTCGGCGTTGATATTTCAAAAAATTTCTTCGATTCTTTTTGACGCGGAACCGATGCTGCAACAGATTGAGCAACTTCAGCGTTAGCGGCATATCCACACTTCTCACAATAAGCAACCATATCTTCGCCCGCATCGCTCTTTACCATAAACTCTTCTGATTTGCTTCCACCCATTGCACCGCTTGAAGCACCGACGACAAAATATTTTAACCCGCAACGATCGAAAATTGCACGGTAAGCTTTATCATGAAGAGCATAGCCAACATCCAAGCCGGCTTCATCACGGTCGAGCGTGTAAGCATCCTTCATAATAAATTGTCTTCCGCGTATAACTCCGCTTCTCGGGCGCGGTTCATTTCTAAATTTTGTTTGTATCTGATACCAAATTTGCGGCAGATCTTTGTATGAAGCGATGGAACCCTTAGCATGATACGCAACAATCTCTTCGTGTGTTGGAGCTAAAACATATTCGCGATTCTTAATATGAAAAAGAATATCTCCAAACGCTTCAACTCGTCCGGTCTGCTCCCAAATTTCTTTCGGATTTAACCCCGGGAAATGAAATTCCTGTCCGCCGATTGCGTTCATCTCTTCGCGGATGATGTCCATAATTTTTCTTATAACTTTATATCCAAGCGGCAGCCACGAATATATTCCGGCTGATAATTGTCGTACTAATCCTGCGCGGATCATTAAAATATGGCTCTGGATTACCGCATCATTCGGTACTTCTTTTAAGGTCGGAATAAACGATTTACTTACTCTCATTACATTATTGTTTTTGTTAGAAAATTATGGACAAAGATAAGAAATGAAGTTACGAGATGGAAATTTTGAATGTTATAGATTTCAGGCAAATCTTTTTCTGCTTATCTTTGAACAACAAAAACTTATACGGATATGAATAATCGAAAAAATATTTCAACATGGGCTAAGTGGGAACCGATTGTAGGATTTTCCCGTGCAGTAAGGATCGGCAATCAGATATTTGTTTCCGGTACAGTTGCTGTTGATGGAGAAAATAAAGTCATTGCACCAAATAATTATTACGAACAAACAAAATTTATAATTCAAAAAATAGAAAAAGTAATAAAGGAAGCCGGAGGTTCTTTATCTGATGTTGTTCGAACAAGAATTTATGTGCTTGATATAAATCAGTGGGAAGATGTTGCACGCGCCCACAAAGAATTTTTCAGCAATATCGGCCCTGCAACTTCTATGATTGAAATTAAAGGACTGATCGGAAAAGAACTTGTAGTAGAAATTGAGGCTGATGCAGTTCTTTAATAAAATTAATATAAAAAATATATGATAGACTTCGATCCAGTAACTCAAGATAATCCTAAGGCCGATCCGAAATTTCCCGCATCGTTATCCCCAGCGATTTTCATTAGCGGCGGGTCTAAAGTTTTAGGCACAATGTTTATAACATCCGGAGAAGGACAACATCCGACTGTTTTGCTCTTACCAGGTTTTCCGGGCAATGAAGTGAATTTCGATATTGCACACATGCTTCAGCGCCAAGGATTTAATGTGCTCACATTTTACAGCCGCGGCTCGTGGGGAAGCGGTGGCGAATTTTCCTGGAAAAATCTTATTGAAGACATACCTGCAGCATTAACATTTTTAAAAGATGATTTCTGCAGAGAAAAATTCCATATTGATAAAAATAGAATTGTGTTTGTTGGTTATAGTATGGGAGGATTTTCTGCCCTCTTGAATTCGGTTCAATTTGATGACATAAAAAATGTCTGCGCTATAGCGCCGTTTAACATAGGAATTTTCGGACAATTAATAATAACGAGTGAAGAAATAAAAAAATATAGCTCGGAAAGAATGCAACAGGCGAAAAATTTTGTAAACTGTCCTAATCCCGAAAAACTTTTAGATGAAATGATCCGGCATAAAAACGATTGGGACCTTATTAACCATGCCGAAAAACTTTCACTGAAAAATCTTCTTATTATAAGTGCTAAGTATGATACAACAGCACCTGTAGAATTACATCATAAACCATTGGTTGGTGCACTCAAACTCGCAAATTCTAATGTTAAAGAGTTCGTACTTGAAACCGGTCATTCATTTTCCGATAAACGTATTCAACTGATGAGATTAATTTCCGATTGGATAAAACAAATAAAATTCTAGATAAAGAGCATGAGCAAGATCATGAATAAAAGTAAGAATTATGGCGATATGCCTGCAGAAGAATTTAAAAAATACGGTTATGAACTAATTGACTGGGCGGCAGACTATTTAGAAAATGTAGATTCGTATCCCGTTTTGCCAAACATTAAACCGGGAGATATAAAAAGTAAATTACCAGATCGCGCACCGCAATCCGGCGAGATGCTGAATAAAATTATTGAAGATCTGGACAAAATTATTTTGCCTGGAACAACTCACTGGCAGCATCCCAACTTTATGGCTTATTTTAATTCAAGCGGAAGCGGTCCGGGAATTCTCGGCGAACTTGTCGCGGCTGCATTTAATACAAACGGAATGGTTTGGAAATCAAACCCGGCTTCAACGGAACTTGAAGAAACAGTTTTAAGTTGGTTCCGAGAAATGATTGGACTACCAAAAGAATTTTTTGGAGTCGTATATGATTCGGCATCAGTAAGCACAATGCACAGTATTGCCGCCGCCCGCGAAAATACTGGTTTGGACGTTCGAACCAAAGGAATGTGCGGATTACCAAAACTTCGCCTATACTGTACAGAACATGCACACTCCTCAATTGATAAAGCATGTTTAACTCTTGGAATTGGGGTAGAAGGAATAAGAAAAATTCCAAGTGATAAAAATTATAGCATGGTTCCGTCAGAACTTGAAAAAGCAATTAAAGAAGACAAAGTCAATGGCTATGTTCCGTTTTGCGTAGTGGCTACCATAGGTACAACTTCTTCTACTGCGGTTGACCCTGTTGAAGTGATAGCCGCTATATGTACAAAAGAAAACGTATGGTTCCATCTAGACGGCGCTCATGCCGGCGTTACTGCTATGCTTCCGGAAATGAAAAAATATTTTAAAGGCTTTGAAAAAGTAGATTCGTTTGTTATTAATCCGCATAAATGGCTTTTTGTACCGCTGGATTTCAGCATCCTATACACGCGCAAACCGGAAGTTCTTAAGCGGGCATTTTCACTTACTGCCGAATATTTGAAAACTGCGGAAGATTCATCCGTGAATAATTATATGGATTATGGAATTCAACTCGGGAGAAGATTCAGATCATTAAAATTTTGGTTCGTACTGCGTTATTTTGGTGTTGAAGGATTGCAGGCAAGATTGAGAGAACACATTCGTCTCGGGCAGCTTTTTGCGAAATGGATTGATGAGCATTCTCAATTCGAACGGCTTGCACCAACACCGTTCAGCACCGTATGTTTTAGAGCGAAACCGAACGGCTGGAGCGATGAGAAAAAACTCAACGAACTAAATGAAAAATTGTTGAATGAAATTAACTCAACAGGAAAAATTTTTATTACTCACACCAAACTTAACGGTATGTTTACGATACGTATGGTTATATCAGGTTTAAGAACTGATGAAACGCATGTGCAATTTGCATGGGATGTAATTCAAGAATGCTTAAACAAATTACTGGCAGCCGGTTCTAAATAAAAAATCTCACTCTTTCCCTTAAAGTAAGATTAAGAGAAAGAGTAAGAGTAAGATCGATATTTCTGTTGATTAGAATAATCCTTCAATAGAAAGATATCTTTCGCCTGTATCGTAGTTGAAAGCAATAACGCGTTTTTTATCAGAACTCTCGGACAATTTTTTATTCACTGCCGCCAAAGTAGCGCCCGAAGAAATTCCGCCAAAGACAGCTTCTTCTTTTGCTGCCCGTTGTGCAAATTCAAAAGCTTCTTCTTTTGTAATTTGAATTACACCATCAAGTAAATCAGTATGAAGATTTTTTGGAATAAATCCGGCTCCGATTCCCTGGATCGGGTGTGGACCCGGCTGACCGCCTGAGATCACCGGTGATAAAGTCGGTTCAACCGCAAAAGATTTTAAGTTTGGAAATTTCTTCTTTAACACTTCCGTCACTCCGGTTATGTGTCCGCCTGTACCAACACCTGTAATTAAATAATCAAATCCTTCCGGAAAATCTTTTAATATTTCTTGTGCGGTTGTTTCGATATGAACTTTTATGTTCGCTTCATTATCGAACTGCTGGGGTATCCATGCCTTCGGATTAGCTGCAGCGAGTTCCGCCGCTTTTGCAATTGCGCCTTTCATTCCAAGTTCGCGCGGAGTTAATTCAAACTTTGCGCCGTAAGCAGACATCAATTTTCTTCTCTCAATGGACATTGATTCCGGCATTACAAGAATTAGTTCATATCCTTTAACGGCAGCAACAATCGCTAAACCGATCCCTGTGTTGCCGGAAGTAGGTTCGATTATTACGCTGTCTTTTTTAAGAATTCCTTTTTGCTCGGCATCTTCAATCATAGACAGGGCAATTCTGTCTTTAATGCTTCCACCGGGATTTGCTTTTTCAAGCTTCAACCACACTTCATGTTTATTTCCGAATAATTTGTTTATTCGAACGTGAGGTGTGTTGCCGATGGTTTCAAGAATATTTTGTGCTTTCATATTTTTTCCTTTCAGATTATAAAGTTAATTGGTTCTTCAAACTCTTTATTTGTTTTTACTCTCACTTCACTTTTATTATAAACTACGGAATCGGCGGGAATGCTTTGTGTTATCCACGAGTTGCCGCCGATTACACTATTACTGCCGATTACGGTAGTCCCGCCAAGAATTACTGCCTGTGAATAAATTATTACTCCGTCTTCAATGGTCGGATGGCGTTTTGTCTGCGCTAATTGTTTTTCTACACTTAAGGCGCCAAGTGTAACGCCCTGGTATATCTTTACATTTTTTCCTATCGTGGTTGTTTCTCCAATAACAATCCCGGTTCCGTGATCAATAAAAAACGAACTGCCGATTGTTGCACCCGGATGAATATCAATACCCGTTATTTGATGTGCATTTTCGGTAATAATTCTTGGAATGATTGGAACCTTGAGTAGATACAATTCATGTGCAATACGATATATAAGAATTGCCATAAATCCGGGATAGGCGATAATAACTTCATCAATACTTTCTGCCGCGGGATCTCCGTTGTAAATAGCTTCTGCATCTTTCCATACGTCCGTATGGATGAACGGAATCTTATTTATGAAATTATGTGCGACCGATTCTATGTTATTCGGCTTATTTCCGTTTAATAATTTCAGCAGTTCAATAAGATCGCGTTCTAGAAGTTTCAGTTTTGCAATTACATCTTCAGTTGTATAATAATTTTTGCTTGAAAAGTGCGGAAAAAGAAAATCAATTAACTGGTTCAAGAATCCGATAACGTTTTCCTTCAAAGAAACTGTGCACTCGTGAGTCTGGTGTTTGTCTAATAGTTCTTTTGCAAATCGGGTAAATAAATGGTTTTCTTCCATTGTTAAATTTCCTTCTTAAAAAATTATTTAAAATTATAAGCGGAACTGGTTGTTCTTTTAGCAACAACAGATACAGGCAGAAATGCAAGTAAGGTACAATGCAAAATTACCGGAGGAGGTTCGCATTGTGTATTTTGGGTTATATTTGAAAGATTCTATGTTCATCAACTAATTTAATTTCTTACACATAAATAAAAGGATTTTGAACCATTTTTACAAATGATATTATATAAAACAATTAATCCCTGTAAAAGTTCACAATAAAAAAGTAATTCTGAGACAATGTAATTGAAATTATCTTCAGGTCCCTAAAATGCAAAGATGTGAGCATTGAATGGTTTTTGCTCTATATACAATCCGCTGTTATAAACTTCTTCTGCAGAACGCATATATGATTGATCGTTCAATAAATCCTTAATTAAAAAATCTTCTTGATAACCTCGTACATCCAATTTTATCCGGCATGTTGAAAAAGCTTCCGAATAATTTATAACTACAAGACGTTTTTCATCTTTGAACGACCAGAGCCACGAAAGGATATTTAAAAATGTTGAATTATTATCCAGTGAAGGTTCCGGTTCTAAAAAAATCCATTTACCTCTATTAAAAATTTCATGCGACGTAACCGCTAAAAGCTTATTATAAAAATCTTTCAGTTCAATATTCGGTTGTTCTTCAGGTTCTCTTCCAAGCTGTACGGGAAGTTTTATTTTTTTCCCTTCAAATTGTCCGTCGAAATAAAAACGCATTCCCTGAATTGTGCTTATTATGATCGCCGCTGCTTTTGATTTTTCTTTTCCAAGAACCGCCGCCGCCCGTTCTTCATCATGATTTTCTATAAACCGTAATGACTTTTTTTGATAATTATTATCGGCAAGAAGATGATCGTGAATTTCTTTTACCGGTGCATATTTTAACCGATCTGTCAATTTCTTGTCGTAAGTAAAATCGAATCCGAGTTGTTGAAGGTCATATTCAAGATCCCAATAAGCTTCAGCTATGAAAATAAAATCAGCTCTTTCATTTTTAACCTCTGAAATCGCTTCCGTCCAAAATTCCGATTCATTCTTATCAAAACCGTTTTTACCTAAAACTCCTCCCCAAGTATTCTTAAAAACATTGTTGAGTAAAAGCATAGACATATCGCAACGGACACCGTCGCATACTTTTGTTAAAGCAAGCAGGGTATTTATAAGAAATTTTCTAGCTTCTTTGTTGAAAATATTTATCTGAATAGTATCTTGCCATGCGGGAAAAAAAGGATCGCGGCCATGAGCAAAATATTTTTGTTCATTTTGATTCGGCTGGTAAAATGTATGTGGATCCCGGTTAAAAAATTCTTTATCAACAGAAAGAAAAATACCGGGATTTGTTTTGATTAACCTGGTGTCTGCACTAAAATGATCTGGAACGAAGTCGAAGATGAGTTTCATCCCCTTCTTATTCAAGCGTGATTTTAATTCAAGCAAAGATTTATGATCGCCAAGTTCCGGATTGATTTCGTAAACATCTATTGCATAAGGTGAACCAATCACATCTTCCCGCTTCCAGCCCTTTAATGCACGGTCATAACTTTTTTTTAATCCTTCTTCAAAACAACATCTATTAATAACTGAAATACATGTTTTCCAGATTCCCATCAACCAGATATAATCAATTCCCTTTTTCGCGAGATCGTCCCAGTATGAATTTGGTATATCATTCAAAGTTGATTTGATAATTCCTTGATCAAATCTTCGTAGCCAAACACGTGTATTTATTTCATAAAGCGATTGATTGTATAGCATCTTCAATTCATATTTGCTTGCTTTTTGAACCGAGAAGCGATTTTTTTTCGTCTTGCAATTCCTGATTTCGTTTCATCATCTCTAAATGCAACCGTTCATCTTTGGAATCCGTAATGAATTGATTGTTCAATTTGATTTGTTGATCAATTTGAAATAGAAGAAAATTTTTTATTGTCTCAAGCGCATGATCTAATGTATCTTTTTCAATTTTGCCGTTAAAAGAAAGTTCATCCCACTTTTTACTTATTGATTCATCAGCAAGAGTTAATTCAAAAATAAATTCTTGCAAATCCTCATCTTCAATTTTATCAATTAAATAGGCCGGTGAAAATTTTTGTTCGTTGAACCCGTCCCGAACAATCTCTGCCAGTTTTCTTAAACTATGATTATTATAATTTTCAATGGAAATTTTATCGAGAATGTGAGAAATAATTTCTTCTTTACCGCTGTATAGTAAACGGATCAATTCTTTCTCGTAAGGATTTTCGTCTACTGATTTTGAGGACAATGCAAGTTGTGATTGAGTCTGTTGAACAGTGCTTCTCTGTTCGGGGCGAACGGTTGAAACACCGGCTCTTTCCTTCTGCTGCTGTAAAAAGGTGTTGAGTTCTGACTCAATTAATTTTTCGCGCAAATTAAATCGCTTAGCAATAGCTTTCATTAAAAGATTCCTTTTTAATTCATCGCCCACTAAAGCTAAAGTGTTTACAAGCTCGCGAATTGCTTTTGTCATTTCTGCCGGATCTTCAAACAATCCTTGCTCTTCAAACTGCGCTGTTTGATATTCCAAAAAATTATTTGCGTGCGATACTTCTTCTTCAAATTTCTCTTTCCCGTATTTTATGATATATGAATCCGGATCCTCGTCTTTTGGTAAAGCAATAACTTTCACCTCAAAATTCTGCTTCAGTAATATTTCGATACTTCTTAGCGAAGCTTTCTGTCCTGCTGGATCGGCATCAAAAAGAATAATAATATTTTTAGTGAATCGGGAAAGAAGCTGAACTTGTTCTTCAGTTAAAGATGTTCCGGAAGATGCAACTACATTTTTTACTCCTGCTTGATATAAGGAAATCAAATCCATATATCCTTCAACAAGAATTGCACGGTCTAATTTTCTTATATCGTCTTTTGAGTGGAACAATCCATATAGAGATCGTCTCTTAGAATAAATTTGTGATTCAGGTGAGTTTAGATACTTAGCGGCATTCTCTTTGTTTTCTAAAATCCTTCCTCCGAATGCGATTACCCTTCCGTTCGGCGAGAAGATCGGAAAGATTACACGCCCGCGGAATTTATCGTAAGACTCGCCTTTATCGTTGATGTCTATCAACCCGAGTAGTTTTGCTTTAGCAAGATCAACTTTATTCTCTTTAGCGTGGGCAAGAAAATTATCCCATCCGTACGGAGCGTAACCAATCCCAAAAGTTTTTTGCGTCGGCTGTTTGATGTTTCTTCTTTTCAAATATTCCCGTGCTTCTTCGCCGTCGGTACTTTTCAATAAATTATCGGAGAAGAATCTTGCGGCTAAAACATTTAATTCATATAACTCTTCAAGTTCATTCTGCTGTGCATCGGAAGGACGGTTTTCATAATCAATTTTTATTCCAAGACGTTCGGCAATTTCTTCAACAGCTTCAACAAAGGAAATATTTTTTAATTCCATTAAGAACTTAAAAACATTTCCACCAGCTCCGCAGCCGAAGCAATGATAGATCTGTTTATCTTCGCTTACAGTAAATGATGGGGTTTTTTCTTGATGGAAAGGACATAACCCGACAAAATTTTTTCCGCGTTTCCGTAAATGAACGTGGCCAGAGATCACATCAACTATATCGGCGGAGTTTCTTATTTCTTCGATCTTTTGTTCGGGAATACGCATGTTCGTAAGTTTTTGCCTTCGTGGTAAACTTTTTATAAACGAAATTAGAAATTTATTACATCAAACCAAACTTATAGAAGATTGCCCATCAAAATTTATATTTGTATTTTGATTACCGAAACAAGAAAGAGTTAAATTTTTGATTAAGAAAAGCGTCCTGCTGATCCTTCCGGCACAAAAATTCAACGAAGAAGAATATCTAATTATTACCAATGCTCTCGAAAGGGCCGGTATAGATATATTTATCGCATCGGATTCATACTCGCTCTGCACCGGTTCGAACGGATTAAAAGTTAAAAATGATGTTCAGCTTTATAATATTCACGAAAGTAATTTTTCCGGGCTAATACTTATAGGCGGAAGCGGTATGAGAAATTATTGGGATGATCCGGTTATTCGGTCAACAGCTCAAAAATTTTCTAAAAGTAAAAAACCGGTCGGCGCCATCTGCAGCGCACCGATTATTTTAGCTAAGGCAGGAATACTTTCCGAATGCGCTACATGCCATCCGGATGATAGAAAGGAATTGGAAAAACAAGGGGTTGATTACAAAAATTCGCCCGTTGTTGTACAGAAAAATATTATAACAGCGCAAAATCCACCGGCCGCACCTGAGTTTATCAAAACATTTTTATACGAACTTGCGAAAACAAATTAGAACTTCACACCATTTATTCTTGTTAATTATGTTGCATCATGATTGAAAAAATTACGAAATATTGTAATAGTCTAACTCAATATTCCCGTTATAAAACACGCGAAGTTTTTATCGGCGATGTTCCTCTCGGTGCAAACAATCCGATTCGGATACAGTCAATGACCACGACAGATACTATGAATACAATAGCTACGGTTGAACAATCTATAAGAATGATCAAAGCGGGTTGTGAGTATGTTCGTATTACTGCGCCAAGCATAAACGAAGCGGAAAATCTTCGCAACATTAAAAATGAATTACGCAAGCGCGGTTATAAAACGCCGCTGATTGCAGATATTCATTTTACTCCAAATGCTGCAGAACTTGCAGCGCGAATTGTTGAAAAGGTAAGAGTGAATCCGGGCAATTACGCAGACAAAAAGAAATTTCAGGTAATTGAATACACAGATGTAGAATATAATTCCGAACTTGATAGAATAAGAGAAAAATTTTCTCCGCTAGTAAAAATTTGCAAGGAATATGGAACAGCAATGCGTATTGGGACTAATCACGGTTCATTGTCAGACCGTATTATGAGCCGTTACGGAGATACGCCTAATGGAATGGTTGAATCTGCTTTAGAATTTTTGCGTATATGTGAAGATTTGGATTATCATAACATAGTGTTGTCTATGAAATCAAGTAACCCGCAGGTAATGGTTCAAGCATACCGGTTACTGATCCAAAGAATGGAATCTGAAAAAATGAATTACCCGCTGCACCTCGGCGTAACAGAAGCAGGCGACGGCGAAGACGGCAGAATTAAATCTGCTCTTGGAATCGGAACACTACTTGAAGATGGAATTGGCGATACGATCCGCGTCTCATTAACGGAAGAACCGGAATTTGAAGTACCGGTTGCAATTTCATTAGCGCAGAGATATAATGGAAGAGAAAGCCACTCGCAAATAATTTCAATTGATGAGACGTCAAAAGATCCATTCATATATCAACGAAGAGAAACGTTTGAAGTTGCCGGTATCGGCGGTGTAACTGTTCCAAAAGTAATTTCTGATTTCAATGAAGAAAGAATTATCAGCTACAAAGATTTAAATCAAATCGGTTTTATTTACGATCGGATAACAGATAAATGGAAAATGACAGATCAGGCAAGCGATCTTTTATTCTTGGGGAATAATGATTTAGATTTTGAGCCGCCGACCACTTTAAAAGTTATTTATAATTATGAAAAATGGTCTTCGTTTAAAGATAAAACAAAAGGATTCCCCTTTTATTCCTCGATAGAACAATACAAGTCTGCCGGGAATAAATCATTCGTTCTAAATTTTGTTGAAATGAATCAGTGTTCGGTTTTCAGTAATCAGCTTTCCGTAATAACAAATGATCAAACGGTTGTTTTAGTTTTATCAACGGAAAATCTTCATGGTATGGCGGAACAGCGCCGAGTCTTTTTTGAGTTGATGCTTAGAGATATAAAAAATCCGGTTATCATAAAACGATCATACACAAAAACGGATGACGATAATTTCCGTTTATATGCTTCCACAGACTTTGGTTCATTGTTAATAGACGGCTTTGGCAATGGCGTTTGGTTAACCGGGAAAAATCAATCGAACAATAATTTTGAAAAAGAATTCATCAACAGAACATGTTTTGGAATTCTTCAAGCGGCGAGGACAAGAATTTCTAAAACAGAATACATTGCATGCCCTTCATGCGGAAGAACTTTGTTCGATCTTGTTGAAGTAACAAACAAAATCCGCAAACGTACAGAACATTTAAAGGGAGTTAAAATTGCAATCATGGGCTGTATAGTAAATGGACCGGGAGAAATGGCTGATGCGGATTTCGGATACGTGGGTTCCGGACCAAATAAAATAACACTGTACCACGGTAAAGATATTGTCCGTAGAAATGTGAACTCCGAAAATGCTGTAGATGAATTAATTGAGATTATTCGTGAAAAAGGAAGCTGGATAGAACCGGTTCAACTTTGACGCTATATAAGTTTGAATCTGACAATCGTTTATGGTATATTTTGAGTGTTAATATGAGAAAATTTTTAATCAAATCAGGCAAAAGAAAGAACACAAAACTTACAAATAGAAGTTTCTGATTACCAAATGCACTCACAATATCATGAGTGCATTTTTTTTATATATGATTGTAGGAGATTTGACAAAATATCTGGATGATTGGGCACCGCCCGGAGCCGCTTGGGAGAAGGACAACGTTGGACTTCAAATCGGCTCTAGGAGGCAAAAGATCAAAAACATCATGCTCTGTCTCGAGCTTAATGATGAAGTCCTAAAAGAAGCCCTTCAAAAAAAATGTAACTTTATATTTACCCACCACCCACTCATTTTCAAACCAATAAAAAAATTAGATACCGAAAATAATTCCTTAGCAGAACTGATTGAAAAATTATTCAAGCACAACATCAGTGTTTATTCTGCTCACACAAACTTTGATTCCATAAAAGACGGCGTTTCATTCGAGCTTGCTAAAACTTTAAAATTGAAAAATATCCAATTCCTAGAAAACGAAGAGAGCAATCAATTCAAAGTAGTTACGTTTATTCCTTCAACAAGTTTAGAAAATATTTCGGAAGCAATATTTACTGCAGGCGGCGGAATAATCGGCGAGTATGAAAATTGCAGCTTTAGATTATCCGGAGAAGGAACCTTTAAGGGATCTTCTAAATCCAATCCTCAAGTTGGAAAGAAAAATCATTTTGAAAATGTGAATGAAATTCGTCTGGAAGTCATAGTTGATTCATGGAAACTTAATAAAGTGATCTCTGCAATTATAAAATCTCATCCTTATGAAGAACCAGCATATGATATCTATCCTCTAAAAAATAAAAATTTAAATTATGGCGCTGGAGCTATCGGAGAACTTGAAAAGGAAATGAACGAAAATAAATTTTTATCGTTCGTTTCGAAATCGTTAAAAACAAAAACTCTGAAATATTGCGACGGAAAGAGAAAAGCAGTTAAGAATGTAGCTGTCTGCGGTGGATCGGGTTCCGGACTTTTAGATACTGCTATAGCAAAAGGAGTCGATGCTTTTGTAACTGCAGATATCAAATATCATACATATCAAGATGCCGAACGAAAAATTTTATTGATCGACGCCGGTCATTATGAGACTGAAATTATTTCTATGAAAGCTGCTGAAAAAACAATTAATAATTTTATTTCGAGAAGCGGCGATATAAAAGTTTTTAAATATTCGGGCAGCACTAACCCGGTAAAATTTTATAAACAATAAGGAGTCTACTTTGTTAGAAAAACTCTCGATTTTATACGAACTTCAATTGATCGACAATCAGCTCGATGAACTTGAAGAATTGCGGGGCGATCTTCCCTCTGCAGTTAATGATCTGAAATTTCAGATCAATGCTATTGAAGAGCAAATTGAAACAAAGGAAGCTGAAAAGAAAAACTCTCTTAATAAACGGAAACAAAATGATGACGATGTTGACCGGATGAAAGCTAACCTTAAAAAGTTCAAGTCCCAGCTTTACCAAGTTCGCAATAATAAAGAGTATGATGCTCTCACTAAAGAGATTGATCATAGCGAGGAACAGATCACAAAACTTGAAGCGGAAAGTTCTGCGCTTGAAGATCTCGTTCAGAAATTGAAAAAGGAAATTAGCGAAGTTGAACCGCAGCTCGATGCTCTTTCAAAAGATTTGAAAGAGAAAGAAACCGAACTGAAACAAATAGTTAAAGCTAATGAACGTGAGGAAGCCCGATTAAAAGATAAACGCGATAAGGTTGCGGCAAAAGTACGCAAACCGGATTACAACACTTACAGCAGAATCCGTAAGGCTCTGGGAGGGAAAGCTGTAGTTACACTTATAAGAGCTGCGTGTTCCGGATGTCATAATGTGGTTCCGCCGCAGAGACAGCTTGAGATCAAATCAGGCAAAAGATTTTATTCTTGCGAATCATGCGGCAGGATATTAGTCTCACCCGACGTTGCAGCTGAAGTTGAAAAGAAAATTAAGTTTTAGTTCTAATGATGAGAGACCCCGACTAAGTCGGGGTTTTTCATTTTATATATCACAAAATAATTCTCTTAACTGGAATTTTGTTCTCTTCTTTTAAATCCATAAGAGCATTTACCAAATAAACAAACTTGAACTTTGGAATATCATTTAATCTAATCTCTTCCTCTTGAATAATACCGTCATCAATAAGTCTAGCTCTCTTAGTCCCTTTTAGCAGCGGTGATGAAGGTGTAAAATATTTTGTTCCGTCGGAAAATACAACATTTGAAAAACTTGTATCGGTTACCAAACCGTTTTTGACAATTAATATCTCACCGGTTTTAGATCCTGTAAGATGATTTTCAAATTGAGTGCGGTCTTCAAATTTATGGAAATACGTAATTTCATCATCGAACACGATATGCAAGCAATCAATTTTCTTCTTTTTATATCTCTGAAAATCAACGTTAATAATTTCATTGGAATAAATAACGCGGCACTTGTAAGGTTCATAAGATAAATCATCCGGAACTGATATTATTCTGTTAAGATCTATTTGATCTTTTATATTAAAGAGTTCAGCGCGAGAGTTGTTCATCCGAACATTATGATATTCGATATTATACAATCTCTTGTTATATACTTTTATACTTTCAAGTAATCGGAACATAAACTTTATCTATTAATTCTTGGTATTCCAATTTAACATTGCTCATAAATGTTATTCCGCCTCCGCTCTTGTAAAAATATTTTTCGTTTTCTTCTTTCATGAATCGAATCATGACAGCGCTGTCGAGAACCAAACCATCATAGCACCCAAAAACACCGGTATAGAAACCACGAGAATAAATTTCCACTTCTTTTATTATTTCTATCGTTTTTTTCTTTGGTGCACCGCTTATTGAACCTGCCGGAAGAATACTAAATATTATTTCTCCGATTTTGGAACCGTAATTCTCTTCAAGCGTTCCAGTAATTTTTGAACTTACCTGTAATAATGATTTATCATTTGTAACTACTTTTTCGACATAGCGGTATTTATCAACACATACTTTACTTGAGATAATACTTAAATCGTTTCTGATTAAATCTACAATCGTATTATGTTCTGCCGTTTCTTTAGGATCGCTTAGAATAATTTCTTCAGCATTTGGAATTGAACTATTTATTGTTCCTTTCATAGGATATGATGAGATAGAGTTTCCTTCTATTCTTACAAAAGATTCCGGCGAGAATACAACGAATTTGTTTTTATAAAACAATTTATATTCTGCATTACTTAATAAGAATATCTCCTTGAGTGTTAAATTTGTTTTTACCTCAGTTGGAAATGTTAAATTAAGAAGGTAGGTGTTACCTTCTTGAATTTGTTTTAACACTTTATCAAACGATCTTTTGTAAGTTTCAAACGAAACCGGATATTTTTCAAAATTAATATTTTTGTACGGGAGTGATTTATTCTCATAATTTTTTCTCCCTTTAATATTAAACAAAATCTCAGATGGATTTATATCATTCAGTTTAATGATTTGCGGTTCAAGCATATCAAAATCAATAATGAACAGAAAAGGAATTTTATTTTTCCCATATTCGTTCATAGTCTCTAACGCAAGTGATTTATTAAGGTTCATATTGCGTGGGCGGTTATTGTTGGTCGGGAAAGTTTTTCAATATTTTCTTTTGAAAATTTTCATCCCATATTTCTTTTACCTTTCCGTCTTTTAGCCAATATATTCTTGGCGGGGACTGCCCGATAAGATTTAGGAACTCATTCATTCCTATCATATGATAAGGATAATTAAAATTGGTCATCGTTTTGAATGAATCAACAGTAATATTTCCCTCCTTAAAGAGAAGGGCATATAACTTAGGAAGTTTGCCGGGTTGATTTTTTGTTTTAGATAAATCTTTCGCGAGCGCTTGGCAATGATCGCATTCTAAATTTAATATCACCAACAGTTTTTCTCCTGCCGATAGATCAACTCTTCCTTCTCCTTCGAAGTTAGTATAATTAGCAAACTTAAATTCTTTCTGAGAATTAACCGGGAGAAATACAAAGACTGAGACGACACAAAGAATTATTACCGTTGGCGCAACAAAATATTTTTTCTTCTCTTCTGTAAATCTGAAAAGTAAAATCAGAGAAGCGATCAAAACAATATTTTTTACAATTGATTCAAGCGGGGACATTTTTATCATTTCACCAAAGCATCCGCAGTTCTGCGTATCTTTTAATATAAATCCGGTGTAAACTAAATATCCGGTGAAGGAAACTAGAAATAGAATTGCCGTTGGTATTACAATCTTTTTTAATGAGTACGGTAATAATAGAAGAATGCCTAAAGCAAATTCAAGACCTATTAACACCCGGATAATAACTGCAGCAGTCTCACGTACGGAAACAATTCCATGATCAACCAAAATTATTTCTGTTAAACCGGGAGAAATAAATTTTGTATAAGCTGAAAAAAGAAAAACCACTCCTAATATAAATCTGAGTATCAGTGCAATTGTAGATTTCATTTCAACTTGTTCATATCATTCAATTAAGAATTTCTTTAATCGCAGAAGGAAGATTTTCAATCGGGATAATTTCTATTGTTGATTTACTTTTTATTGCTTTGTAATTATTGGAGGGAATAACAACTTTTTTAAAACCAAGTTTTGCCGCTTCTTGAATTCTCTTATCAATATTACTAACACTTCTTACTTCCCCGCCAAGACCAACCTCACCGATAACAACAGTATAATTATTTGCAAACTTATTAGTAAAGTTAGACGCAATTGCACAGCATACAGCAAGATCAACTGCCGGTTCATCTATTCTAATTCCGCCTGCAATATTTAGAAAAACATTTTGAGCTGACAACCGAAGGTTGGCTCTTTTTTCCAGCACGGCGAGCAATATTGATAATCTGCGGTAATCAAATCCCGTTGCAACTCGCTGTGGATTTCCATACGAGGACTGTGTAACTAATGCCTGTACTTCAAGAAGGATCGGACGCGTCCCTTCTATACTTGAAGTTACAACAGAGCCTGTAATTTCTTTTTCACGCTCGCTTAAAAATATCTCGCTCGGATTTTTAACTTCATGCAATCCGTCATCGTGCATTTCGAAAATGCCAATCTCGTTGGTGCTTCCGAAGCGATTTTTTTGCGCACGTAATATTCTATATGAATAGCTTCGCTCTCCTTCAAACTGTAAAACAGTATCAACAATATGTTCAAGAACTTTTGGTCCTGCGATCGAGCCGTCTTTGGTAACATGTCCGACAAGTATTATAGCACAATGTTTTTTCTTTGCAAGCTGCATTAGCTCGGAAGTACATTCCCGGATCTGTGTAATTGTTCCCGGAGGATTATCAAAATCCGGTTTATAAGTTGTTTGAATCGAATCAATGATTACAACTTCCGGCGCATATTTTTCAATTGCATTCAAGATTATATCAAGATCCGTTTCCGTTAGAACAGAAATCTTTTCTGAATGTGTTTTCAATCTTTTTGCACGTATGTTGATTTGATTTGCAGATTCTTCCCCGGTTACATACAAAACCTCGCCGTTAATTTTTGCCGCAGCCTGCATAACTAAAGTTGATTTACCTATTCCGGGATCGCCTCCGAGCAGCACTACCGAGCCTGGCATTAACCCGCCGCCAAGAACGCGGTCAAACTCATCTATATTGGTTTTTATTCTTTCTTCGTCTTGTTCCGTAACTGCATTCAATTTGGAAATATTTAATTCACCGCTGTATTTTTTTTTGCTTCCTTTTTTTTCTTCGATCAATTCTTCTGTAAATGTATTCCAGCTATCGCACGTTGGACATTTACCAAGCCATCTTAACGATTCGTGTCCGCAATTTGAACAGATATATTTAATTCTCGATTTACTCATTCGAATCCGGTTCTCTGAATAAATTTTTGAATTACCGGATCGGTGCTGTTTATTAATTGCTGGGGTGTACCTGTAAAATAAATTTTGCCCTCGTGCATCATAGCAATTACATCCGCAGTGTTCTTTACGCTGAACATATCATGTGTTACGATAATTGAGGTAACATTAAGTTTCTCGTTTAATGATTTGATCAGCTCGTCGATAGAGTCGGACATTATCGGGTCTAGTCCTGTTGTTGGTTCATCATACAAAATATAATCCGGATTTGTTACAAGAGCGCGGGCAAGTCCGACACGTTTTTTCATTCCGCCGGAAAGCTCTGATGGTTTAAATTTTTGTGTTCCGGGTAAACCAACAAGCTCAAGTTTTTCGGCAACTATTGTTTGAATTTTTTCTTTGGAATAACCAAAATCATTCTCAACTAAAGCAAGAGCAATATTTTCTTCAACGGACATAGAATCTAAAAGAGCACCGCCTTGAAATAAATATCCAAACCGGCGGCGGATTTCATAAAGTTCTGTCCGGTCAAGTTCGTTAACAACTTTGCCTTCAAATTTTATAAATCCTTCATCAGGAAATAATAAACCTACGATGTGTTTTAGGAGAACACTTTTTCCGCAGCCGCTTCTGCCTATTATTGCAAGGGATTCGCCTTCTTTAATATTTAGGTTAATCCCGCGTAATACGTGATTGTCGCCAAAACTTTTGTGAAGATTATTAATTTCTATCATGATGTGTATAATCTTATAAATATCTAAAGTGAATATATAAAAGAAAAGAATTCAATTCGACTTTGTAAATTTGTTCAACATTATAGCACAAAATAATAAAGCCCGATTAGTATTTGTAACCGGGCTTTAAACATTTAATAAAAATATTAACTACGGATTTAACCCCGTATGGCACTCTGCACAATGCATTTCTTTCCAGGAATCTCCCACTTCTTCACCAGGATGTTTGAATTGAAGGAAAGAATTAATAGACGAAAGTTCTAGTTTATCTGGCGGTCCCTGTGCGTTTATGCTATGACATAAATTACAATCTTTCTTTATCAATCTACCCTGCTGTGTTGAGTGATTATCATTATGACACCGGAAGCATCCCATAAATTCCATGTGTCCGATGTTGTTCGGGTAAACACTCCACTTAACTTTCATTTCGGGGAAAATATTTTTCTTATATGCTTCTTGAATTCCACTTACAGCTCTATCAATCAAATATTTTTTGTTAGCGTAAATGTCCGGATATTTTTCTTTATAGAATGAATTGATCTTATCCTTAATAACAATCATTGCCGTATCGGTTGTTGAATAATCCGTTCCTAAAATATCCATCGTTTTAGATTTGATCGAAGGAAGTTCTTTTGGAATAGATCCGGCAGTAATGGCGTTGTTAATAAAAAATGCCGGCGGCTGATAATTGTGAGCCGGACGGTTGTGGCAATCCATACAATCCATAACACGGGTTGCCATAGTATCAAGTGCTTTAGCGTTTGCACTTTCATTCTTATCTTGATAAATAAATATCTCGCCGGTTTTTAAGTTAGAGTATCTTACCCAAGGAATTTTATCTCTCTTTTTATCAGAAGATTTATATTCGATCTTCACATCAGGATTTATGTGCCAGTGAATTCCTTCTTGCAAACCCAATGCGCTTAACGGCGCGCCGATCTTCATTGTTAAAGTAACATCCCACTCAGAATTATTTTCATCAGCCAGGTAATGTTTTTGTGTAACAAGTTTTCGCGAATAAAATTTTTGGGGCCAATGGCATTGTTCACAAGTTTCCCGGGCCGGGCGTAAATTTAATATTGGCGTTTCTATAGGTTTCGGAACTGTACCGAGTGTAACAGCATAAACCTGGTACATACCCGAAAGTTTTGAACGTACATACCAATTAGCGCCGGAACCAACGTGGCATTCAACACATGCAACTCTTGCATGAGGAGAATTTTGATAAGCCGTATATTCAGGTTTCATAACACTATGGCATGTAGTACCGCAAAATTCTACCGACTCTGTATAATGAAAAGCTTCATAACTTCCGACTGCACTTAGAAAAAGAAATATTGTAGTGCCTATAGAAAAAACAAAAAACGCGTTTCTATGACGGACATCATTCAAATTTACTTGCGGCCACTCCGTCGGCTGAATTATGTGATGCTTTTTATCTCTGCGGACTTTCAAAAACATGCCGATTGGAATTAACAATAATCCGATCACCAGAAAAACCGGTAGGATAATAAAAACAACTAATCCCAGGTAAGTGCCGCCCTGAGCAGAAAAAGTAGTTATCACAAATAAAAAGATGATCATGAAAAGACTTATGACTGCTATCGTAGCTCCTACAAGAGAAATCCAGTTTTGTGATGAATGAGGTAATTTTAATTTCATTACTTGCCTTATATATTAATGGTTCCTCGATGAGACAATTAAAACGATATCTCTTTCGAAAATTAATTAGAGTGGGTGGAAATTCCAATTGTTATTATTGGAATAATTTCATTTCAAACGGAAGGGCAATATATTTTTTATGAAACTTTTTTCCCTTTATCCTTTATCTTAAAATACAACGCAATAACAAAAACCAAAAAAGCTAACGTTGCAACAGCAAATCCGTTCCTTCTGGTATAATACTCATCAATTTCTTTTTGAGCTAAAAAAGATGCTTTATTTGAAAAGTCCACTCCTTCTTTGGCTTTTGTGCCTACTTTTGTTGAATCAAACGTGTGAATTAATGTTCTGGATTGTATCAATGCTTGTTTAGCGTCTTGGAGCTGGAATCCAATTTCAACATCGTTCATTCCTTTTTGTTTTACTTCCAAATACTTTGCGTTAGCCGTATCGTATTTATTTTTCAATTGAATAAGTGAAGAATATATTTTTTTAGAAACAGTATAACCTTCATCTCCGTTGGTATGGCAATCAATACATTTTGATTCTTTTCCAACACCGATCATTTCATCGTTTGGTTTCTGAACACCGTGATTTCCGTGGCATTGTTCACACCCGTGAAAATCCTGTTCTTCAAATGCTTTAGACATTCTTGTGGCGTTGAAATATTCCATATTGCTTATGTGACATGTTCCGCAAACATGAGAGACAGAAGCTACTCCCGGAGGTGTTGCACCGTGATTACCATGACAATTATTACAAGCTGGCGCCCCTAAATCTTTATTTTTCAGCAAAGCAATTCCATGCACGCTTTTTGAATATTCTTCAAACTGATTAACCGGAATATTATATTTTTTCATCAGTGTAGAATTGCCGTGGCATTTATTACACGTGTTGGGAACGTTTAATGCATAGACAGATGAGCGCGGATCTTTTGCCGGAAGTATTGAATGTGCTGTATGGCAGCTTGAACATTCGGCAACGTTCTCATCGCCAGTCAAAAGTTTTTTGCCGTGAACGCTTGTATAGTACTGAGAGACTTGATCGGTAGCAATTCTCGGCTGATAAACTCTCATGAAATCAATATTGGAATGGCACTTACCGCAAAATTTGGGAATGTCTTTTCTTTTGGGAACGCCAATAAATCCTTTGGATGGACTCATAGCTATTTCTTGATCACTGCTATTCGGATCGCCCCCGTGGCAGGAAGAACACATAAGATTAGCATGTCTATGAACATCTATTTCCAAAAAATCCTTTGGAAGATTTTCAATCTCTTTATGGCAAGCATAACATTGATCTACTTTCGGATTTTTATCTGTCTTTTTGTTCTCGGTGGAAGCGAAGCCAAAAAGAAATGAAACAGATATAGCAAATAACAAAAAATAATAAAATCTCTTTCCCATAATTTTGTCCCTATAATAAGTAACCTACGATTGTCATTATTACAATAAATAAAACTATTAGAATACCCGCTAAGGTCAATGGCTGAATTTTCCAGTTAGGTCTATGTTTAACTTTGATGTATGGAACCAACATCCAAACAAATCCCGCAACGCCAAAAAATAATACGCCGAGCAGTTCACCTTCTAAAAATAAAACGTGAGCCGGAAGCAATTTTAACGTTTGGAACATGAACATGAAATACCATTCCGGTCTTATTCCTTCCGGGGCAGAAGCAAATGCCTGCGCTTTGTTTCCTAGTTCCCATGGAAAATAAAGAGCGAGAAAGATCAAAATATTAAAAACTACAACCCACAGAAGAAGATCTTTCAGAGCAAAATCCGGAAAGAATGAAATATATTTTTTCTTTTCTTCCGGTAAATTTTTGAATTCATCCGGTTCATGCATTCCTTGCTGCTGAATGAACAGCAAATGAAAAACTAAGAAGACCGTAAATATCGCCGGCAGAATTGCAACGTGAATTCCAAAAAATCTTGAAAGAGTTGCGCCTGTAACATCTTCACCGCCTCTTAAGAAAATTTTTAGAGGTCCGCCAATGATTGGAATAACTCCAACTATATCGGTTCCAACTTTTGTAGCGAAAAAAGCCAACTCATTCCATGGCAGTAGATAGCCGCTAAAACCAAATGCCAGGGTGAAAATTAAAATTATAAATCCGGTAACCCATGTTAACTCTCTCGGTTTTTTATATGCTTTAGAAAAGAAAACACTAAACATATGAACGAAAGCAAAAAAGACTAAAAGATTTGCCGACCAGCTGTGAACATTCCTAATTAGCCACCCAAATTTTACTTCTGTAACTATGAAGCGTACACTTTCATAAGCGCTGTCTTCTCCGGGTCTATAATACAGAAGAAGAAGAATCCCGGTTAACAACTGCACTATAAATAGAAACAATGTTACACCGCCCATGTAATACCAAACAGAATGTCTATGCGAGGGAACTTTTTTGTGATCGAGCAGATTCCGGATTGGTGATAGATCATACCGCTCATCAATCCAAGAAATAATTTTATTTCCAAAATTCTTCATTATTTTTTTATCCTACTTTAGTAATAACGATCTCATCTTTAATAACTTTTACATCATATACCTCCAACGGTCTCGGCGGCGGTCCGGAAATGTTCCGGCCGTTTAGATCATAGGTTCCGTTATGGCAGGCGCACCAAATTTGTTTAGTATCATTTTTATATTGAACGATACAATCTAAATGGGTACAACTTGCAGATAACGCTTTGTATTGATTATCCTCGGTTTTAATTAGAATAACAGGCGTTCTTCCGAACTTAATTATTTTGGAACTGTTCGGAGGAAATTCGGCATTTAATCCTGCTTTTACGGAATTTACTTTTGGTTCTGTCGTCTTTGGAGGAATTAAAAATGAAAAGATCGGATAAAAAACCGATAAGATTCCTCCTATACCACCTAAACCCAAAAGAGTATTAAGAAACTTTCTCCTATCTAATAACATAGCGGATACGCATTTAATGAGAGATTCAATTAATTAATAAAACAATTTAACAAATAATCTTATTTCAATTTTGATTTTACTTTAGAATATAAAATTGAAATCCCAAGCAGAATAACACCAAGCGCTATAAAAGAAATAATCCTATAAACCGGTTCAAAATTTGTTGTTCCAACAAATAGTATATATAACACTGTCAACAAGAAAGTCAGTAAAGACATCCAGCGGTACTTTTTATTTTTTAATATTACGCTAATGACATAATAAATTAGAGCAACAACAGTCCAGGAAATGCCCACATAATCTTTTGGAACTATATGATAAAGCGCATAAGGAAAAATGAAAAATGCGGATCCTAAATAGAATAACCGCATAGCTTCGGTCTTAAGATCTAATCTATGCTTCTGAGAATTTAAAATTCTTGCGCTGACTATTGCAACGATACCAAAACTCAATGTTACAATGCCGATTTTATCAGCTAATACAAGATGAGAAAAGAATATTAAAAGGTACATAATAAAGTTTGCAACGATAATTATTTTTGAACGGAACCAAATTGCCGTAGAGACAACTAAAACACTTTGCCAGCAAAGCCATATAAAGAAATCCGGTTTCGGAAATTGTGCAATAATAGCAACGCTTAAAGCGGTATAACCTAAAATAGAATAGAAAAACGTCGCGTACTTGCATTCATGCTTTAACCAAAACGATATAGATAATGTGAGAAATAGAATTGATGCAATAAAATGAGAAACTGCAAAAATGTTATTGTACTTTGCTATTGTTATAAAGAGGAAAAAACTATAACACCAAAAACAATTAATAATAGTACTTACAATTACTTCATTGCTATCAGATTTATCTTTTGGAATAAACAGATTTCCAAATGAAAAAATAATTCCGTATAACAATAAAGAAAAAACGGAAATATATGGCAGCGCCTGTAACTCAATCTTATTCCCTAAAACCGGATTATTAATGAACCACAAAAATTGTGTCAGAAATACTAATGTAATTCCATAAATATAAAATCCGTTCCAATCATATTTCAATTTCAGATAAACAATTAATATTGAAATCATCAGTAAGTAGATAAAAATAGAATAGGAATTATTGCTTAGAAGTGCCGTCACCGAGGCGAGCGTTATACCAATAGAGTTTAAGTAAACAGATTGTTTTTTGTAAGCAATGTAAAGATGTACAATAGTAATTAATGTTAATAATATTATTTCCAGAAGTTCGTTTGTAACTGCAGGATACTCACTGAAAAAACGGAGCCTAAGCGTTGTAAAGTACAAGAGCAGTAAACCCACGCCGAAAAGATATTGTGAAATGTATTGAAGATTATTACGCCATAAACGAGAAAGGATAAACAATCCGCATGCAATAAAAAAACCGATAATGCTGGGTGCAGAGGAAGGTAAATTTGCGTACGGGAAAGTCAGTAAGTAAATAATTCCAATCGAAAGAATTGCAATGCCGGCTTTAGCAAACCAAAATTGTCCGATTTGACTTTCTAAATTATCAGCTCGTTCGGAAATATTTTGTAGAATTATCGGCGGCGGTCCGGATTTATCATCGGAAGAAAACTCGTCAAGATCTAAACGTTTTTCTATCCGGGATATTCTTGATTCTATATTTTTCAGATAAGAGATTAATTGATCAATATCTACTGCGTCAGAAGAAGAATTCATATGAACCTCTTCCAGTTATAATTTATCTGAATAAATGATCAGTTATTTGTTTTTGAGAATTCCTTTCCTCTTGACAAAAAAATTATGCTTAAATAAGATATCCGCTCACAAATTCCTATTTGAAAATAATTTTATATCTGTCTGAAATCAACTAGAAATTTTTTATTATTTATTGATGAAAGATGCGCGGTTTTGAATAAACAATAATTTGTTCACTTAAAACAAAAAAGGGAATCAATGCGATTCCCTTTTAGTCAAACATCTTAGAAACAATTTATAGACTTCTCTTATTTCTTTTCAACTTTATTCTCTGCTTTTTCAGATTTTTCGTCATCTTCTTTTTCTTCAATTATCATATGTTTCATATTTTTTCCGGAAGAATGTCTTCGCATCATCATTCTCTCGCCGCAACAGCATGAACATCCGCAACCGTTTCCACCCATATGCTTAAAGAACATTACTCCATCATCCGGCATATCTTCATCGCCATCAATCTGAATATTAAAATGTTTCATATCTTTTTCTTCTTTCAAAAATTTCTCTGCATCTTCTCCTTCATAAACTTTTGTTTCTTCTTTGCCGTCCTTCATTGTTGTTACGGTAATTTTCTTGCCGTCGCCATTTACTTCAACTTTAACTTTCTTTTGGTTATCGCCATCTTTTTCGTCTTCGTCATTATCTTTCGACCTGAACATCATTACGTTTCCGCCTCCCCTTCTCAACATGTTTCCGTCTTCACTTCTAAACCTAAATTCTTTGTGGGGTCCGCTTTTTAATATCTTAACCAATTTCTCGGCATCTTTTCCCTCGAATACAACATCTTTACCATCAACTTTAATCGTAAGTTTTTCAATTTTACCTTTCAAATTATCCAGTTTGGATTTTGTTTCGTCTTTTTCCTGAGCTAGGATCGTTATTGAAAAAAACCCAAGCATCATAAAGATCATTATTGCAAAGAACTTTGATTGATTCGTTTGAAGTATTTTCATTTGATTCTCCTAATTGTTTGTGTGAATATACTTCTCGTACAACACAAATACCGGAAACGATCCCTAACAATTAGTTAAAAATTGTTAAAGAAAAGATTTCTTATTTAGATTAAGTTAAATTTACAATTATGAAAGAACGAAAATTAAAAATTATTGTCGCTTTGATGACCGCTTCGGTAATTGGATTAATTGCCGTACAGTTTTATTGGATAGCAAACATTATCAAAGTTGAAGAGGATCGTTTCCGCAGAACGGTTTTTCATTCTATAAGAAAAGTTTCCGAAGAACTTGAGAAAAAAGAAGCCGCAACTACCGTAGTAAAAAAAGTCTCGGGTGGAAAAGGAAATATATTATTCTTTATTCAAAATGAATCTAAAAACAAACCGATTCATTTAGATTCTCTTAGAAAAATGAGTTATCTAAGAATTGATACAAACAACCGTGGATTTAATTATGAAGTAAAATATTTTGCCGATAACGATACTATGGTTGATAGATTAAAAGCATTCTCAGGAAACAATCGAAGGGCAAGATATTTTATCCCGCCATCTTCTATAAGTAATTCAGTAAAAGATACATCATTACAAAAACGTCATCTGCTTGTTCAAAATGTTGTAACTGAACTGATGGCAATCAATGCACGCAAGAAAATCGAAGAAAGAATCAGCGCAGACCAGCTTGAAAAAGATTTGTCTATTGAATTTAACAGCAACGGTATTTCCTCCGAATTTTATTTCGGCGTAAACAGGGCAAATAAAGACAGCTTAACTTTACTGAAAAAGGGAGTTGATACTACAGAACTGAAAAAATCTATATTCAAAGTAAACTTGTTCCCTGACGAAATATTTTTTAATCCCAATCAACTTATTGTTTATTTCCCTCATCAGAAAAGATATATACTTGCAAGTGTTGGCGGAATGCTTGTTCTCTCTGTCGGCTTGATCCTTGTGATAGTAGGCGTTTTTTATAAAACAGTGGAAATGTTTTTAGGGCAGAAAAAAATTACTGCCGTAAAAAACGATCTTATAAATAATATTACACATGAATTTAAAACACCTATTTCAACAATTTCGATTGCGTGCGAAGCATTAAACGAACCCGGTTTGTTAATTGAAAAGAATTCCGTTACCCGGTATTCTAAAATAATTAAAGAAGAAAATGATCGTTTGAAAATGATGGTTGACGCTCTTCTTAATACAGCGGCTCTTGAGAAAGGTGAGTTCAATCTCTCCAAAGAGAATGTAGATCTCCATGAATTGATTCTTTCCACCGCATCAAAGTTTAAAGATATCATTAATAAAAAAAGCGGCAAAATTATTTTCGAACTAAATGCTTCCCGTGCTGTTATTCCCGGCGACAAATTTCATTTGACAAATATTTTAAATAATCTGATTGATAATGCTATCAAATACAACGAAAGACCGCCGGAAATAAAAATATCTACCAGAGATGAGAACAAAGCGATAATAATTACCGTAGAAGATAACGGCATTGGTATTTCTCGAGAACATTTAAATAAAATATTCGAAACATTCTACCGTGTCTCTAGCGGTAATATCCAGAATGTACGTGGAAATGGAATTGGTTTAAGCTATGCTAAAAAAATTGTTGAAACCTTGGGCGGTGATATTTCTGTGACAAGTGAAGTTGGTGTCGGCAGCGAATTTAAAATTATCCTTCCAAACAACGGTGTTGAATGAAGCCGCTTACTAAAATACTTTTAGTTGAAGATGATACAAACCTAGGAACTATTCTGAAAGAATTTTTATCTGTTAAGGGATTTGAAATTATTCAAGTGTTTAACGGGGAAGAAGGATTCGAGCAATTCAAAAAAGGGAAATACGATATTTGTCTGATAGATGTCATGATGCCGAAAATGGACGGTTTTACGCTTGCAAAAAAAATCCGCATAATAGATAAACAAACACCGATCCTTTTCCTCACAGCAAAAGCAATGCTTAATGATAAGATAGAGGGTTTCAAGATCGGCGCTGATGATTATGTTACAAAACCATTCAGCATGGAAGAATTGATTTTGCGCATCAATGCTATACTAAAACGAAGCAAGACAACGCAAGACGAAATTGAAAAAATAGAATTTAAGATCGGTTCTTATTTATTTAATTATGATAGACGTACATTAGTTATTCAACAAGTTGAACAAAAATTAACGCCAAAAGAATGCGAACTACTCCGGTTATTATGTTTATATGAGAATAAAGTTCTTGAAAGATCTGAAGCGTTGACAAGAATTTGGCGCGATGATAATTACTTTAATGCCAGAAGTATGGATGTGTATATAACAAAACTTCGCAACTATCTTAAACAGGATAAATCAATCGAGCTGGTAAATGTTCACGGTACCGGCTTTAAATTGATGACCAAATAAATTAGTGATAGACTAATCTTACTTTTTCAAAAAATAATTTCAATTTCTCTTCGTCAAGGTTTGAGTTGGTTCTAACACCGGAACAAACATCAACGCCATACGGCTTTACATGTAAAATAGCTTCATCAACATTTTGCGGATTTAATCCGCCAGCTAAAAAGACCGGGACTTTTATTGACTCAACAATTTTCCGGCTTATCGTCCAATCATGCGTTTTTCCCGTACCGCCAAGTTCTTTAGTTACTAATTTTTGATTCCCCGAATCAAGTAGAATTGCATCAACTAATTTTGAAATTTCTATTGCTTCGTTAATTGATTCGTTGTCCGTTACATGGATGACTTGAACTATTTTGATTCCCGGTAAAGCTTTTTTTAATTGAATATGAGTTCCGGTTATTATTCTGTCACAAATTTGAATTGTGTTTGTTCCGCAGCGACGATGCTGTTCGATAATTTCATCTACATTCTGTTTGCTCGTTAGGAGAAATGTTAAAATTGACGGCGGTGTTTGTTCGGCAATTTCTTTTATTGTTTTTTCTGAGATTACACCGGGCCCACTTGGCATCTTCGAGACTAATCCTATTGCTGACGCTCCGTACTTAATAGCTGTATTTGCTTCTTCAATACTAGCGATACAACAAATTTTTACATGAGTCATTATTTCTTCCATTCTCTTTTAAGTATGGAATACATTTTCATCGAGCGGAATCGTTTTTTTATAAAAACCTTTTCTCTTAAAGTACCTTCGTATTTCATTCCGCATTTTTCCATAACTCTCCACGAACCAATATTTTCTTCTTCGCAATGCGCTTCAATTCTATTCAAAAGTAATACTTCAAAACCAAATTTAATTACCGCCTTTACAGCTTCCGAAACGTATCCTCTATTCCAGTATTTTTTTGAAATTACATAACCAATTTCGCCACACATATGAATTGCATTCCAATCACGTAGATCAATAGAGCCGATTAATTTTTTTTCGCTTTTGATTTCAATTCCCCAAATGATTGATATGTTACTATTGAATTGTTCATCCGCAAATTTTACGAAATCGATCGAGTCTTGGCAGGTCTTATGTGTATCCCACAAAACAAATATTGTTACATCCGGAATAGATGCGTATTCGAAAATATCATTTATATCATCTTCTGTAATTTTCCGGAGTATTAACCGTTCTGTTTCAATTTTAGGAATTTCCGGCAGTCTTTTATTTTGTAACATAAACTGTCTCAAATATTTGTAAAAAAATTTAGTAGATTTATTATAGAAAATCTTAATATAAATTTATCAATTAAACCGATTAGTTTCGAGAGGTGTTTATGGTTTCAAAAGAGCTTTTAGATATTCTCTGCTGTCCAGAGACAAAAGCAGATTTAGTGCTGGATAATAATTATTTGGTCTCAACGGACAAAGTTACGCGCAGACGGTACCGGATCGAAGATGATATTCCTATTATGCTTATTGATGAATCAGAACAGCTCGATCTTGAGGTTTGGAAAAAAATAATGAAGAAACACGGCAAGCCAACTGAATGATAATTAAAAACGATCCCGAACAATTTCAGAACTATCTAACCGATGCTTCCAATTATAAAGGGAATGCTGATTCGGTTTATTTACCGGAAAGTGAGGATGAGATAGTTGACCTTCTTAGAAAATTCAACAAAGAGAATATTAGAGTAACTGTTTCCGGTAACGGCACCGGCTTAACCGGCGGACGAGTACCGGAAGGCGGAATTATTATTTCTCTTGAGAAGTTTAATAGAATCCTTGAATTGAACCTTGAGAAAAAATTTGTAATTGTTCAACCAGCAGTTGTGTTGAAAGACCTTCAAGATTTTGTTGAAGCGCAAAATTTATTTTATCCGCCGGATCCTACAGAGCTGAATTGTTTTATTGGTGCAACGGTTGCGACAAATGCATCCGGCGCTAGAACATTTAAATACGGCGCTACACGCAATTATGTATTGGGACTAAGAATTGTTTTGTCTGATGGCGAAACAATCGCAATCGAGCGCGGGCAATATTTTGCCGATAAGTATGAAGCAAATATCAAAACTGAGACCGGTAAAACTATTTCATTTAAGATTCCGGATTATAAAATGCCTGAGACAAAAAATGCCGCCGGATATTATTGTAAAGAAAACATGGATTTGATTGATCTTTTTATTGGATCAGAAGGAACACTTGGAGTCATTTCAGAAATAAAACTAAAGTTAATTGATCTGCCTAAAAATGTTTTATCATTTATAGCTTTTTTCTTAGCTGAAGAAAATGCTCTCTCTTTTATAGATGCCGCTCGAGAGTTAAGACAAAATGATTCTCCAGTTCCCAAAGCACGCGCTTTAGAATTTTTCGATATTAATTCTCTAAACTTCCTGCAAAAAGACTTTCCTAATATTCCCAAGCAGTCCCAGGCTGCTGTTTGGTTTGAAGAAGACTGCGATACTGATAATGATGATATTATTGAATATTGGATCTCGCTTTTAGATAAATATAATTGTAATGATGATTCAGTCTGGTTTGCGCTCGAAAAAGTAGAACAGGAAAAATTTCATGAATTCCGCCATGCAATTTCTTTGAAGGTCAATGATTTCATATCTCAAAAAAATTTTAAAAAGGTGGGGACTGATATTTCTGTTCCGGTAATTCATTTCAGATCATTTTATTCCTGGATGAAAGCTACAGTAGAAAAAGAAAATATTGATTACGTTGTCTATGGTCACTTCGGCAATTGCCATCCTCATCTTAATATGCTACCCCAAAATGAGCATGAATATCTTAAGTCAAAACAGATTTATGCTAATATTTGTGCGGAAGCAGTCCGTTTGGAAGGAACTATTTCTGCCGAGCATGGTATAGGTAAATTGAAAAGAGATTATTTAAAAATGATGTTCGGCGAAGATAACATCCTAAAGATGGCAAAATTAAAATCAATTTTTGATCCTGGTAAAATTCTTAACATTGGAAATATGCTTGACGAGAAATATTTAGATTTAACCAATGTTCAGTAGATCATTATTTATAATAATCGTTTTGCTTTCTGTTGCTTTCATAAAAGCACAGGATGCAAATACCGATGCACGATTACGTCTTGCTCAGACTTATGAACAATCAGGACAATTCGATAAAGCAGAAGTTATTTACCGAGAATTGATCGAAATCCAACCGTTAAATAATGTTTTTTTTGAATCATTAAATAAAAACCTAGTCTCACAAAAAAAATATAATGAATCTATACAACTCCTGATTCAAAAAATCAGTCAGGTTCCGAATGATTACAATCTCTACGGTCTGCTTGGCTCAACATATTTTATTATGGATCAATCGAAGAAAGCCTTTGAGTCGTGGGAAAAAGGAATTACAATCAATCCATCCTCTTATATTAACTATCGAGTAATTGCAAATTACGCCATTGAAAATAGGGCATATGAAAAAGCAATTGATATTCTAAAACGTGGTAAAAAGGTTTCAGGTGATCCTATAATGTTTTCGATGGATCTGGCAAATATTTATGCGGCAAATATGAAATTCTCAGATGCTACAAATGAATTTTGTAGTCTGATTGAAGCTCATCCGGAACAGGTCCAATCTGCAAAAGCAAGAATAAGCAGTTACTTGAGCAGGCCCGGCGCAGCAGAACAAACTATTAGTGCAATAAAAGAATTTTCCGAATCTAAATCTCAAATCGAAATTTTCGATTTATTAACATTTATTTACCAATCAAGCGGCAATTACAAAGATGCTTATGAAAATGTAACTGAAACTGAGAAAAAATTTAAAGGTAACGGCACTTATATTTTTCTATTCGCTCAAGAAGCTTACCGTAACAAACAATTTAATTGGGCATCGGAATCATATAATTATATTGTTAAGAATTATTTAAACTCACCTTTCTATCAGATATCAAAAATTGGTTATGCAAAAACTTGGGAGGCATCGCTCGATCAAAAATTTTTAGAACGTAATGATTCATGGAAACCATTTATTAAGCACGAACCACTTTTCACAGATGAATACAAAAAAATTATTAATGCATACGAAGAATTTATTATAAAGACGCCGGAAAATGATATTAATATTGAATCATTATTTAGAATTGCTGAAATTTATAGAGCTAGAATTTTTGATTATCAAAAGGCAGATTCTCTCTACAAAAAACTTTCTCAAGTATCCCCATTCACTAACTATGGCGTGCAATCGAATATTGCACTTGGAGAAATTGCAATTCAAAGAGACAGTTTGGATATAGCAAAAATTCATTTTCAAAAAGCATTGTCTTCACAACGTATTGAGCCGAATGATTTATCTGAAGCAAATTTTTACCTTGCAAGAATAGAATTCTGGAAAGGTAATTTTTCTAAATCAGCCGGCTTATTTAAGGAAGCATCACAAAATCTTACCACAGATTTCTCGAACGATGCTATCGAACTCTCATCTATAATTAATACAACTAAAAAAGATTCATTGAATCTTACTTTGTATGCGTATGCTGATCTTCTTGCAATACAAAACAAGCACAAACAAGCCGCGATTGAATTTAAAACTCTAAGTGATCGCCCCAACTTATTTATACTAAATGATTTCGCGAAAATAAATTTTTCTGAAATGTTACTAGCTGAAGATGATCTACAAAATGCTATTAAAAATTTAGAAGATATCACAAAAAATGAAAATAATTCGATTTTCTGCGAAAAAGCCACTTTCTTGCTTGCCCAGTGCTATCAATACGGGACTAAAGATCTTCAAAAAGCAACTCAAATCTACCAGAAATTACTTGAAACTTTCCCAAACTCACTCTATTTTGACCGTGCGCGTGAAGCGTTAAATAGTCTTCCAACAAAAAATGGTTAAAAATGAGTGATCCTCGAGAACCTCGCACAGTAAAATGTTCCTTTTGCGGAAGGGATGGCAGTGAAGTTACATCAATGGTTGCAGGTCCTGATGTCTATATTTGCGATATCTGCATCAAGACCAGTGTAGATATTTTAAAGAATAATATTACCGCAGCACCAAAAAAAGAAACCTATCATTCCTCACTAACTCCTGATCTAATTAAGAAAAGTTTGGATGAATATGTTATAGATCAAGATCTTGCAAAAAAAGTTCTAGCTGTAGCAGTTTACAATCATTACAAAAGAAGCAATGCAACAAATTCTCTTTTTGAAATGGATGAAGTTGAAATTGAAAAAAGCAATATCCTTTTGATTGGACAAACAGGCGTTGGAAAAACATTACTAGCTCAAACGCTCGCAAGAATCCTTGATGTTCCGTTTGCAATTGCAGATGCAACAACGCTTACCGAGGCGGGTTATGTGGGTGATGATGTTGAGACAGTTTTAGTTCGTCTGCTTCAAGCTGCCGATTATAATTTAGAGAAAGCTCAAAAAGGAATTGTCTATATTGATGAAATTGATAAAATTGCTCGCAAGAGTGAAAGTACTTCAATTACACGGGATGTTTCGGGTGAAGGTGTGCAGCAAGCACTTTTAAAAATTTTAGAAGGAACTGTTGCCGGTGTTCCGCCCCGTGGCGGAAGAAAACATCCAGAACAAAGTTTAATTAATGTTAATACAAAAAATATCTTGTTTGTCTGCGGCGGCGCGTTTGACGGAATCGAATCTATAGTTGCTTCACGCATAAATAAGAATACGATCGGCTTTGATACCAGTATTTCAAATCCATCGGAAACAGACAGAGATAATCTTATTCAGAAAGTTCAGCCAGAAGACCTTGTGAAGTACGGATTGATACCGGAACTAGTCGGACGATTACCAATCATTGCCCCGCTTGCTTCATTGAATTCAAAAGCAATGAAAAATATTCTTACTGAACCTAAGAATGCGATCATTAAACAATATCAAAAATTGTTTATGATGGAGGGTGTGGAATTAAGCTTTGATCAAAATGCTTTGGAAGAAATTGTAAAGAAAGCAATTGAAAGAAAAACCGGCGCACGTGCGCTTCGTTCCATCGTTGAAGGAATTTTGCTTGATATTATGTACGAACTTCCAACAAAGGAAAACATTGATAAGTGTATGGTTACTCGCGATACCGTTACCAAAGGCGAGAAACCGGTTTATATAGAAAGCGACAGAAAGACCGCATAAGCACTAAATATAATTTTTCCGGTTTGATTCATTTATCAATTGAATATGGATTTAGCTGGTTTTATTTTTATGCCCGCCAATTAAAATTAATTAAATGAAAAAAAATCTTTTTATAATTTTATTTGTTTCATCATCACTTTTTGCACAGGCAAAACTCCTTATCTATATGGATCTGCAACAAACAGATCATCTTAAAGCCTACGGAATAACTTTTAACGCCCTGAAGGACGGAATTACTTCCGATTGGCTTCTTAACTACCGCGGCGGATCTTTTATGTTCGATTACTCCGAACAACTTGCTATGCGATGCAGATTAAAAGGTGTTGCCTTTTTAACTCTTTCAAATCAAGATGCTGTACAAATCTATTCTCTTGTACAAAGTGAAGATCAGAATATGGAAGTGGTCCGGCTTGAGAAAGCGCCAAAAATTGCTGTCTATGTTCCACCCGGATTCCAACCTTGGGATGATGCTGTTATACTGGCTCTAAACTATGCAGAAGTTAGTTATGATAAAATTTGGATTGAAGAAATTCTCCGCGGTGATCTTGAAAAATACGACTGGTTTCACTCTCATCACGAAGATTTTACGGGACAATATGGAAAATTCTATTCGTCATTCAGCGGTGCGCAG
>Ga0182021_10000454_pt1 | contig 43191 bp, 44 predicted proteins | sample 612E3MmetaG_FD_120493 | JGI IMG/M metagenome (GOLD analysis project Ga0182021, IMG submission 120493) | Permafrost microbial communities from Stordalen Mire, Sweden - 612E3M metaG (Illumina Assembly) | ecosystem: Environmental > Terrestrial > Soil > Wetlands > Permafrost | place: Sweden... | reverse complement strand
ATTCTGCCCTTGCCGATAATCAAAATAAGGGAATTTGGCGGGATGAGTATGTCAACCGCTGGATCGAGAATGAGATTTTGTATCAGGAAGCAGAGAAGGAAGGTCTCCTGAAGGGTAAGGCCTTCGTCGCTATCATTGAACAGAGCAAGAAACAACTGGCAGCTTCTCTTTTTATAAATAAAATTTTGGCCGATAACAAATTCGAAATCAGTGAAGACGACCTAAACCAGTATTTCGATTCTCACAAAGAGGAATTCAAGCTGGCCGATGATCTGTTCCATGTGAACCTAATAACATTTAATGATTTCGAAAAGGCTGTCCAATTCAGAAATAATGCGGTTGAGACAGATTGGAACCGGGCTTCCAACTCATTCAAATCAGAAAAATCAGTAATTGTTTCCAAAACATCGGAATATCTTTATAGATATCAGGTCCAACCGTTGAATTTGATACGGATGATCGAAAACCTTCAATCTAATGAAATTGGCATTGTATTGGAAACGGAACCGGCGATGTTTACGGTAGTTCAATTGATTGAAAAACTGGACAGGGATTCGGTTCCTTCATTTGATGTTGTGAAAAATGAAGTGTATAACAGACTCGTTATGATTAAGAATAAGGAGTATGTAAAACAATACATCGATAAATTAATATCAAGTCATAATCTGGAGATTGAGAGGTATTCCGAATGAAAAAAATCTTATTTGCTTTACTGCTGATGGTTTATTCAATCAGCGCACAAGAAGTTCTTGATAAAATTGCTGCCGTTGTCGATGACGAAATAATTCTCCAATCGGAGGTAGAATTCAGAACCAATATGGAAGCAACCCAAAGAAATATAAGTCCGGGCGATACTACACTCCGCAAGATGGTGCTTAATGCCATGATTGAGGAAAAATTGCTCTACGCCCAGGCACAGCTCGACTCTATAACAGTTTCCGACGATCAGGTGAAACAAACTTTGGAGAACCAGATTAGCTATTTCATCCAGCAATACGGTTCGCGGGAAAGATTGGAGCAGGTTTATGGTATGCCTATTGAGAAGATTAAAAGAAATCTCCAGGATGAAACCAAGAAAAGCCTGATGGCGCAAACGGTCAAACAAAAAAAATTCGGTCAGATGGACGTATCGAGAAAGGAAGTTGAGGACTTTTTTAATACATATAAAGACTCGCTGCCGCAGGTGCAGGAAAAGGTACAAATAAGCCATATATTCCTAAATCCAAAGTCAGGGGAGCGGATAAAAAAGAAAGCTAAAGATCTTGCGGTTTCTCTTTTGGATTCTCTTAAAAAAGGATCGGATTTTGCGGCGCTCGCCAAAAAATATTCGGATGACCCCGGGAGTGCGGCCCAGGGGGGGGATCTTGGAACTGTAAAACGGGGAGTATTTTATCCCGAGTTTGAGGCTGTAGCGTTCGCCCTCTCTCCACAGCAATTGTCCGGCGTCGTGGAATCGCCTGTAGGTTACCATATAATTCAACTGCTTGAACGGCGCGGAGAAGCGATCCACTGTCGCCACATTCTCATAAAAGTGAAGAGCGATGATGAATCGGATCTTCATTGCATCGAATTCCTTTCCGAAGTTCGCGACAGCGTTGTAAAAGGGAAAAACACTTTCGAATACTATGCTAAAAAATACAGCGACGATAAGGAATCTGCAAAAATGGGAGGCGACCTTGGAACCGTCGAAACAAGTCAGCTCGATAAATCGCTTCTTGACGTAATTTATAAACTCAAGGAAGGAGATATTAGCTATCCCAAACGCCTTCAGCTCGAGAAAAATACATACGGCTATCATATCGTCAAACTCTTTCAAAGAATATACGCTCATAAACCTAGTATCGACCAGGATTATGACGATCTGAAACGTCTTACCGAAGTCTACAAGCAACAGAAAATGTATGCCGAATGGATTAAAACTATTAAAGCCAAAATATATTGGCAGATCAAGTCGTAAAACTTCTTTGCGGTTCGGCAATGGTAACCGTTAATTTTCAAAGTAATAATATCCTATTTTAGGATAACCAAAGGACGGAATTAAAATTGGTAGAGAAGTCCCCAAACAATGAAATTGAAACAGTTGAAAAACTGGCGTACTCAATTAAAGGGATCAAAACTGAAATCTCGAAAGTAATTATAGGACAGGAGCAGATCATTCATGATCTTCTTGTAAGTCTTTTAGCAAGGGGCCACTGCCTGTTGGTCGGAGTTCCCGGACTTGCAAAGACTCTTCTTATCAGAACTCTCGCAGAGGTATTGGATCTTAAATTCAGCAGGATACAATTTACGCCGGATCTGATGCCTAGCGATATTACGGGAACAGAAATTATCGATGAGGATCCTGTTTCGAAGAAGCGTTATTTTAAATTCATCACGGGACCTGTTTTTGCAAATATAATCCTAGCAGATGAAATCAACCGAACGCCGCCTAAAACGCAGAGCGCGCTGCTTGAAGCGATGCAGGAACATAAAATTACCGCCGCGGGCATTACATATTCGTTAGAAGAACCGTTCTTCGTACTGGCGACGCAAAATCCTATTGAGCAGGAAGGGACCTACCCGTTACCCGAAGCTCAGCTTGACCGATTTATGTTCAATCTCTGGCTCGATTATCCGACTTTCAATGAAGAAGTTGACATAATTAAATCTACAACAAGTGATTATACTCCTGAACTGAATAAGGTTCTAAGTGCCCCGGATTTGATTGTTTTTCAGAATCTGGTTAGGAAAGTACCTGTCGCTGAAAATGTAATTGAGTACGCGGTTAAATTTGTAAATTCCACGCGTCCCTCTGTAAGTGAAAATCAGTTTATCAAGGATTGGGTGAATTGGGGCGCCGGTCCCCGCGCTGCACAATATCTGATCCTGGCGGCAAAAACGAAAGCTGTGATTGAAGGACGATTTACACCTTCCATCGATGACGTTAAATCATTTCTTCTGCCGATACTGCGCCATCGGATAATTCCTAATTTTTCCGCTGAAGCTGACGGCATTAACTCGGTAGATATAATTAAAAAGCTTATTGGGTGAAGAAACAGTTGATCCGCATCTTCGCTCTTATTGACGTGAAAAGGAAATAATATTGTTGAATAAGTTTATAAGGATTAATCTCCGGGTATGCATCTCCTCTATTTTCCTGATCGCACTCTTAACATTCTGTTCCAAACCGGAAACCAAAACTAAATCCGACGCAGCAAAACCGAAACCAGTTCCCAACCCGTTCAATCTAGCAGTTGACGGAACTAAACTTGAACGCGATACTATTGAGGCGAATCAAACCCTGTCCGATATACTTTTGCCGCATAATGTGTCCCAGAAGAAAATAAACGAAGTTGAAAAGATCGCATCAAAAGTATTCCCCCTTCGAAACCTCCGGGCGGATGATGAACTCTATATTTATTCTAATCAAGATTCGGTTGAGAGCGTAAAATATTTCGTATATGTGCAGGATCCGGTTAATTATGTTGTCTTCGATTTGCGGGATACTGTTAAGGTCTATAAGAAGCAAAAACAGGTAACTATGAAACGGATGATAGTCAGCGGAACAATCAAGAGTTCGCTTTATCAAGCGTTTCAGGAAAAAAATATTGATCTGAAACTGGCGTACAAGCTTGCCGATATCTATGAGTGCGAAATCGATTTCTTCCATATCCAGCAGAACGACAGTTTTAAAGTTTATTATGAGCAAATGGACCTGGAAGGCAAACCTATAAGTGTCGGGAAGATACTGGCCGCATCTTTTTATTATCACAAAGATAATTATTATGCTTTTTATTTTGATAAAGAGAAAGACGGGAATTATTTTGACGATAAGGGCAACAGTTTGCGTAAAGGTTTCCTGAAGGCACCTCTCAAGTTTAACGCCAGGATTACTTCATTTTACTCAATGAACCGCTTTCACCCGATTTTGCATACCAACAAGACACATCTTGGTACCGATTTCGCGGCGCCGACCGGAACCCCAATTATCAGCACCGCCGGTGGTATAGTACTCGAGGCGGCTTATTCCGGCGGTAACGGTAATTACGTCAAGGTGAAGCATAATGCTACCTATACTACGCAATATCTTCATATGTCGCGTTTTGCAGCGGGAATTCATAAAGGAACATCTGTTAAGCAAGGTCAGGTGATCGGTTATGTCGGCAACACCGGATTAGCGACAGGACCTCACGTATGTTATCGTTTCTGGAAGAACGGAAAACAAGTTGACCCGAGAAAAGAAAAAAACATGGCCCTCAATCCGGTCAGCAAAAAAAATAGACCTGCATTCGAAGAAGCAAAGAAAGAATTAACAGCCAAACTTCTATCGGAGACGAATGATGTTACCGGCAAGAACGAAAATGCAAAGGGTGCCGGCAATTCCGAACGGAGGAACAATATCTCTTCGAAATAACGATTATGATAAAGTCTAGCGATTGGAAAACTTGCCTAATATCAAAATGCAAGAAATTGCATAATTATGAATAATTATGCAATTCTGTTTTTAGCCATTTTTACTGGAAGCCGGAAGAATTAATTTTTTTTAATAAGTTGCGCTTCTTATTGCGATGGAAAAAAATGTTTCATAAGTTTGCATCACTTCATTTAGAAGAGGAGTAAGATGAAAGCAGAATGTCCTGTTTGCGGTATACAAATTGAACTTACCGCAGATGCAGTTCAGGGTGAATTAATTGAATGTTCCGATTGCGGTACCGAGCTTGAGATTTTAACGGTAAATCCTCCAAAGGTGCAGGAAGCTCCCCAGGAAGAAGAAGATTGGGGTGAGTGATTTGGTATGGGTATTAGATTCAACGCTTCGAGAGGGAGAGCAGACACCGGGTGTCTATTTCGATAATCATATCAAACTTGCTATCGCAAACCTGTTGGAAGAAGTCGGTGTTAATATAATTGAAGCCGGCCATCCTATGGTAACTCCCGAGATTCATACCGCCGTCAAATCGATTGCGCAAAAAGGATATAAAGCCATTGTAGGGGCCCATGCCAGATCTCTCCAAAGCGATATAGATTTGGCGCTCGAATGCGGCGTCGGATTCATCGGAATATTTTACTGCGTTTCCGACGAACGTCTTAATACGGTATTCAAAAAAGATCTGGATTCGGCTATTAAACTTATAGCGGATGTAATCAGATATGCGAAGTACCAAAACCCTAAGCTCTTGATTAGATATACACCCGAGGATACGGTTCGTTCCCAGTTTGAGAATGTTGTGAAAGCTTCGGTTGCCGCCGTTGAAGCCGGAGCAGATATAATTAGTGTGGCCGATACAACAGGGTTTATGGTTCCCGGTACGAAAAGAAATATGTATGATTACGTTTCGCGTCTGATTAATGAACTGGATAAAAGAAATCTTCATCCAAAAATCGCGGTTCATTGCCACAACGACCGCGGGCTGGCTCTTGCAAATGCGTTGGACGCATTCCGGGGCGGTGCGAGTATAATAGATGCCGCGGTTCTCGGACTTGGGGAGAGGGCGGGGATCGTCGATTTGGCTCAGCTTCTCGTTGTTCTTACTGTTGATTACGGAGAAAATGAATGGAACCTGTATAAACTTATAGAACTTTACAATCTGGTCAGTAAACATTCCGGTGTTCCTATCCCTAATAACTTTCCTGTAACAGGTAAAAATGCGTTCACGCACTGCGCGGGAGTTCATACGCATGCCGCTTCAATAAACCCGATGCATTATGAAAGTCTTAACCCCGAAATACTCGGCAGAACAAGAACATTTTCACTCGATCATATGTCGGGATTAGCTTCTCTGCGGTATGCGATGAAGCTGATCGCTGAGGATGAGCTGGATGATGCCTATCAGCATGAGATTCTGCATGAAGTTAAATCTGTCGGCAAACGCGGCAGAACTGTTGATCTTGCCGAGCTGAAACACATCGTTGACGCGGTTAAGCATCATAAAACTTACAACAGCTGAGATCTGTCCCTCGGCTCCATTATTCTAAAAATTATATGATTTAGGAGAAAAAGAAAAATGAAAATAGGACTGCTTCATTCACTTATACGTAAAGATGAAAAATTTCTAATTGATGAGTTTAACGCGATAAAAGGGATCGATCTTGTGATGATAGACGACCGGGAAATAATATTTAATCTCGGCAAAGATCAATTTGACATGGATATTGTGGTTGAGAGATGTATAAATCACTCCCGCGCTCTTCATGGTCTCAAACTGTTCGAATCCGCCGGGGTCAAGTGTGTCAACGCATACAATGTTGCTACCGTTTGCGGTGATAAGCTGCTTACATCGACAGCGTTAGCCGAACATAAAGTTCCCCAACCGGAGGTTAGAGTGGCCTTTACCGAAGAATCTGCTCTTAAAGCAATCGAAGAAATGGGTTATCCTGTTGTGCTTAAACCAGCCGTCGGTTCGTGGGGCAGACTTTTATCTAAAATCAACGACCGCGATGCCGCGGAAGCTATTCTGGAACATAAAACAGTTTTAGGATCGTATCATCATTCTATTTTCTATATTCAGAAATACGTTGAAAAAAGCGGGCGTGATATCAGGAGTTTCGTCATAGGCGATAAATGCATCGCCGCGATTTACCGGACGTCGGAACATTGGATCACAAATACAGCGCGCGGCGGAAAAGCCACGAACTGCCTTATTACCGACGAGCTGAATGATATTTCTGTCAGGGCGGCCAATGCAGTAGGCGGTGGCATAGTAGCTATCGACGTGTTCGAGACCGAACAGGGTCTGACGGTTAATGAAGTGAATTATACAATGGAATATAAAAACAGCATTACTACGACCGGAGTGAATATACCCAAGCACATGGTTGAATATGTATTGCAGGTAGCAGAGGGAAGGTAATGGAGAAGGTTAAGTTATCAATAGTCGGAGCATCGGGATACACTGGCGGAGAACTGCTTCGTCTGCTCCTCTTTCACCCGGCAGTCGAATTAAATCAGGTCACTTCGGAAAGCTTCACGGGAAAATTTGTCCATAAGGTTCATCCGAACTTGCGGAAAACGACCCAGCTTAAATTCAGTTCAATTAACGAGCTTGAACCGTGCGACCTTTTGTTTTTATGCCTGCCGCACAATAGTTCGCAGAATAGGGTGGATGAATTCAAGAAATTGGCTCCGAAATTAATCGATCTGAGTGCCGATTTTCGCCTGAAGGACCCGGATGAATACGCGAAATGGTATGGTCATAAGCATGCCCGTCCCGATCTTCTGAATGAATTCGTTTATGGAATCCCTGAACTACACCGCGAAGAAATGAAAAAATCCAACTATATTTCAAGCGCCGGTTGCAATGCTACGGCCAGTATTTTAGGGTTATATCCGCTATATAAAAATAAACTTGTGGAACTCGACAGGACAGTTATTGAAGTAAAGGTCGGTTCAAGCGAAGGCGGAAATAAAGCCAATGAGGGATCGCATCACCCCGAAAGGGCAAACGTTGTCCGTTCCTATCAGCCTACGCAACACAGACATACCGCAGAGATGCTGCAGGAATTATCTTCAGGACAAAAGTTAACGATTCATTTCTCGGCTACCGCAATTGACATGGTGCGCGGTCTTTTAGCTACATGCCATGTTTTTCTGAAAGAGAATATTCAGGAAAAAGAAATCTGGAAAATATACCGCGACGCATACGGCAACGAGCCTTTTATAAGAATTGTAAAAGAAAGTGACGGCATTTACAGATATCCCGAGCCAAAATTATTGATCGGTACAAACTACTGTGATGTCGGCTTCAAAAAAGATGAATTTTCAAACCGGTTTGTTGTTATAAGTGCTATTGACAATTTAATGAAAGGCGCAGCCGGTCAGGCGCTTCAGGCATTTAATATAATGTACGGATTGGATGAGAGGACCGGCCTCGAATTTCCCGGTTTACATCCGGTCTGATTAATTCCTTTTCCTGTTCCGCGGCGTTCGGCAGGAATCTGGACAAGAGCAGGTATGTGCAGATTACTATATGTTAATTCAATAAATAATTTCTCAATAAGCGATTATCTGGTCAGGTTTGCGGAAGTTTCTAAAACCAGTAAGGAATATCAGGGTCACGGATGGGGGTGTGCTTTTATCGAAGACGGAGAATGGAAATATTTTAGAAATGTCAATCCGATCTGGGAGTGTGACTTTTCCGGCTTGAGATCGGCAAAGCGCCTCTTGGTACACGCGCGAAGCGCGTTCAGGAATGAGGGAATCGAAGTTGAAAATAATATGCCGTTTAATGATGAAAAGTACGTCTTCATCTTCAACGGTGAATTGCGGGGTGTAAAGATTAAAGAAGAGGGACGAATTGGAGCGGAGAAAATATTTAATTATATCAAGCGATTTGACAGGGGCAACACCGAAGAGATGCTGATGAAGGGGACGGGGGCAATTATTAAACATAGTAAATATGTTCGCGCGATGAATATCATATTTTCTGATCGCGACTCATCCTATGTATTTTCCTGCTTTAACGAAGACCCGGATTATTTTACTATGCACATCAGCAAAAGTCCGGATTCCATCATTGTCTGTTCGGATAAACTGCCCGGAACAAGCGGTTGGTACCCATTAGAAAATAATTCGCTAACGGAGTTAAAATGCTTATAATTAAAATCGGGGGAGGTAATGATTTAAATCTCGCCGCAATTGCGCGGGATCTGGCAACATTAAACGATAAATTTATAATTGTTCACGGCGCCAATGCTTTGCGCGATGAGCTTGCAAAAAAACTCAATATTGAGAAGAAAATAGTTACTTCACTTTCGGGATATGATTCGGTCCTGAGCGACGAAAACACTATCGATTTGATGATGATGGCATATGCCGGATTAAAAAACAAAAGGATCGTTGAACTTCTCCAGCAGCATGGTATTAATGCAGTGGGCCTCTCGGGACTGGACGGGAAAGTCATTCAGGGAAAAAGGAACAGCGGCATAAAAGTAAGAAAAAATGGAAAGACCCTGCTATTGCGTGATTTGTCCGGTAAACCTAAAACAATTAACAGGCATTTGCTCGATATGCTGCTTGAGAACGGCTACACGCCGGTATTAAGCGTGCCTCTTATCGACGAAAACAACTTTGCGATCAATTCCGAAAATGATGATATAGTAGCACTTCTCCAGTGCGAGTTAAAGGCGGATAAAATTATATCGCTTATTGAAGCCCCCGGGTTTTTAATGGATAAGAACGATCCTTCTTCCCGCGTTCCTAATATGTCGAAGACACAGCTTGCCACTATTGAGCAGAATGTCGAAGGAAGGATGAAAAGGAAGATCCTTGCTTTACGGAAATTATTCGATGGGGGATACACAACCGTATTCTTATCGGACGGGAGAACCGAACATCCGATTCTCGACGCATTGGAAGGAAAAGGAACAATAATAACTTAACTACAGGAAAAAAAATGACAGACTACAAATCAATTATCCAGCAGCGTGAAATGGATGTTTATGCAAGGCGCGATGTTGTCCTTGTAAGAGGCAAAGGAGCCCGCCTCTGGGATGACAAGGGAAATGAGTATATCGATATGGCGGCCGGAATAAGCGTGGCCAATATCGGTCATTCCAACGACAAAGTTGTGGAAGCCATCACTAAGCAGGCGGGAAATCTAATTACATGTCCGAATACATTTTACAGCGATGCGAAAGCCCTGTTTCTTGAGAAACTTTTCAGCATTGTTCCGAAAAATTTTACAAGAGCATTTTTAACCAACAGCGGAGCCGAGGCGGTTGAGGGAGCGTTAAAATTCGCCCGGTTTAGTACTAGGAAGACAAAATTTGTCGCGGCAATGAAAGGATTCCACGGCCGCACAATGGGAGCTCTGAGCGCGACTTATAAAAAAGAATACCACGAGGGGTTTGAACCGCTGGTTCCCGGGTTTACTTTTGTACCGTATAATAATTTTGAAAAACTTGCCGAAGCAGTCGACGGGGATACCGCCGGAATAATTCTTGAACCCATACAGGGCGAAGGAGGTATTAATATAGGCCTGAAGGAATATTTTCGGAAAGTGCGTAAACTTTGCGACGAGATGAATATACTGCTGATCATGGATGAGATACAAACCGGATTTTGCCGTACGGGAAAACTCTTCGCGATTGAACATCTCGGCATTGAGGCGGATCTGATGACCCTGGCCAAATCAATTGCCGGCGGATTTCCGATGGGTGCGGTTTTATGTTCGGATAAAATTGGTATTGAAAAAAATAAACACGGTTCCACTTTCGGAGGAAATCCGCTCGCTTGTGCTGCGGGCACCGCTGCGATTGATTTCATGCTTGAATACAAACTTTGGGAACAAGCGGAAGCTAAAGGAGCATATTTCAAAAATAAAATCGAAATATTTCAGTTATCTAAAGTGCGTGAGATTAGAATTACAGGACTTATGATCGGTATCGAACTGAAGGACAAAGTTCAACCCGTTCTTCAGGAATTATTGAATAAAAATATTATTGCGCTGCCTGCCGGAACAACTGTACTGAGAATGCTCCCGCCGCTCGTGATCGGTTATGAAGATCTCGACACGGTTATCGATGTTCTCAAAGAGATTCTGGCATAAAATAATTAAGAGCAAATAGTTAATCAATACGGGTGGAAAAGGTGAAGGTCAAAAGAAGTGTTAAGTTAAAAGTGTTTAGTGTTGAGTTGGAAACTCATAACCAAAAACTAAAAACTCAAAGCTAAAAAGAAGTGTTAAATTGCTGAGACATATTAAGTCTGTGCAAACAAAATTCACACTATAGTGACGAATTAATCCAAACTCGTCAAGAGTTACTTGTCACTGGCTTTCCGTCTTCACCTCGATTTACAGTGCCGGTTTATCGTTCTGGACAATTGAGTGTTTACTGAACTGTCACGTTCCCTTTTTGCTTTCCAGCCCCTTTTATTTTATTTTTATCTTATTAATAAAATATATCCGTTTATGATAATAGATTACATACCGATTTTTATAGTCATTATCGCCGCGGCTTTATTTGGCGGCGTGGTGGTCTTTTCATCAGTTTTATTTGGTCCACAAAGACCGAACAGGGTGAAAATGATGACTTACGAAAGCGGAAAAGACCCTATCGGCGGCACACACGAGAGAATATCAATAAAATATTACCTCGTGGCAATGCTCTTCATTATTTTCGATATTGAAGTTATCTACGTTTATCCATGGGCTGTTGAGTTTAAAGTACTTTATGGGGGATATGGAATTTTTGCATTCTTTCCGATGTTATTATTCTTGATAGTCCTTGAATTGGGATTCCTCTATGTTTATAAGAAGGGCGGATTGAAATGGGATTAGAAGCGAAACTAACAAACGACGGTTTTTTAACCTCTACTGTTGATGCAGTCGTCTCATGGGCACGTAAGAATTCCGTATGGCCGATGCCGATGGGTATTTCATGCTGCGCAATCGAAATGATAGCTGCGGCTGATCCGAAGTATGATATTGCCCGTTTCGGTTCGGAGGTAATGCGTTTTACACCCCGTCAATGCGATCTGATGATCGTTGCCGGTACCGTAACGTTTAAAATGGCTCAAGTGGTGCGCAGGATCTACGACCAGATGCCGGATCCGAAATGGGTTATTGCTATGGGCGCATGCACTTCATCGGGCGGTATGTACCGTTCTTATAACGTGGTTCAGGGTATTGACCAGTTTCTTCCGGTTGATGTTTATACGGCAGGCTGCCCGCCCCGGCCGGAGAATCTGTTGAACGCACTCATGACTATTCAGGAAAAAATCGGGAAATACAAAGCACGCGATTTCCGGAACAGATCACTTGAAGAACTTGAATACGACCGGAATTAATAATGGAGCCCCGAGACATTATTGTCGATAAAATAAAGAGCGCATTCGGATCTTCTTTGGAAGAAACATCTGATTTCCGAGGTGATTTATCTCTTACTATTTCAAAAGATCAATTAGTCCCGGCGGCTACATTTCTGAAGGAAGACCGGGAACTGCAGTTTGAGATGTGCAAGGATGTTACCGCTATCGATTGGGCAACCGGGAAAAAAAGATTTACGGTGGTATATCATATCTATTCGTTCAAACTCAATTTTACACTCCGTCTAAAAGTTAACATCGATAACAATCCCCCTTCGATCGAGTCTGTAACACATATTTGGCGCGGTGCCGATTGGTATGAACGCGAAACTTTCGATATGTATGGAATAGAATTTATAAATCATCCCGATCTGAGAAGAATCTATATGCCTCAGGGATTTGAATACTACCCTTTGAGAAAAGAATTTCCCGTAATGGGAATTCCGGGATCATTGCCCTTACCGAAGAAAGCGGAGTGATGGACAGGAACGCAATTATATATAACGACGATAAACTGTTAAAGAAACTTGACGGGGATAGGAATATCACCGTTGAGGATGTTCTTGAAAACGAGATGGTTATCAATATGGGTCCCCAGCATCCTGCTACTCACGGGGTGCTTCGGCTCGTTCTCAGGATCGACGGTGAAACTGTAACTGGAATCGTGCCCGAACTTGGTTATTTGCATCGCGGTTACGAAAAGATGGCCGAGAATATGAGTTTCCTTGAGTTTATCCCGCATACCGACCGCCTTGACTATACAGCTACAATGTGCAATAACGTTGGTTATGTGCTCGCCGTAGAAAAACTGGCGGGTATAGCCGTTCCAAAACGTGCCCAGTATATAAGGATGATTGTATCGGAACTCTCGAGAATCGCGGCTCATCTGGTTGCTATCGGAACATTCGCCATGGATGTAGGTGCTGTTACAATGGTAATGTGGACATTCCGTGAACGCGAAAAAATACAGAATATATTCGACCGCCTTGCGGGAGCAAGATTTACTACGAGTTATACACGGATCGGCGGTGTTGCCGGGGATATTGATGATGTTGCAACAGCCATGACTAAAGAAGTTCTTGAAGAAATCGAACCGGCTATGGTTGATATGGATAAGCTTTTGCTCTCGAACAGGATCTTTATCGACCGGCTTGAAGGTATCGGTATTTTACCAAAGGAAGACGCAATCGCACTCGGCATAACGGGGCCCAATTTACGGGCGAGCGGGGTTGAATATGATATCCGTCGCGCGAATCCGTATCTTTATTATGATGAAATTGATTTTAAGATTCCGACCTTCCCGGAAGGTGATTGCCTGGCCCGCTATTTCCAGCGCGGCGATGAAGTGCGTGAGAGTGTAAAAATTCTGAAACAATGCCTCGATAAAATACCGGCGGGCGAAGTGATTGCCGATAATCCGAAAAAAGTTCTTCCACATAAAACAGAAATTTATTCTAAGATGGAGGAGCTGATCCACGATTTTATGCTTGTTAGTTCCGGCATCAATCCTCCGGTCGGCGATATCTATTCAGCCGTCGAAAACCCGAAAGGTGAACTGGGATTTTATATAGTAAGCAACGGTACCGGCAAGCCATGGAAATTGAAAATCCATTCGCCGTCATTCTGCAATCTGCAGGCATTATCCCAACTCTGCAGAGGCGCAATGATATCGGATGTTATTGCCATCATTGGTTCACTCGATCCTGTTATGGGTGAAGCGGATAAATAAAAAAAGATCGATAGTATGTCATTTAAATTCACTGATGCAAATTTAACAAGGATAGCCGATGTCCGGAATAAATATCCGGCTCCGTTGGCGTCTGTGATGCCGGTGTTGTACATCGCACAGGAACAAAACGGCTATATCAGCATTGAGGTGATGGAAGAAGTTGCGGAATTACTGGGTATCGATAAAGTAAATGTTCTTAGCGTTGCTACATTCTATACTATGTATCACACAAAACCGATGGGTAAATACCATATACAAGTCTGTACAAATGTTTCGTGCATGCTCCGCGGAGCGAATGAGCTTTGGGAATCGGTTAAAGAAAAACTCGGACTCGATCATATGGACGTTTCGCATGATGGGAAATATTCGCTTGAAGAAGTTGAGTGCATGGGAGCTTGCGGTTATGCTCCTATGATAGCGATTAATGAAGATTACTTTGAAAATCTCAATAAAGAAAAAGTTTTTGAAATACTAGACGCCCTTAAATAAATGGAAAAAATAGTTCTCCCCGGAATACCTGATTATAATGTAATAGAAATTTATCTGGCTAACGGCGGATTTGACGCAGCGCGGAAAGGGTTCGTTCAAACCACGGATGAGATAATCGACCAGGTGAAGAAATCGGGTCTTCGCGGTCGGGGAGGAGCTGCCTTTCTTACCGGTTTGAAATGGAGTTTTATGCCTAAGAGTACACCGAAACCTAAATATCTATGCATCAACGGCGATGAGAGCGAACCGGGTTCATTTAAAGACAGGCAAATTTTCGAGGATAATCCCTTCCAATTAGTTGAGGGAATAATAATAACATGCTATGCCATCGGGGCTAAAACAGCCTACTTGTATATCCGGGGCGAATACGGCAAATGGATCCGGTTGATGCAGAACGCAGTTGATGAGGCTTATGCGAGAGGCTTCTTAGGTGAGAGGATGAAGGAAACATTCGGAACGGAATTTAGCTGCGATCTTTTTATTCATAAAGGAGCCGGGGCCTATATTTGCGGCGAGGAATCTTCCTTGATGAATTCCATTGAAGGATTGAGGGGATATCCCCGGGTTAAACCTCCTTTTCCGGCACAGAACGGCCTATGGGGCTGCCCCACCACAATTAATAATGTTGAAACAATTACCAATGTTCCGGCCATTATTAAAAATGGCTGGGAATGGTTCTCAAAGATTGGTGCACCGAGACATCCGGGAACCATACTGATCGGATTAAGCGGTCATATTAACAAGCCCGGGGTATACGAACTGCCGACAGGAATACTTCTTACCGATCTGATCTATAATATTGCCGGCGGAGTTCCAGGGGACAAAAAAATCAAATGTGTAATTCCCGGCGGTTCATCTATGCCTCCATTACGCGGTGATCAGCTTGAAGGGATCCGTATGGACGCCGAATCGCTAAAGGATGCCGGATCGGCGATCGGCACCGCCGGTGTGATTGTGCTGGATGAAGATACTGATTTATTGAAAGTCCTTCTGCGTATAGCCCGTTTTTATCATCATGAAAGCTGCGGGCAATGCACACCTTGCCGCGAAGGAACAGGGTGGATGGAAAAGACGCTTCTCAGACTTGACAAGGGATCAGGCACAAGCTCCGATCTGGATCTTTTAGTGAGCATAGCCAATAACATCGAAGGAAACACGATCTGCGCTCTAGGTGATGCCGCGGCGTGGCCGGTAAGGTTTATGATAACCCGTTTCCTTGATGAATTTGAAAAATATGTGCAGAAAGGGATCTCGCTGCCGGTACCGAATAAAGTCCATTCCATGAGAAATACCGCTGTTCCGCTCGCTGATATCGCTAAGTAGGATAATAATAAATGAGGGGTATGAATAGGCTTTATGAGTTGTCACAGCATTGAAAACAAGGGTGTTGTCCCTTTGAGGATCAGTGATTTAAAGTTCATGACGGGTGCAAAATAAAAATACTATGGCCAGATTATTTATATATCTCCTGATTGCTCAAACAGCTTTTTTGTTCCACGGTAGTTCCAGAGTAAAATTGCCGGTGCATGACGGTTTTGAAACCCCTGTTCTCAGCAACATCTGGGATACCGATAAATTCGTTAAGGGGGCCGTCAAAGTTGAGCCGGAGATTGTCAGGGCCGGTCATAGTGCATTAGAAATAACACTTCATACCGGCGATATTTATGAGGCAGGGCAGCACGGCAATCTTCCCTCGGAGAGGGCGGAATTGACGGAAACAGAAGGACTGATATCCGAAGAAGGAAAAAACTATGCTTATTCATTCAGCATGTTTATTCCCGAAGACTTTCCGGTTGTAACTACACGTCTGGTGATAGCGCAGTGGAAACAGGAATGCCCTCGTGGCGGCATCTGTGATGATAATAGTCCTGTTTTAGCTATACGATATATTTCCGGTTCCCTTAAAATTACTCAAAATACAGGCTCTCACCAGACGACGCTTTATAAGGGGAAGGGAGAATACCGTAACAGATGGCTTGATTTCAAATTTCATATTTGTTTTGCTAAAAACAACAATGGCCGGATTATCGCACACATGAATGATAGTCTGATAGTGGATTATAAAGGAGCAACAGCTTATCAGGAAAATCCATCAACCGGATATACCGATCCGGGCCGCTTCTATTTTAAAATGGGGCTTTATCGCGATGTTATGCCTGAACCTATGACGATCTATATCGATGAGTATAGCAAAGAGCTCTTATACTAACAACCCTATGCTTTATGTCCTTTGCTCTATGCCCATTTGCAGGAAAGTTTCCGCAAATAAAGAGTCTATTTAATCGGGTGTCTATTATTTAACCTTTTAACAATTCAACCTTTCAACAGGCATTTTTACTTCTTACTTCGCAATTAATTCCACATTCAACATGATCTCTTTCCCCTCCCTTTGAATTGTCACATCGACTTTATCGCCTGCTTTATATTCACCGATCGCATACATGAAATCGTAAATATTGTTAACCGTTTTTGTTCCGAATTTTGTGATGATATCGCCCGATTTCATTCCTGCCTTTGCAGCGGGGCCGCCTTCAGTTACGCCCGATAATTTATAACCGCTTCCGTTATAACCGAATTCGGGAACAGTACCAACTGATACACGGGCACGCGCGGCGCCCCTGTTAACCGGCTCTTCGACTTTTACATAATCAGGCCGTTTTGACCCGTTGTCAATCGCGAGGGCAAGATCGAAAACATATTTAACAACTTTAGCCTCGCCAACCGTATTGATTTTATCGGGTGTATCACTTGGTTTATGGTAATCGGAATGGGTACCTGTGAAGAAAAAGAGTATGGGAATATTTTTGTTGGAAAACGACTGGTGATCGCTTCCGCCTGAACCGCCGTCGCTAAGTCCCAGCTTAAATCCGTATTTATTGTATCTGTCGAGCAGATCCTTCCACTGGGAAGAAGTACCCGCGCCGATAACGGTTAAACTGTTTTCCGCATTCAGTCTGCCGATCATGTCCATGTTCAGCATAGCGTCTATATTTTTCAGGTCTACAGGTGAATTGTTTGTGAAGAACGTTGAACCGAGAATACCTAATTCTTCTCCAGAGAAGGCAATAAAAATAATGCTTCGTTTTAAATATTCCTGGATCGATCCGAATTTCTCGGCGATTTCCAGCAGTCCGGTCGCACCGGAGGCATTATCATCGGCACCATGATGGATCAACGGTTCTTTTCCCTTATACATTGAAGCTTCCCTTAGCTGGTCAATTCCAAGGTGATCATAGTGAGCGCCGATAACAAGATACTCATATTTTAATGCTGGGTCGGTTCCTTCGAGAACTCCTGCAACATTGCGTCCTGTCTTCTCGATCGCTTTCGTCCCGGTTGATATGTCCACCTTTACTCCGGTGAATGTGAATGATGCGGGTTTTTTATCGCTGTCTATTTTTTTCTGGCGGTCGGCAAAATTCAGTCCGGCCGAAGAGAATATCTGATCGGTGATGTTTCTTTTGATCTGTAATACGGGAAATTCTTTGATTGACCCGGCTCCGTCGTAATGAAGTTCCATTAAAGGATCGTCGTCGTTTTTGGGGACATAGCCATTGACAAAAATGATTCCCGCGGCCCCTTTCTCTTTTGCGGTAATTGCTTTTTGACGGTATGTTGAATATCGGTCGAATTCCGTCTTGGCGCTGTCGTGTTCCGGATTATAACGCATAACGAGTACGATTTTATCTTTTACATCGATCCCGGCATAGTCGTCATAGTTTAATTTGGAAGCGGAGATTCCGTAACCGGCGAATACGATTTCACCGGAGTATTTCGAATTGCCGGAAAAAGGAGCGGTTATAAAATCCGTTTTGAGCTTGAGCAGTGTCTCGTTTGAATTAATTTTCAGCGCAAGCGTATTGGACCCGGTCAGTTCCACTCTCTCTATGAATGGAAACTCCTGGAACCAGCCGTCTTTGAATAAAGGTTTGAGGCCGTAGATCTGGAATTCATTTTTGATATATTCGCCTGCTTTCCGTTCCTCCGGGCTCCCTGTAAACCGCCCTTTCATGTCATCCGACGCGAGATAGTATACATCCGCTTTTATTTCTTCGGGTGTGATTTCAGGATTGTGAATTCTATTTTGTGCCTGGACTGAAAAAACGATTGTAAAGATCAGAAGGAGAGCAATCTTTTTCATACTTATCCTCTTTGAGATTATATTAGTTTTATGAAGTTAATATTATTCCGGTATATGAACCAAGTACTTATTCTTATATCAAATGACTATTTGGGCCACTATCCCGCCGATGAAAAAAGCTGTAACCCAGGTGCCTACCCATATAAGAAGACCTTCTTTCCATCCGCGCTCTTTAAGCATTACGACAAAAGAGGCGATGCACGGGACAAATAGTGTAATGGTTATAATTGCCACCGTTTTTTGCATTACGGTAAGCGACATGTGAAAGAGCCCGGCTGCGCCGAAATCGCGCCGTATCATACCCATAACGAATGCATATGAAGCTTCCTTCGGTAGTTTAAGCCAGTGAACTGTGAACGGTGATAATAGATTCTGCCAGATCTGAAGTAAACCGGTAATTTCCATTATTCCGACTGCTAATGCGCCTACGAAGAACCAGAAACTTGCCTCCTTCATGAAGCCGAGGCTCCTGTAAAAAGTCTTTTTGAAAACATTATTCATTCTCGGAAACCTGATCATCGGCAGATCAATTAGAAGGGGAGAGCTCTCTCCGGGGAGCATTTTATTCAAAGCCGTAGAGAGAATAATCAGGACAGTTCCGATTACACCTATATAGAGAAGAATTGCCTCAGGCCCCGCACCGGTAAGAAGAGCCGCGATTACGGCAAGCTGTGCCGAGCAGGGGATAACAAATTGGAGAATTGCCGTGACAATCGATTTCTCCCTTTCCGTTCCGAGCAGCCGTGTTGTAACGTTTGCCATTGTTATACAACCGAATCCGAGCATGATCGGAATCACCGCCCTGCCGTTCAGTCCGATTTTATTGAATGATCGGTCCAGCATTGTAGCCAGACGCGGAAGATATCCGCTGTCCTCAAGAAGCGCCATGATAAAATAGAATCCGATAACTAGTGGGAGAAGCAGGCAAATCAGGTAGGTTGTGGTCATTGTGACAACACCGAACTCACCGAAGAAAATTTGAACGAATGGGTTTTGATACCGGAATTCAACCTGTTTCCCGGGTTTGCCGAGATATGATTCAAATTCCTTTTTCAACGTACCATCGCTATTAATACCCGAAGGAAATTCGAATTTTTTATGATCTGAAATGGAACCGTGGCCGTCACGGAGCGTCATTTCGATATTGACAGGTGTGAATTCTCCTACAAATGTTTTTATATTGTATTCAAATAACTCTCTGCCTATCCGGTTTTCAGTAAATTTAACGATGCGCTTTGAGATTAATTCACCTATAAAAAAGTAGACTAGAACCAGGAGAACGGCCAGTATCGGCAGTCCGGTTACCGGGTTGAGCGACAATCTTCCGAACAGACTTAAAATTTCCCCTTTTCTCGAATCTTCATGCTCGGAAAAATCGACAATTTCATTAACGCGGCTGCGGCGCTGGATATATAATTTCTCGCGCTGATCTGAAGTACCCGGTTTTGTGCCGTAACGTTCCGCGATTGAAAAGTCGCCTTCGAGAATTAAAAGAGCATCTGATTGAGGAATTGACCTTTCCCTAAAAGTCTGGATTATAGAATTAAGGTCGGCACCTTGAATGCCTTGACGGGCAAGTTCAATTGCATCATCTATTTTATCGAATCCGTATTTATTAACAGCCGCGGTGGGAATCACCTCAACGCCGAGTTCTTTGGAGAGCTTTTCAATATCGATAACTATCTTGCGTTTTTTAAGTTCGTCGCTGAAGTTGAGTAGTACGGAAACTTTTTTCCCCATCTCGATAAGCTGAAGAGTGAGGAACAGGTCGCGGTCCAAATTGATCGCGTTCACTATATTCAGAATGACATCAGCTGAAAGTATAATATCGCGCGCTACTTTTTCCTCATCGTTGAATGAACCAACACCATAAATACCGGGCGTATCATACACTTCGTCCCCTTTATACCGGCATTTGGTGATCGAGACAGTCGTGCCCGGGAAATTGGAAACGTCAACATACATACCGCTCATGTAATTGAAGAAGCATGATTTCCCGACGTTAGGATTTCCGACCAATACAATTTTCTGCTTCCCGGTATCCGGTTCATCTTCTTTATTTTGGAGCAGAAATAAATCTGCATTATTCTCCGGATTCAGTGCATTCTCCGTCTGAATTCTCTAATTTCATTTGAGTGTAATTTTTATTTTTTTAGCCAGGTCGAACCCCAATGCGATTTCCTGCCGGTTCTTTTGCACCACGATAGTCCCGCCGGGAAGGCGCTGGATGCATTTCAGCGAATCTCCTTCGGTTATTCCGAATCGGATTAGCTGCGATTTAACATTTCCCTCAGGCAGTTTTATCACAGTTATTGACTTCCCTTTTTTTGCTTTATCGAGAGTAGTAGTATTAACCATTTTTGTTCTGTTTGCAATTTGGATTGCCGCACTTTCCGAAAATATTGAATGAATAGCCCGATGCTTCGAATCCTGTATTCCCCGAAATCTGCTCGACGATTTTTCGAATTTGCGGATGGGAAAATTCTCTTATGGCACCGCAGGTTGTGCAGATAAGGTGGTCATGGTTTTTTTTCCCGACGTTGGACTCATAGCGTGTTTTATTTTCACCGAAATTCCGTTTGGACAGCAAGTCACATTGGGCGAGGAGCTCAAGCGTGTTATATACGGTTGCTCGTGAGACATTGGCCAGATTGCTTCTCATTTTTACGTATAACTCATCGGCATCAAAATGGCCTTCGAATTCCATCGTGTAATCAAGTATTTCAAATCTTTCGAAGGTAATCCGACCGTCACCTCTTTTTAAGAATTTTCTGAATTCCTCATGCGCAATCTCTCTTTCCAATCTCAAATCCGGTAATTATTTAGATTTAGTCTATATAAAAATATGAAGAGTGATATTTAAAAGCAAAGGGTTTCCATTTTATATTACTGTCGAATAGGTTATTTTATCAGGGTAAAACCGAAAAAATTTCAGCAATTGAACTTTTCACTTATAGAAAGAGGTTAATATGTCAAATACATTCGAGGTAATCGAACGAATCGGGGTTTCAACCGAAGGAGTAACTGAAGCGGTTAAAGAAGCGGTCTTGGAGGCCAGCCAGGAAAAAAAGATCGGCTGGTTCGAGGTGATCGAACAGCGGGGCCGGGTTACTTCCGAAGGGAAAGTGGAGTTCCAGGTTAAAATCCGGATCGGAAGGAAATTAAAAGATTAGAAAGGAGCAGGTTATGTCAGTAAAAGTCGGCGATACAGCACCCGAATTCAAATTAAGGGATACAAACGGAACAATTGTCGCATTGAGCGATTTTAATGGGAAGAGCAACGTTGTCCTTCTTTTTTTTCCGGCAGTGGGAACGGGCGTATGTGAGAAGGAATTATGCTCAACCCGCGACAGTATGAAGGATTATGAAACCCTTAACGCTCAGGTGTTTGCAATAAGCGTTGACGGTCCTTTTTCCCAAAAACTGTGGGTCGATAAACATAAATTTAATTTCCCGTTATTGAGCGATTTCAACAAAGAAGTATCGCCGAAATACGGGTCGTTCTACGATGTATGGCTTCCCGGTAAATGGGATCTCAACGGTGTTTCCAAACGGTCCGCATTCGTAATCGGTAAGGATGGCATTATCCGTTATGCGGAAGTACTCGAAAATGCCGGCGAAGAACCGAATTATAAAGCTGTTCAGGAAACTCTTAAAAAACTTTCATAAATGGGAAATAATAATCTAAGTTGAGTTTCTCTGGGAATAATTCAAGAGGAAAAAGTGGAACCCGGTAAAAAAGCTCCGCAGTTCACTCTCGCGGACCAGGACGGCAATAAGGTATCCTTGAAGGATTTTAAGGGCAGGAAAGTTGTGCTCTATTTTTATCCGAAAGACATGACCCCCGGCTGCACGCAGGAAGCCTGCGGCTTCCGCGATTCATTCCCGGATTTCAGGAAATTAAATACCGCGGTTCTCGGAATCAGCGCAGATCCGGCAGTATCTCATAAAAAATTCGTTGATAAATACGAACTCCCTTTTACATTATTGAGCGACTATAACAAAGAAGTGGTCGAAAGTTACGGAGTTTGGAGAGAGAAAAGCATGTACGGTAAAAAGTATATGGGAATAGAACGGACAACTTTCTTAATCAACGAAGAAGGAAAAATCACCAGGATATTTCCTAAGGTTAAGGTTGCCGGGCATGTAGAAGAAGTAATAAAGGCATTGAAGGAAAAATAAATTAATGATTTATGTAACCCGCCGGGAAGTATTCAGTGCTTCTCACCGGCTCTTCAATCAGAATTTTTCATCCGAAGAGAATCAGCGTGTTTACGGCAAGTGCAATAATCAAAACGGGCACGGGCATAACTATATCCTGGAAGTTGTTGTGGCAGGTGAATTGGACACCGCGACCGGCTATCTTATTGATCTCAAACTGCTTAAAGAAATCATTTATGAGAATGTTATCAGGAAAGTCGATCATAAGAACTTGAATCTGGACGTTGATTTTCTGGCAGGTACTATTCCCACTTCCGAAAATATTGCCGTCGGGATCTGGAACCAGCTCGTGGATACGATTCCCTCCGGTAAATTATTTTCGGTTAAGTTGTACGAAACGGAAAATAACTATGTTGAATATAAAGGAGAAAAGGGGCAGTGAATCAGAGCAAATTGGAAGAGATAGTTAGGAATTTGATAACGGAGTTAGGCGAGGATACGCGAAGGGAAGGGCTTGAGAAGACGCCCCACCGGGTGGCGAAAGCTTATGAATTTTTTACACAAGGATACAAACAAGAAATAAAAGAAATTCTTAACGGAGCAGTGTTTGAAGAAAAATACGATGAGATGGTAATTGTGAGGGATATCGATTTTTACAGCATGTGCGAACATCACCTGCTCCCTTTCTACGGCAAGGTCCATATAGCGTATATACCCGACGGTAAAATAGTCGGCCTGAGTAAAATTCCAAGGATAGTCGATGTTTACGCCAGGAGGCTTCAGGTGCAGGAACGGATGACCCAGGAAATAGCAGATACAATTGAGCAGTTCTTGAATCCAAGAGGTGTTGGGGTAGTAGCCGAAGCATACCATATGTGCATGATGATGCGGGGAGTGCAGAAACAGAATTCGACAACGATAACAAGCGCTATGCACGGCATCTTTAAATCCGATGCCCGTACCAGGAGTGAATTAATGGATCTTATATCCCACAAAAGAATATGAGTCCTGCTAAAACTAAAGCCATCTGGATTACAGGAGCTAGCTCGGGGATTGGAAAAGCAATGGCCGAAAAATTTGTTAAGAATGGTCTTATTGTGCTCGCTTCAGCACGCAGACTGGATCAGCTTGAGAAAATAAAAGAGGAAATTGGGCACTCTGGAGACGGGTTCAAACCATTCAGTTTGAATGTGAAAGATTATAAAGGGATTAATAAGTTTGTTGAAGAAGTATCAGGCCAATGTGAAATAGACTGTTTAATCAACAACGCAGGCGTTACTTCATTCAAACCGGCGATTGAAAATACACTTGCAGAGATAGAAGAAATAATTAACGTCAACCTTCTGGGTTCAATCTATGCCGTAAAATCCGTCCTTCCCGGAATGCTGGAAAGGAAAAGGGGAACAATAATTAATATTTTATCAGCAGTAACTCATAAAGTATTTAATAATAGCAGTGCTTATTCCGCATCAAAGTGCGGGCTGCAGGCATATTCAAAAGTACTGCGCGAGGAATTGCGCGATCAAAATATCCGCGTTATAAACGTTTCACCCGGCGCCACAGCAACCCCGATCTGGCCCGCGACAGTAACGGAAAATTATTCTAATATTATGATACATGCTGAAGACCTGGCTAACCTTATTTTCGATATTTATTCGGAAAGTAGTAATATGGTAGCCGAGGAAATTCTGGTCCGGCCTCTCACTGGAGATTTATAACCGGAAGGCACAAAAAAAATCCCGCTCTTCGCGGGATTTTTATTATTTCTCATCTTTTGGACCATCGTGTTTGAAGCCATTATGCATCCATCCGCGGTTCATCTTCTCTCCGCGCTGGGCCAACCCGCCGTCGATCATTTTTCCTATATGTTTCAACAGAGACTGTTTCTGATCATCGTTTAGGATTTTATAAATGTCGAGCCATTGCTTGACAACCGAACGTTTCATATCGGATTGAAGTTTGCTGTTTTCATCGATCAATTGAAGAATTTTTACGTCATCAATATTCCTATCCTTTATCATTTTTTTAAGATCCAGCCGGTTTTTTGCAATACCGGACTTTATGTCGATTAAGGACTGTTGATTTTTATAACTTATATCATCGAACTGTTTTTGCTGTTCCGGTGTTAATTTCAATAATCTCTTTACATTATCCACGTTAAAATGATGTTTAGGACCCTTGAAAGGCTGTGAATAAGCATATATTGAACTAATTAAAAGAAATGCTGATAAGAGAAGCACGAACTTTTTCATTTTATTTTCCTCTTTAATTGTGAATACGTAATTTCAGTCTGGTAGTTCGACATTATTTGTGAACCCTTGGTTTAATTAATGTAATTAAACCATTTTAGCGATAACAATGTCCATAAAGTAACAAATTGAAGGCATGGAACAAGAAAACGATTTCGACGTGGTTAAAAGATTTCTCAATGGTGACGAAACCGCCTTCAATTTGATTGTTCGTAAATATCAGAAGAAGATTTATTGGCATGCGCGGCAGATGGTGGGAAATCATCTTGATGCCGATGAGGTCACTCAAGAAGTATTGATAGTTATATACAAAAAGTTAAGGACTTTTAACTTCGGATCCTCGCTCTATACTTGGATATACAGAATAGTAAGTACAAGAAGTCTTAACCAAATTAGAAAACGGCAGATTAAAAAGTTCTTTTCAATCGATGATGATGAAAGCCAGATTGAGATAATCGACGAGAAGGATATTGTCGAGGATATTTCAAACAGAGAAAGACTGGCGAGGTTGAATAAAATTCTCGAAAAGATCCCGGCCAAACAAAGGCAAGTGTTTATTTTCAGAAACTTTGAGCAGCTTTCGTACGATGAGATATCCAAGATTACGGGTAAAAGCGTTGGCGGATTAAAAGCAAATTATTTTCACGCACTAAAGAAAGTGCTGGAGTTGACAAATGAAAAGGAATAATGACCAAATTTTAAAATACCTCGCTGATATGATGAATGAAACCGAGAAGGCGGAATTTGAGACCCTAGCGCAATCTTCGGTGGAAATTAGAAATACTCTTACATCAGTTAAGGATTATATTTTCAGTATTCAATATCCTACCGAAGCTGATGATCGTTATTTTGTAAACCTGCTTCCAAAGATTCGGGAAAGATTGGAAAAACAGAAAAATCCTTCAGTATTAAAGAAATTTTATTATTTTACTTCAACGGTTTCTGCTGGGATCGTGGCGTTGCTGTTTCTCTTTAAACCGGTAACCAATTTCGATCAGAATTACAAGCAGTTGGCCAGCGAAGTAGCTCAAAATATATCGGACCAGGAGGTATCGCAGAAATATTTCGCGGATCTTGAAACAGACCCCCTCTCTTTATTAAGTCATGAAGAAGATGAGGATATTAATACACTTCTGCCTTCAGAGATTGATCTGGGTGATATATCTGCTTCGAATCTTCTAAAGGAATCCGTTGTCGATGAATATTCCGGTATTCACAATTTTTCCGATAATGAATTGGAAAAAATCGCGAATAGTCTTAATTCGCTCAATGTTAAATAGGTATTGATATGAAGAAACTCCTTTTATTTATTCTTATTATCCTGATTTCTTTACCGGTTCTTGAAGCTCAGGAAAAGAATTTTCATCAGTCGGATAAACCTCTCAAAAGAATTGAGGATTGGGAGAAGATTAAACTTATTGAAATATTGAATCTGAATGAGGATCTTTCGGTTCGTTTTTTCGCCAGGAGAAATGAACATCAGAGAAAAATGAAGGAACTGATCGACAAACGGGATTTGGCTGTTCAGCAGATGGAAAAAGAGATTAAGGATGGTGCTAAACCTTCGGACGGCGGTTACCGGGAACAGGTAAACAGTCTGATCTCAATGGAACATAAATTTCTAAAAGAAAGAGAAACTTATTATAAATCATTAGACGATTTGCTATCACCCGATCAGATAGCCAAGCTTTACATATTCGAGGTTAAATTCCGGAGGGAACTTCGCGAAAAACTGATGGGCCAGAAGATGCATCCTTAATTTAGCGTATACCACAAGAAATAGACCCAAGATTGATTTGCATTTTGTTAATGCTACTGATATTTTTGTCACACTATTTTTTGCGGAAGTGGTGAAATTGGTATACACGCTACTTTGAGGGGGTAGTGCCCGTTCGGGCGTAGGGGTTCGAGTCCCCTCTTCCGCACAATAAAATAAGTAAAAAGTTGAGAGTTAAAGGTGAAAATCATTGTTGATTTTTGAAGAAATTAAGAAATCAACTAATAAGCATTCTATAATTCACAGAACCTAACACTCGAAACTGGATTGATCTTAACTTCACTGTTAACCTTCTTTATAGCATTTTACTAAGTCACGGTTTCTAAAATTCAAAACCTATCACTCTTCACTCATCTATCCTTTTAAATTTGTTGAATAAATTTTACGCAGCTTTTTTTGCAGGGTTTCGATATTCTGTCGAATTTAGATATATTGCGTCCAAAATATGGAAAAAGATGACAACCAGCGTACTTTTTATAGGCGACATTGTCGGGCAACCGGGACTTGATATAGTCCAGATGTACCTGCCGAGTCTCCAGAAAAAATATAGAATAGATATTACAATCGTAAACGGTGAAAATGTAGCCGATGGCAAAGGCTGTACCGAGAAGGAAGCCAAAACACTTTTCGAACTCGGCGTTAACGTCATTACAGGAGGAAATCATACATGGGATAAACACCAATCCCAGGAGTTTCTGAAAAAAGAACCGCGTGTAATCCGGCCGCTGAATTATCCGAAAGGAACATTCGGCAACGGTTTTCTTTTAATCGATAATCCTAAAGGGAAAGTTGCGGTTATCAATCTGCAGGGGAGATCGTTTATGGCCCCGATTGATTGCCCGTTCCGGGCATCCGATTGGATCCTATCAAAAATAAAAACGGAAACAAAAATTATAATTGTTGATTTCCATGCCGAGGCAACCGCCGAAAAGCTAGCGCTTGTTAATTATCTCGATGGGAAAGTTTCCGCCGTTATCGGGACGCATACTCATGTACAAACTTCCGATGAAAGAATCTTTGCCAACGGTACGGGGTATATCACCGACTGCGGAATGACGGGACCATATGATTCGGTGATAGGAATGAAAACGGAGGCGGCAATTAATCGCTTTCTCTTCCAGACTCCGCAAAAGTATCAAACAGCCACCGATAACGTACATCTTGCCGGATTTTTTATGAAGATCGATTCGACAAACGGGAAAGCGGTGGAAATCGAACGAATCTTTATCCCGGAGTTCGACAAAAAAATAAATACCGAAGCGTGAGAGTTGAAGTAAAAAGTGAAAAGTGAAACAGTAAAAACTCATAACTAAAAACTTAAAACTGATCATATGCCTGTTATTATCGACGGTAAGAAAATAGTTGCTGAAATCAAAGAAGAATTAAAACAGAAAGTTTCCTGGCTTATTTCCCTTAACATAAGAGTCCCCGGGTTAGTAACAATATTGGTGGGCGAAAACCCCGGATCGGTTTCCTACGTCACATCAAAGAGCAAAGCTTGCAATGAAATCGGGATGCTTTCAAAAATTGAAAAACTTCCCGCGGATATACCGGAAGATGCCCTTCTCGATTTAATCGGCTACTACAACTCAAACGACAATTATCACGGTATCCTTGTGCAGCTGCCGCTTCCGCGTCATATCAACAAGGATAAGGTAATTGAAAAGATAGTACCTTGGAAAGACGTCGATGGGTTTCATCCTACAAATGTAGGTAACCTTGTTATAGGGAAGGAGACCTTTTTCCCCTGCACTCCTTTCGGGATAGTGGAATTGCTGAAAAGGTATAAGATTGAGACGAGCGGAAAACATGTTGTAGTTGTTGGCCGCAGCAATATCGTAGGTAAACCGATTGCCAATATGATGCTGCAGAAAAAAGATTATGCGAACGCGGTCGTTACGGTATGCCATAGCGCTGCGAAAGATTTGGGCCATTTTACAAGAGATGCCGATATACTTATCGCCGCGATCGGGAAGCCCAAATATATTACCGAGGATATGGTGAAGGAAAACGCGGTAGTAATTGACGTCGGTATAAACCGTGTCCCCGATTCTTCGGCGGTAAAAGGCTACAGGATAGTAGGAGATGTGGATTTCGAGAATGTGAAGGTAAAAAGTTCTTATATTACTCCCGTTCCGGGAGGGGTCGGATTGATGACTATAGCTATGCTGCTGCAAAATACTTTTCTTGCGTATATTAAAATTACAAAACAAAAATTGGCGTGAATATGAGCTCCGGTATTGTCGACAAAGTCGTATCTCAGATTTTTATTGAAAAAGCGCTCCAGGACTTTTATTGTCACGGCACTACATGTGCCGGATGGGAGCGGAATGTTGTAGACCAGCCCTCGGCAGTGAAATCAATCATCGATAAGGGCGCTGAAAGAATTGCCGCCGGCATCGGAGTTAGCCCGGAATTGATTGATAAGGAAATCGCACGTATGATCGATCATACGCTGTTGAAGCCGGATGCAACACCAGATGAAATTAAAAAACTTTGCGAAGAAGCCCGTACCTATTCATTCGCCTCGGTCTGTATCAATCCCTGTTATGTTACTCAATGTCATGCGCTTCTGAAGGGTTCGAAAGCGAAAGTATGTACGGTGATCGGATTTCCATTAGGCGCGAATACAACCGAAATTAAACGAGCTGAAGCCGAACAATGCCTTCAGAACGGAGCCCAGGAAATTGATATGGTCATCAATATCGGTATGCTGAAGCAGGGAAACTACAACTTTGTATTTAACGATATAAACCAGGTTGTCCTGGCGGCAAAAAAATATAACGCTCTCTGCAAAGTGATTATCGAAACAGCGATTCTGACCGACGAGGAAAAGATTAAAGCATGCATTCTTGCCAAAGAGGCAAAAGCTGATTTCGTTAAAACCTCTACCGGATTCAGTAAAGGGGGAGCGACAGCAGGTGATGTCGCCCTGATGAAATATGTGGTAGGCTCAACCGTAGGTGTTAAAGCATCGGGAGGAATCAGAACCACTGAAGACGCCAAATTGATGATCGCCAGCGGCGCGGAAAGAATCGGCGCAAGCGCGAGTGTGAAGATAGTAAAGGGAGAAACAGTCAAAGCGGGCGGCTATTGAGCCTGTTTCACGGTAATTAGTGCACCCGGAATTTCTTATTTATAGGAGATGATTTTTCCCCTCGTAAATTTTGAGGAGTTATTGGTTTTAGATCTTAATGTATTAAGTACCGACGACGGTTTTACGGCCGAGGTGCCCTCGATAAGAGGGTGCGAAAGCTGGGCTCATACCGAAGACGAGGCGATTGATAAGACTATCGATATGCTGAAGTTTTATATGCAGGCTAATTCCAGTAAGAATTATAAAATCGATAAAGCGCGCAGGGAGGGTAGGCTCACAGTATATAAACTGGTTTTTGATAAATAATGAGAGAGTTTAAAACAGGGGAACGACTAAAAAGAATTATGGATACTGTCTCGGCGCGGCAATTCTCGCTTCGCGTGGTAATGGAAAATATTCATGACCCTCATAATGTCAGTGCCGTATTCAGAACGTGCGATGCCGTCGGGGTACCAAAAATAAGCCTTCTTTATACTATTGAGTCATTCCCCAAAATCAGCAAAACGTCCTCCTCGTCTGCGAATAAATGGATCGAAACTGAAAAGCATACTTCCGCCGATTCCTGTTTCGACCTGTTGCGGAATGAGGGATTTAAAGTTTACGCGAGTATGCTGAATAAGAACGCCGTCAGTCTTTTCGATATTGACTTTACAAAAAAAATCGCGCTTGTATTCGGCAATGAAAAACGTGGTGTGTCGCACGAGGCGGAATTACTAGCCGACGAAACTTTTTATATACCGATGCGGGGCATGATCCAGAGCCTTAATGTTTCCGTAGCAGCCGCCGTCGCGCTCTATGAGGCTTCCCGGCAGAGAAACGAGAAAGGGATGTATAGCCGGAGCGAACTTTCTAATGGGGAACTTGAACAATTAATTGATTTATGGTGTAAAAAATGAGACAGGAATTCGAAAAAATACAAAGTGTTCGCGGCTCTCTTAAATTGTGCGGCGATAAATCGATCTCTCACAGAGCCGTAATGTTCGCCTCGATGGCTGATGGCGTCTCGCATATCTTCAATTGCTCCGAGTCTGAAGATGTTTCATCTTCAATTGCCTGTTTTGAAAAGCTCGGGTGTACCTTTGTGCGGAAAGGGGATACAGTGACCGTAACAGGCAAAGGTTTCAAAGGATTCAGCAAACCCAAAGAAGCGCTTTATGCCGGCAATTCAGGCACCACTACACGGCTGATAAGCGGAATTTTGTGTGCCCAGAATTTTGAAACTGAAATAACAGGCGACGAATCACTTTCCCGCCGTCCTATGACACGTATTATATGGCCCCTGAGATTAATGGGAGCGAGAATTTCGGGGAATGAAAATGGGATGCTTCCTCTCTACATCGAACCTCCGTTTTCTCTCAAACCTGTTAATTACAGACTGCAGATCCCAAGCGCGCAGGTAAAAAGTGCCCTTCTTTTATGCGGCTTGCATATTGAGGAAGAAACGGCTATTCTTGAGCCTGTAGCTACGCGGAACCATACGGAAAAACTGCTCGGTCTCAGGGTGGAGCCTTCCGCATTAGGGAAAAAAATTTACGTATCGAAGAAAAACTACCCGCAGCCGTTTGATATTACGGTTCCGTCCGATATCTCAAGTGCCGCTTTTTTCATTGTTTTGACCCTCCTTTCCAAACGCTCGGAAATTGTTATGGAAAATTTATCGGTAAATGAAACCCGTACAGGTATAATTGAAATTCTCAGGGAGATGGGGGCTAAAATTGAAATAGAGGATCTCCGTAAGGAAAAAGGAGAGGATATTGGAAATGTACGCGTTCTTTCGAGTAAATTGAAAAATGTTCCGATACCCGAAAGTCTCGTGCCCAATATAATCGATGAAATTCCGGTACTTGCCGTTGCCGGTATTTTTGCCAAGGGAAATTTTAAAATTACAAACGCTAAAGAACTAAGGATAAAAGAATCGGACAGAATCAAATCACTCTGTCAGAATTTCAGACGCGCAGGTCTCGATGTCAAGGAATTCGACGATGGATTCGAACTGATCGGAGAAGCCTCGGAGAGAAATACGATGTTCGAAAGTTTTGGCGATCACCGCATCGCAATGGCGTTCGGAGTATTAAGCATGCTGACGAAAGAGGGGGGTGCAGTAAACGATTTCGAATGCGCAGCTATTTCCAATCCCGATTTTATGAAACAGGTTAAAAGTCTGGCTCAAAGCTCCAAAATCTGATGTTCGAACTTATTTATCGCTAATTCGTTGTAAAGCCATTGTAAAATTTCAGTTCCGTATTTGTTTGCGAAGTAGATCCAGTTGATCTCACGCTCCTGAAGACTCCCATTTGGGAAAAGGACATTCCTGACTTTGGTTATCTGCCTGATGCTTGAATCATATTTCCTTTTTTGAGCGTCCTGAGCCTTGTTCTTCAGATAATTCAGCGATTCCTCCATTCTCTGCTTGGCTTTTATACTCATATCAATTAGACTCTTGTCAATTTTAATCAGGTCGGCGTCGATTGAACTAAGCGAACTTAATATTTCGTTTAGTGAGCGTTCAAATATTCTCTCGAGGTCGATTTCGGATGAGGTTGAAACCACCTTTTGAATGAATCGTTCCTCCTCGATGAAAATATCTTTGTATTCCAGATTATACTTTTCCAATATAGCCTTTACACCCTTTTCAACAATAGTAGCGGAGGAGCGGGGATATACTATCGGCATGTCGATGCCGTACATATCGTATAAAGGCGAAACTTGCGCAAAGTAGCTGATTTCACCGGGTCCTCCGACATAAAATCCTGTCGGGAAAAGGAAATCCTGGCAAATAGGCCGTAACAAAACATTAGGGCTGAATTTTTCGGGTGACGATTCCACGAGTGAGAGGAGTTCCTCTTTTGAAAATTTTTTTCTTTTCCCTTTCAATCTGTATTCTCCGGTATCGGTAGGTTCAATTAAAAGGCGTTCATTATCCTCCAGATAAAATAAGTTGATAGCCTTAACTTTAACCTGTGCGTGATAAAGTTCCTCCAATTCCGCACTCCGTTCAATGAGATAACCTGCGTGATCGGTAAAATTGGCTATCTCTTCCGCGAAAATCGGTTTTAATATTTTCCGTATTTCAATATCAAGAGGATTAAAAATTATAAGACCGTATTCATCAAAGAATGAGAACATTAAATCACGAAACGATTCTAAAAATGTTTTTCCCGGTTTATAGATCAATTTAAGTGAATCTAAAAGTCCCGCCTTAAATTCCGTCCCGCGCAAAGAGTTTCCGATTGTGTTGAAAACTGACTCCAGGTTCTCGTTAAAGACCAGAAGTCCGATCGAATTTCTGTTGTTATCTTCCGGAAGCCCGTCATCGTATTTAACCGAGATAAATTGATTCTCATCGTTTAAAATTGAAACTGAACTTACCTCATCGTAATCGTGATCGTCGCCTTCAAGCCAGAAGACCGGAACAAAATTGAAACCTTCATAATTATCTTTAAGGTAATGGCACAACTTAATCGCCGTTATCGATTTATATATCGTATAAAGGGGGCCGCCCAGCATGCCGAGCTGCTGACCCGTAACGACGGCTATGGTTTTTTCCGATTTAAGCGCTTCAATATTTTGCCTGGTTTGATTCGAAACCGATTCATCCCTCCTGTACTGGTCTTTGATTATTCGGTAGATCTGCTCCCTGTGAGGCCGGCCTTTTTCTGATATCTGCCTGAAAAAGGGAAGATATGAGTTCGTATCCCTGAAATTCCGTTTATAAAAACGTTCTACATTCTTAAATTCCGACAAGTAATCCAAAAATAGATTCTGATGTGTCGGAATATCTGAAAAATTGATGAACATTTTATCTCCCGTTGTAAATTAAAAACCATTATCTTAATAACTGATTTTTATAAGAATCTTATCGAAGTCCTTACATTTCCAGTTGAAATTTATAAATTTTTTTCTTCATATTTAGTCACAAAAAGAATCGTGGGAAGGAGTTGAGATGGCATCACGGTATATCATATCTGTCGATTTCGGCGGTACTAAAATTCTTGCAGCGCTTATTGATTCTAAAAATCATATTATTTCGCGGGTTAAAATTGCCAGCGACGTGGACAAAGGAAGGGAATACCTGATTGAATCGATCGCCGATTCGGTAAAAAAAATATTAAAAGAACAAGCTCTTAAGAAAAATAGGATAAAGGCCGTCTGCATGGGTGTACCCGGGACCGTTAATCCCTCGACCGGTTTGATCGGCGTTGCACCTAATCTTCGGATTAAAAATTTTAACATCAAGCGGGCACTTGAAAAAAAAATCGGAATACCGGTCCTTATAGAAAACGATGTCAATCTGGCCGGCCTCGGTATTATGAATTTCGAGGTGGATCAAAGCGTTAAGAATGCCCTTGTTGTTTTTATCGGCACCGGGATCGGGGGAGCTTTGTTCTTTGACGGGAAGTTGTACAGGGGTTCGTCGTTTTACGCCGGCGAAATTGGTCATATGCTGATCAACCATGAGGGATCTCTCCTCGTCAAAGGGAGAAAATCGACCTTTGAATCGCTCGCGAGCCGCACTGCCATAGTGAAAGAAATAAAAAGGGAATTATCAAAGAAAAAACGGAGCTTCCTTTATTCATACCGTTCACCTAAAAAGATTCTTAAGAGCAAAGTTTTGGCAGAAGCTGTTAAAAAGAAAGATCCTCTGGCCGTCAAATATGTTTCCTATGCCTCGGAAATTATTGGAACGGTTCTGGGGAGTATAGCAACCCTTCTCAATATCGATACAATCATCCTCGGCGGCGGTGTAATTGAAGCGATGGGCGGGTTTATGCTTCCGATAATTAAAACCTCATTCAAAGAGGCGGTTCTAAAAGAACCCGGAAAATTTGTGAAGATAAAAACGACAAAACTGGGCGATGACGCTGCTCTGTTCGGGGGTATAGCCCTGGCCCATGAATTCCTGGAATAATGAGCGGGATTTATTGACTATCGGTAAAAGAGTTTTCTATCTCCTCGATTTTATGACTCAATTCGGTCCATGACACATATTCGGTTTCAAGTTCATTTTTTACTTTCCCGTATTCTGTATTTTTTGATTTTGATGTCTGAGGGTTGGTAAAAATATATGGATCGGATAATTCCTTTTCCAAGCTGATCCTGATCAGCTCCATCCTGGTTATATTCTCTTCGCACTTCTTCAGTCTCTGTTTAAGGTCCTTTGTCTGGAGATATTTCTGCTGCCTCTTCTCCGCTTCCGATCGTTTCTGATCTTTCTTTGAGTTCCTTTGTTCGGAGCCTGCCGATACTTTCTTTGATTCTTCATCAGATTCTTTATGCTTTGTGACATAATAATCTATTCCGCCAGGGAAGATTTTAACTTTTCTATCACGGATTTCCAGAACTTTGTTCGCAACCGGTTCAAGGAAATCGATATCATGAGAAACGATAATAAGTGTTCCATCGAAGTTGATCAGAGCTTTCCGCAGTATTTCCTTTGACGAAAAATCGAGATGGTTGGTCGGTTCATCCAGTATTATTAAATTACTTTCGGTGAGCAGGAGGCGGGCCAAAGCTACGCGGCTCTTCTCACCTCCGGAAAGAATTTTAACTTTTTTAAAAACATCGTCGCCTGAAAACAAAAAAGATCCGAGAATAGCACGCAGGTGGCCAGGTGTAAGATCTTCATTAATCTCTTCAAGGGCATCTATAAGGTCGTTTTCACCGTTGAGTGAATTGGCGACTTCCTGTTCATAATATGAAATCAGAGTATTGTGCCCGTAAACGATCTTTCCGGTCGTCGGAGTTAATTTTCCCGCGATAATTTTTGCTATTGTCGTTTTCCCCGCGCCGTTCGGCCCTACAATAGCAATCTTATCGCCTCGTTCGATCTGGAGATTGACGTCATTCAACACTTCCAGATTTCCGTAGGATAAATTGACATGATCGAATTCGACCGGAAGAATACCGCTCCTTGGCGGATTAGGAAAACGGAGATCGATTTTTTTTTCTTCTTCGGCTATTGTAATTGCACCGATTTTTTCGAGCTGTTTGATTCTGCTTTGAACCTGTTTGGCTTTTGTAGCCTTATACCGGAATCTTTCGATGAATTGCTCTGTTTCCTTTATCTTTTTCTCCCGGTTCTTTTGCAGAAGTTTGAGTTGTCTTTCCCTTTCGTCTTTGAAAGAAAGGTAGGCTCCATAATTCCCGGGAAAGAAATTAATTTCCCTGTCGAAAATTTCTAATGTTTTAGCTGTTACACTGTTGATGAAATGCCTGTCGTGCGAAACAATGAGGAGCGAGCCGTTGTAGGTCTGAAGGTATTCCTCCAGCCATGTAAGAGTATCGATATCGAGGTGGTTGGTCGGTTCGTCCAGAAGGATCATCTCGTCATCGGACAGAAGAATTTTTGCCAATTGAATCCGCATCTGCCATCCGCCCGAGAATTCCTCGGTCATTCTTGTAAATTCATTTTTCCTGAATCCAAGTCCCTCCAGTACTTTTCCTATTCTTGAGTCAACCGAATAAAAATCCAATTCCTCTTTTTCATGCTGAAGCCCGCCAAGTTCTTCAAGAAGCTCATCACGGTCGTCGGGTGTCAAATATGGGGAATTGAGCGCCTCAATTATTTCCGTTTCGTGTCTGCCGATCGCGTCTATATCGGGGATGGATGATTTTACTTCTTCAAATAGCGTTCGTCCGTTAAACGCAATCAGGTCCTGTTGTAAATAACCGACGCTGATTCCTCTTTGTTTAATAATATCGCCTGATTCCGGCAGTTCTATGCCAAAGAGGAGTTTAAGGAAAGTCGATTTACCGGTTCCGTTTGATCCCACCAGTGCTATCTTATCATGCTTGCCGATTCTTAAATTGACATTTTCAAAAAGACTCTCACCGGTAAATTGAATTGACAGGTTTTTTATATCAATCATAAATCGACGCCGGTCCTATTTCCGTATTACGGCAATTTTTGAAGTCGTTACGTTGTTAGCTTCAAGATCGTATGCCGCGATGATATAAATGCCTGAGGCAACCAGGTTACCGTTCATATCTCGTCCGTCCCAAAAAGCGACTCTCCCGCCGGGTGAGTCGAAATCACGTATCACTTTCCCGGAGATGGTGAATATTTTAATATGGCTATCTTTGATTAATCCGTCGATTGTCACCTGGGTTGTCCCGGTCCCGGTTAATTTCATCGGATTCGGATAGATGAACAATCCGGAAAAACTGTCTTTTGGCTGAATTGAAGAAGTAGTAAGAGCGGCAAGTCCGTAGTTGGTTCCAATATAGGCAATTCCATTGAGAGGATCGAACGTGATGCTTGTAACACTATTATTCGGCAGCGGGCTATTGGAGGAAGTATACTGGCTCAGCAGATTTATTCCGTCGGACGATAAAACGAACACACCCGAGGTGGTTCCCACCCATTTATGGTCAAGCGGATCCACCGTAATACATGTTACCGGTTGATTGACGAGTGCATAAACACTGGTAATGGCAGAGGTTGCAGTAGGGTTGGTCGGGTTGTTGATTATATTTAATCCCAGGTTTGTTCCGACCCAGATGTAGCCCTTTTTGTCGACGGCCAGACATGTGATCAGATCGCTGCTTAAATTGCTGGTCCCAATAGATCCGACTATATCGTCCCCCGTAATGTCGAAAGTGCCTTTCTCGTTGAAATAGTACAAACCGCGGTCGCCGTTGATTATGGAAAACCATTTTGTATCGTATGGATCAATTACCAGCGCGCCCGTCGGGTCGGAGCCGATGTAATTTGGTGAATTGAATGAATAACTGTACCACTTTTTCTGTTTCGTGTAAACGGTCAAGGGTTGTTTGGTAGCCGGTTCGTCATTAAGTATCCAGACATTCCCTTTCGAATCGACCTTAATATCAGAAATGGGAACAAATGAAGTGTCCTTTGAAGTGTCCTTATTGTAGTCTGATAGTGAGCTGTTCTTATTGTTGAAAACGCTGATCACATTATTCTTTAAAATCGTTACCCCTCCGCCCCAGTTTGAAAGGTAGACTGCGCTGTCGGGAGCCGCGAAAACATTGTAATAAGCATCACTCGGTAGTTGAGGATAGGTTGCTTTGTCATAGGTCTTCCATAATTTCCCGTCAAACATGAAAAATCCTACTCCACCGACATCCTTTCCTGTAGCTACCCACAATCTTCCGAAAAGATCAACCGAGAGATTAATGAAAGAGTTGGTGTTAGGTCCGTTCGGCCTGATCAATCTGGCCTTGTTGTTGTTAAACTGGATCAGACCGCTGCCGGTGGATATAAAGATGCCCTGACCGGATACCATCAACGATTGGAAATTCGTCGAAGAATTCTGATAAAGGGTTGTTAATTGACCGCCGGAATACTGATAGAGCTTCGAACTTGAAATCAGATAAAGGATATTCCCCGAGACAGCCATATCGGCGATCGAATCCCCCTGAAGAATAAAAGCTCCCCATGAATTATTGCTGTATTTGAAGATGCCGTTCGAAGTGGACAACAGCATATCGCCGTTAAATCCGGTTATCTTAGTGACTGATGCAGCGTTAATATCGGTCGGGACGTAATAATTGTTCCATGATTCGGGGGCCGAGAGGTTCTGCGCATCCGGTTTTTGTACGGCTACACCATATGCGGTACAGGCATAAATCAGTGAGGATTTATATGAACTGATTACTTTTGACTGGGCAGGGAACGAGCCGAGTTTTAAAAATGAATCATATATCGAAAAATTTGTAACACTTAGAAGAGTCAGTCCGAAATCGATCGAAGCGAATACGGTGTCGCCTTTAATGAAAAGATCATTGATTTGTTTCTGGGGATAATCCGATTTGAAAATATCAATCACACTGGATATCTGATTTGTGCCGGTGTCCAAGATATTGATGTATCCTTCGGTTGAACCGACCCATACTTTATTGTTGCCGTCGATGCTTAATGAGGTAAGTGCCTGGCTATTCAATCCGTCGGCTTTGGTATAGATATTAATATTACTGTCGGCGATACTGAAACTGTAAAGTCCCCCGCTCGATGCCACCCATAATTTGCCCTGGGCCGAGACGGATCGGACCGTTACTTTCATGTCAGAGTAAATTTTCCATCTGCCGATCGACTGAGCATTAATTTGCGACGCGATTGCAATGATGACCAATAAAACTTTTACTGAACGCATGGATTACCTATCGTAAATTGAAAAGAATATTGTCTAAGCCGCTGAACAAATTTAGTATTTTCAGAATGAAAAAAAGGTAGAAATTTTACTCATGCAAGGTTAGCTCGAGTTGGTTTGAAAGATTGTGCTTCATCTCTTTTGTAACATTTTTTGTATCGCATCCAGTTGACTAATACTAATATAGTATTTTCCCAGGTTTTCGTCATCCATTTTTTTCCCGCCGTGGAAATCCGAGCCCCCCGACTCAAGCAGGCAATACTGGTTGACTATCCCGCGGTAAAACTGCACCTGGCCTTCGTTATGACTGGGATGGATGCATTCAATCCCGTCGATCCCGCTTTTAATTAAATTAAGAAGGAGCGATTCCTTCATATAACCCGGATGGGCTATAAAAGATAATCCTCCGGCGTCGCTGATAAGTTTTAATGCGCTTTGGATCGAAACGTGTATTTTTCTCTCATATGCCGGTCCGAAATCTCCGATATACTTTTCAAATGCTTCGGTGTAATTCTTTATCAAGCCAAGATCCACCATTGTATACGCGATATGGGGCCTGCCGACGGCGCAATTATTCGCACGGTCCATTACATCATCAATCGTAATTGAAAATCCAAGCTTTCTCAGTTTGTCGATTATTCTTCTTGCCCTGTGCAACCTTTCGTCACGGAAGAAACTTAAGTACTTCTTCAGTTCTTCATTCTTATAATCAATATAATATGCCAGGAGGTGGACTTCTTTGTTGTCGACGTCGGTGCTTATTTCGAGTCCGGGAACAATCTCCATTCTGAGATCGTTTGCGCACTCGATAGCCTCGTCGATTCCGTTAACGCTGTCGTGATCGGTAATACTTATAATTCCGAGTTCCTTCCGGGAGGCTAATGTGATCAGTTCTGCCGGTGTAAGTTTTCCGTCGGAATAACATGTGTGAGTATGCAGATCAATTTTAATTGACATAAATATATAATTTCCCCCGATACGGTTTTATGGAAACAGAAATTATAAAAATGAAATATGTTAAAAGGATCTTCCTTCCGCAATTGTCCCGGATTTAAGGACTTAAAGATAATTGATTCATGCCAAATGAACAATTCTTCTCCAAGTATCCGGCGCGGCCGGATTATGTGAAATTTTAACGGTATAAGGCTGTTAATACGCGGTTAATTCAGGCCTCTAAATTGAATCTTCAGGATTGTATAGCTATATTTACAAATGAATTATTAATAATCTTATGAATCGGAGGAAGTAATATGGCAGTAAAAGTAGGAATCAACGGATTCGGTAGAATTGGACGTCAGGTTATCAATGTGATAGCAGACAAAGGCCTTCTTGGGAAAGAATTAGACGTCGTTGCGGTTGTAGATGTAAGCACCGACGCCAAATATTTTGCGTATCAGTTGAAATACGATTCAGTTCACGGCAGATTCAGAGGAACTCTCTCAAGCGAAAAGAGCAATCCGTCGCTGGAAGCTGATGATGTACTCGTAGTAAACGGGCATAAAATCAAATGTGTGATGGCACAGAAAGATCCTTCACAATTACCATGGAAAGATCTGGGAGTTGAAATAGTTGTCGAATCGACCGGTTTATTTACGGATTCGGAAAAGGCGAAAGGGCATTTAGCCGGCGGCGCGAAAAAAGTATTGATCTCTGCTCCCGGTAAAGGAGATGTTAAAACACTCGTAATGGGAGTAAACGACAATGAATACGATCCTGCGAAACACTTGATTGTATCGAATGCTTCATGCACGACCAACTGTCTGGCCCCTGTTGTCTATGTCCTTCTTAAGGAAGGAATCGGGATTGAAACGGGTTTGATGACTACGATTCACTCATATACGGCGACTCAAAAAACAGTTGACGGTCCCTCTAAAAAAGACTGGAGAGGCGGGCGAGCGGCTGCTATAAACATCATTCCCTCAACTACCGGCGCCGCGAAGGCGGTCGGTGAAGTTCTTCCGCAAACAAAGGGAAAGCTTACCGGAATGTCGTTCCGCGTTCCTACAGCTGATGTGTCCGTAGTCGATTTAACTTTCCGTGCGGCAAAAGATACATCGATTGAAGAGATCGACGGGCTTATGAAAAAAGCCTCGGAGACTTACCTCAACGGTATTCTCGGTTACTCAAAAGAAGAGGTTGTTTCGAGCGATTTTATTCATGATGAAAGATCTTCAATTTACGATTCACTCGCGACGATGCAGAATAACCTTAAAGGCGAAAAGAGATTCTTTAAGATTGTATCCTGGTACGATAACGAATGGGGATACAGCTGCAGGGTAGTCGATTTATTATTGAAAATGGCGAAGTAATAACTGATCCAATTTTACCAAGACGCAGACCATCGGTTTTGGCTGCGTCTTTTTTTATAAATGTATACCGATTAAAAAAGAATAAATAATATTCGCAACATCTTCGAGATAGGAATTATCTCGCCCCTCAAAAGGGGAATCAAACGTTTTACGGAGGATAAAATGGCAAAGCTTGGTATTGACAAAGTAGATTTGAAAGGGAAAAGAGTTCTCGTTCGGGTAGATTTTAACGTTCCGCTTGATGAAAATCTTAAAATAACCGACGATATAAGAATTACCGCCGCGCTCCCGACAATCAGGAAAATCATCAGTGACGGAGGACGATGCATACTGATGAGCCATCTCGGCAGACCTAAAGGCGGCCCGAATCCAAAATACAGCCTTAAACCGGTAGCCGTTCGTCTGGGCGAGTTGCTGGATAAAGATGTGAAATTCGCTCCCGATTGCGTCGGCGATCAGGTAAAAGCTATTGTAAATTCATTGAAAGACGGCGAAGTGGTTCTTTTGGAAAATTTACGATTCCATTCCGAAGAAGAGAAAAACGATCCGGTATTCGCCCAGCAGCTGGCTGAACTAGGCGATGTTTATATCAATGATGCGTTCGGAAGCGCACACCGCGCCCATGCATCGACAGAAGGGGTTACAAAATATATCAAGATCTGTGCTGCGGGATACCTGATGCAAAAAGAGCTCGATTATCTCGGTGAAGCCGTTTCCAATCCTCTCCGTCCTTTTACCGCTATCCTCGGCGGATCAAAGATTTCGGGAAAAATTGACGTAATTGATAATCTTCTTCCAAAGGTGGATAACCTTCTCATCGGAGGCGGAATGGCTTATACATTCTATAAAGCGATGGGATATGAAATCGGTTCGTCGCTTCTTGAGACCGAAAAAATCGGACTTGCCAAGGAGATGCTTGAAAAATTCAAAAGCTCCAATGCAAAAGTTCTTCTTCCGGAAGATAATGTGGTTGCGTCGGAATTCAAGAATGAATCGCCGTCTTCGGTTGTCGATTCCGATAAGATCCCGGCTGATAAAATGGGTCTCGATATCGGTCCAAAAACCATCGAAGAATTCACGAACGTAATTCTTTCAAGTAAAACCATAATCTGGAACGGTCCGATGGGAGTATTCGAGTTCGATAATTTCGCGAAGGGCACAGATGCAATAGCCGGCGCCTTAGCCGAGGCTACTTCGAAAGGCGCCATAACAGTAATCGGCGGCGGCGATTCCGCTGCTGCTATTAAGAAAGCCGGTCTCGATGATAAGGTAACCCATGTATCAACCGGCGGCGGCGCATCACTGGAATTCCTGGAAGGGAAAATTCTTCCCGGTGTCGCCGCATTGAACGATGCGAAATAATATATAGTTACAGTAGCAGCCTTGTTTCGCATTTGGGAACAATGCTGCTTCTTTTTTTTGTATAATTAGAGTAATTTAACGCTATTAGAAAAAGGAATTCAATGGGTTTAGATTCGAGAGACTATTACCGGCCTTCGGGGTACGGCGGATTCAGCTTTTTTCCGCCCGTAATTAAGAACCTTATTATTATAAATGTCGCGGTCTTTTTTGTTCAGATTATATTTAATAACCTGATGTATCACGGAATCCCTGCTGAGGCGATATTCAATAAATATTTCGCCCTTAATCCGATTTCCCCGGATGTCCAGGATCCTATGTATAATCTAACCGGGCATAATCCCTATAATTTCCAGATATGGCAACTGATTACATACCAGTTCATGCACGCCGACATTACTCATATTCTTTTTAATATGTTCTTTCTCTGGATGTTCGGTATGGAGGTGGAAAATATTATGGGGTCGCGTAAGTTCTTAATTTTTTATCTTACATGCGGTACAGGCGCGGGCCTGCTCCAGATATTCCTTCCCCCGCTTATCGGCGAGGGTGTGGGTCTCACTATCGGAGCTTCCGGCGCTATCTGGGGCGTAATGATTGCCTTCGCGATGTACTTCCCCGACCGGTATATATTATTCTGGTTCCTGATCCCGATAAAAGCAAAATACCTGATTGCTTTCTTTTTCATTATCGAGTTCTTATCGATCGGAAACGCGAGTTTAATCGCTCACCTGGCTCATGTCGGCGGCGCTCTCACCGGATTGATTTATATACTAATCGATAGAAAACGTCAAGTCAACACAGGCACCGCGTTCCGCGCCTTCGGAAAACCTAAAAGTACTTTCTCTACCGGATCGTTCGGCAAAACCTTCGGTTCGGGAATTTTTAAAAAGAATGAAGTTGAAGACGCACAGTATCACGATATCAACGACTCAATAAGAGAAGAGGAGATAATTACACAGGAAGAAATCGACCGTATACT
>Ga0182021_10000452_pt1 | contig 43282 bp, 38 predicted proteins | sample 612E3MmetaG_FD_120493 | JGI IMG/M metagenome (GOLD analysis project Ga0182021, IMG submission 120493) | Permafrost microbial communities from Stordalen Mire, Sweden - 612E3M metaG (Illumina Assembly) | ecosystem: Environmental > Terrestrial > Soil > Wetlands > Permafrost | place: Sweden... | reverse complement strand
TCCGTTGAGATTTTTCCATTTTTCGTCTTTGCCGAGTTCATCAACTATAATGATCTTATCCTGCCCCAGCTTGTTTAACTTCCATACAATCGCACTGCCTATAAATCCCGCCCCGCCAGTAACTACTATCATTATCTTCTCTATTATTTATTATATTTGAGTGAAAATATATCATTATTAAAAATGAAATAAAATAGAACGAATATCTTAATGATTTATTGGATCAATCATAGTTATCTGATTTTTTATTGGAAATGGAATTAATGAACAACAATTTTGAAATACTTTCAAAACTTTTATTAGAAAGTATCCTACTCCTCGATGGACCGAAAGGAACGTTGATACAGAGCTATAAACTTTCGGATGCCGATTTCCGTGGAGAAAGATTTAAGAATCATCCGGTTGATCTCAAAGGGAACAACGATATTCTTGTTTTAACACAGCCGGAAATAATTAAAAATATTCACCATCAGCATCTCGATGCCGGTTCAGATTTTATCGGGACAAACACTTTTAACGGCACTTCAATATCTCAAGCAGATTATCAAACTGAAAATCATTCTTACGAAATAAATTTTGAAGCGGCAAAAATAGCAAGAGGTGCCGCAGACGAATACACAAAAAGAAATCCCGGAAAACCGAGATTTGTAACCGGAACGATTGGACCGACGAACAAGTCATTGTCAATGTCGCCGAAAGTTGATGACCCGGGATATAGAGCTGTAACTTTTGATCAAATGGCAGCTTCATTTAAAGAACAAGCACGCGGATTAATTGACGGCGGTGCTGATGTTCTGCTTGTTGAAACAATGATCGACACACTTAATGCTAAAGCCGCTCTTTATGGAATTATGGAATTGTGCGAAGAAACCAGCAATCAAATTCCAATAATGGTTTCCGGATCGATAATAGATCTTAGCGGAAGAACATTATCAGGACAAAATACAGAAGCATTTTGGAATTCTATCTCACACACAAAAAATTTACTAAGTGTTGGACTTAATTGTTCGCTTGGACCAAAGCAAATGCGTCCGTTCATTTCGGAATTATCGCGCATCGCAAATATTTTCATCAGCTTATATCCGAATGCCGGTATGCCAAATGAGTTCGGCGGATATGATGAATCGCCTGAAGCTATGACAGAAGTTTTAGAAGAATATGCCCGCGAAGGATTTTTAAATATTATTGGCGGCTGCTGCGGAACAACTCCCACGCATATAAAAGCGTTCGCGGAGATCACAAAAAAATATCGGCCGAGAAAAATTCCGGACATAAAAAAATATTTAAGATTAAGTGGACTTGAGCCGTTAACACTTCTACCCGACACAAATTTTGTGAATATCGGCGAACGTACAAACGTAACCGGTTCCCGGAAATTTGCACGACTCATTAAAGAAAATAATTATGAAGAAGCTTTATCAGTAGCAAAAGAACAAGTTGAAAGCGGTGCACAAATCCTTGATATAAATATGGACGAAGGATTGATCAACTCCGAAGAAGCGATGACAAAGTATTTAAAGCTTCTTGCCGTTGAACCGGATATTGCTCGAGTCCCGATAATGCTTGATTCATCCAAATGGAGTGTGATTGAAACCGGCTTGAAGTGTTTACAGGGAAAAGGAATTGTTAATTCAATTTCTATGAAAGAAGGAGAAGAAATCTTTAAGGAACACGCACGGAAAATTTTACGTTATGGTGCTGCGGTTGTTGTTATGGCATTCGATGAACAAGGACAAGCTGATACACTTGAAAGAAAAATTTCGATCTGCGGACGTGCTTACAAAATTCTGACTGAAGAAGTTGGTTTTCCTCCGCAAGATATTATTCTTGATCCGAACATTTTTGCAGTCGCAACGGGAATTGAAGGACACAATCAATACGCTCTCAATTATATTGAAGCAGTCAGATGGATAAAGAAAAATTTACCTTATGCAAAAGTTAGCGGCGGCGTAAGCAATGTTTCATTTTCATTCCGCGGAAACGATCGTGTTCGGGAAGCTATGCATTCGGCCTTTCTCTATCATGCAATTGAAGCCGGAATGGATATGGGAATTGTGAATGCGGGTCAACTTTCCGTTTATGAAGAAATCCCGAAAGACTTGATGGAACGGGTTGAAGATGTTTTATTAAATAGAAGACCGGACGCGACTGAAAGATTAGTTGAGTTTGCCGGAACAATAACGCAAGATGTGAAACGAGAAACGGAAGACGCTGTTTGGAGAAATCTTACCGTTGAAGAAAGATTAAAACACGCACTTATAAAAGGTATCGTTGATTACATTGATCAAGATATTGAGGAAGCCCGACAAAAATATTCTAAACCACTCGATGTAATTGAAGGTCCATTAATGACGGCTATGAATGTTGTTGGGGATTTATTCGGTTCCGGAAAAATGTTTTTACCCCAAGTTGTAAAAAGCGCACGCGTCATGAAAAAAGCCGTGGCGTATCTCATTCCGTTTATAGAAGAAGAAAAAGAACAAAGCGGTGATACAAAAGCAAAAGGAAAAATATTGCTGGCAACTGTAAAGGGCGATGTGCATGATATTGGTAAAAATATTGTTGGAGTTGTTCTCGGTTGTAACAATTATGATATCATTGATCTTGGAGTGATGGTACCATCGGATAAAATTTTATCTAACGCAATTGAAAAAAATGTTGATGTTATTGGTCTAAGCGGATTAATTACTCCTTCGCTTGATGAAATGGTTCATATTGCAAAAGAAATGGAACGGATGAAGATTGATCTTCCGCTTCTCATCGGCGGAGCTACAACTTCACGTCTTCATACGGCTGTAAGAATTTCTCCCGCATTCAGCGGAACAACTGTTCATGTATTGGATGCATCGAAGAGTGTCGGCGTTGTAAGCAGTCTTTTAAATAAAGATACTAATGAAATTTTTTCAAAAGGGATTCAAGAAGAATACAAAAAACTAAAATCGGAACATGCTAAGAAACAATCTGAAAAAGATTTTCTAACAATCGAACAAGCCCGCAGGAATAAACTAAAATTAGATTGGTCAAATTACCGGATTAAAAAACCGAATAAGCTCGGTGTAACAGTCCTGCAAAATTTTTCATTGGAAGAAATCCGTAAATATATTGACTGGACACCATTCTTTACTACTTGGGAATTAAAAGGAAAATATCCGGAGATATTTGATAACGCAAATTACGGTACAGAGGCAAAGAAAATTTTTGATGATGCGAATCAGTTATTAGATAATATAATTAAGAATAAACTTTTAACTGCAAATGGAGTATGCGGACTTTTTGCCGCAAACTCTTTGGATGACGATATTGAAATTTATACTGATGAATCGCATAGTGGTCTCCTTGAAACTTTGAATACTATACGCCAGCAATCTGTAAAGTCAAATGGAATTCCTAATGTTGCATTAGCAGATTACATTAGTCCTAAAGAAAATGGCACTGAAGATTACATAGGAATATTTGCCGTTACTACAGGAATAGGCATTGAAAAAATTATTGAGCAATTTGAAAAACTGCATGACGACTATAATTCAATTATGACAAAAGCAGTGGCAGACAGACTTGCCGAAGCATTTACAGAATTGCTTCATGAAAAAGTAAGAAAAGATTTCTGGGGATATGCCGCCGATGAAAAATTATCCAACAAAGATCTTATTGCAGAGAAATACAACGGCATACGTCCTGCGCCCGGTTATCCTGCTCAACCGGATCATACTGAAAAATTAAAAATTTGGAAATTACTTAATGCTAAAAAAAATACTTCCATAATATTAACCGAAAGTTTAGCTATGTTTCCTGCTGCATCTGTATGTGGTTTATACTTTGCTCATCCGGATTCAAAATATTTTACGGTTGGAAAGATCGGCAAAGATCAGGTAGAAGATTACCGGAAACGTAAAGGAATAAGTTTGAAGGAAGCCGAAAAATGGCTTAGACCGATTTTAAATTATGATGAGGAGATTGGTTAAATGGAAAGAACATTTCGACCTGACGCAATAGGTGCATTGATGGATGAATACGAGCGTGTTGCGCTCGAATTAAAAAATCTATTAAGCACAATTTCTCAAGAAGAATTTATTAAAGTTTTTGATCCACTAACAAGAGATGAAAACTGCCGCTCTATACAATCTATAATGAAGCATGTTGTAGGAGCGGGATATAGATATGCAGATCAAATTTGTGATTTCCTAAATAAGCCCATTGTAAATCATAACTATCATATCTATAATGTTGTTCATGCCATAGACGAACTGGAAAATTTTATTTTCTTCACTGCCGGAATAGCGAATGACAATTTTAAAATGACTCGCGAAGAGATTGCGGCAACTAAAAAGGAAACCCGTTGGGGAGCGTACAATATCGAAATGATGTTTGAACATGCTATCGTTCATATACTAAGGCATAGAAGACAAATTGAAAAGTTTATGGCTTCTCAAAAATGAACCATGTGCAGATTTATTTTAACAATTTTTAAATGTGATTAATCTTCATATTCTCTAATTTAACTTTTATGAGAATTTTTGATTCTCATTAAAATTTTTCAACTATTTGGTACGGAGTTATTATGAAACGTAACATGTTACTGTTAATAATTTTCTCTTTTCTCTTCTCAATTCAAATTTTGTCTCAAGAAAAAATTGATTACCAAATGATGCAGCGTATCCGTCAAGAGGGACTTCAAAATTCCAAAGTGATGGAATTAATGAGTTACCTCTGTGATGTATACGGACCACGTCTAGCCGCTTCGCCGCAATTCCGCCAGGCAGGTCAATGGGCCGTTGATAAACTAAAAGAATACGGTCTTGAAAATGCAAATATGGAATCATGGGGAACTCTTGGCAGAGGTTGGGAATTAAAAAAATTCTATGCGGCTATGACCTCACCGCAATACATGCCGTTTATTGCTTATCCAAAAGCATGGACTCCCGGTTTAAATGGAGTTGTAAAAGGAAATGCTGTGTTAATGGATATTAAATCTGAAGCCGATTTAGATGCATTCAAAGGAAAATTAAAAGACGCTATTGTTCTTTCACACGGTGAACAAACAATTACACTTGGAATGGAAGCAGACGGTAAAAGATATTCTGATGAAGATTTAAAAAAATTACAACTGGCACAAGAAGGCGGCGGACGTAATTTTAGTCCCGAACAATTTGCGGCAATGCGCGCTCAAAGAGAATTACAACAGAAAGTATCTAAATTTTTGAAAGACGAAGGCGCTCTTATTATGCTTGAACCGTCAAGAGGTACCGACGGAACAATTTTCGTTCAGAGCGGAGGATCTTTCAAAAAAGGTTCCGAAATGCCCTTGCCATCTATAGTTGTCTCTGCAGAACAATACAATCGTATGGTTCGTATCGCACAAAAAAATGTTCCGGTTACTTTAGAATTTGAAATTCAAGCTAATTTTGTTGACACTGATTCTCTTGGTTATAATATCGTAGCAGAAATTCCGGGTACAGATAAAAAATTAAAAGATGAAGTAGTAATGCTTGGCGGACATTTCGATTCGTGGCATGCGGGAACCGGCGGAACCGATAACTCTTCAGGCAGTGCAATTGCTATGGAAGCTGTGCGCATTCTTAAAGCGCTTAATATTAAACCAAGAAGAACCATAAGAATTGCTCTTTGGGATGCAGAAGAAGAAGGTTTGATCGGATCTCGCAATTATGTTAAGAATCATTTCTTTGATGCTGAGAAGAAAGAAAAAAAACCTGAATACGATAAGTTTGCAGCTTATTTTAATTATGATAATGGTTCAGGTAAAATTCGCGGTATTTACACACAAGGTAACTTTGAAGTAATGCCCATCTTTGAAGAATGGTTAAAACCATTTAACGATCTTGGCGCAACTACTGTTACATTAAGAAATACAGGAGGAACTGATCACCTATCGTTTGATGGCGCGGGACTTCCCGGATTTCAATTCATACAAGATCAATTAGAATACGATACAAGAACACATCACTCTAATATGGATGTTTATGATCATACAAGTAGAGCCGACTTGGTTCAATCGGCAACTATTATGGCGGCATTTGTTTATAACGCTGCAATGCGCGATGAAAAATTACCGAGAAAATATTTTGATATGAATGAAGTACAACAGCGCAGACCACGATTTTAAAAAGAAAGTAACTTAGTAACCCGGGAACAATAAGGATGCAATCAATAAATCATTTGGAAAGACTTTTCAAGAAATGGAGTGGAGAAAAAATAATTAACATCTCTTCTCTTCCAGAATCCGGTTCATCTCGAAAATATTTTAGAATTACGAATAATAATAAAACAGCCATCGGTGTTTATAATACTGACAAACGTGAAAACCGGGCATTTATTTATCTCACAAAACAATTTCTTAAACATAAACTCAATGTTCCCAAAATTTACTCTCAAGATTTAGATAACAGTGTTTATTTAATTGAAGATATTGGCGACGTAACTCTGTTTTCTTTGATCGAACAAAACAGAAACGGAAATTTATTTAACGGTGAGGTTATTGAGCTATACAAAAATATTTTAGAACAACTTCCCCGGTTTCAAATAACCGCTGCAAAAAAATTAAACTTCAACAACTGTTATCCGAGAAGTAAATTTGATTTTCAATCAATTATGTGGGATTTAAATTATTTCAAATACCATTTTCTCAAACTGGCCAAGATCGATTTTGATGAACAGAAACTAGAAAATGATTTTAACACACTAACAAATTTTCTTTTGAGTGCCGACTGCAATTATTTTTTATACCGCGATTTTAATTCGCGTAACATAATGATCAAGAACGGTGAACCGTATTTCATAGATTACCAGGGCGGACGCAAAGGCGCGCTTCAATATGATCTTGCTTCGCTTTTGTTTGATTCAAAAGCTGATCTACCAAACAACTTAAGAACAGAATTTTCGGAAGATTATCTTGCTTATGTTAATAGAATTAAAAAAATAAATAAGAAGAATTTCTTAAAATATTATTATGGATATGTTTTAATTCGACTGCTTCAAATGTTCGGCGCTTACGGTTACCGCGGTTATTTTGAAGGGAAGGTGCATTTCTTAAAAAGCATTCCTTATGCAGTAAAAAATTTAGAATGGCTTTTAACAAAGAGTAAGATTAAGAGTACGATCAAGATCCCGGAATTGTTCTCTGCATTAGATAAAATTGTTGGATCTAAAGAACTTCAAAAATTTAAATGGCAGGAATCTCCCACTGGAAAACTTACCGTACGCATAAATAGTTTTTCTTACCGCGATAAAATTCCTATAGATTTTTCCGGTAATGGCGGCGGATTTGTTTTTGATTGCAGAGCAATTACAAATCCAGGACGGTATGAAAAATATAAATCATTAAACGGTACCGATAAACCAGTACAGGATTTCTTAGCAGTTCAACCCGAGGTTCAATTATTTTTGAATGAAACTTACGATCTTATTGATAAAACAGTTGAGAATTATATGGAACGTGGATGGTCCGACCTTATGGTAAATTACGGATGCACCGGAGGTCAACACCGATCCGTTTATTGTGCAGCTAAATTATCAGATCATTTGAAGAAGAAATTTGATATCAATGTTATTTTAAATCATACAAAATTTTAAGCATGCGAGCATTCCTTTTAGCTGCCGGATTAGGTACAAGGTTAAAACCTTTGACCGATACAACTCCCAAAGCGTTAGTTCAAATTAACGGAGTTACTCTTCTTGAGCTTATAATTAAACGATTAATCTCATTCGGATTTGATTCTATTATTATTAACGTTCATCATTTTGGCGATCAGGTAATTAATTTTTTAAATGAAAAAAATAATTTTGGCATTGAGATTAAAATTTCGGATGAGCAGGATCAATTACTGGATACCGGCGGCGGACTAAAAAAAGTTTCTGCTTTTTTCAATGACAAAAAACCTTTCTTAGTTCACAATGTTGATATACTTTCAGATCTAAATATATCTGAGTTGTATAATTATCATTTAAAGTTAAATTCCATAGCAACTCTTGCGGTACAAAACAGAAAATCTTCCAGATATTTTCTATTTGATCAAGAAAAGAACCTCTGCGGATGGAAAAATGAAAATCCACTTGAGACAAAAACTGCCCGGCAGACAACCGGAACAATAACACAGCTTGCGTTCAGCGGAATTCAAATTATTGATCCTAAAATATTTGAATTCATGCCTGAGAAAAATATTTTTTCACTTGTAGATCTATATTTGTCAATCGCTTCTAAAGAACGAATCTCTTATTTTGATCATAGCGGATCGTTATTTTTTGATCTCGGGAAAAAAGAAAATTTAATACAAGCTGAAAAATTTTACAATAAATAATTTGAAAGGTCTCACATGACACGTACCGAAAGAATAGATTCGTATTCAAAAGGATACGAAAAATTAATTGCAGCTGTGAATCAATTGCCGAAAGAAATGTGGAATTTCAAACCGGCGCCAAATAAATGGAGTGTACATGAAATAATTATTCACATGGCAGATAGTGAAGCAAATGGTTTCTCGCGCGCACGTAAAATAATTTGCGAGCCCGGTTCTATTATCATGGCTTATGATCAAGATATGTGGGCAGAGAAAACAAATTACTCATCACAAAGTACCGATGATGCTTTAGAACTTTTCAAGAATTTACGTAAGATGACTTACAATGTTATCAAAGATCTTCCCGAATCTACATGGAGTAATTTTATTATCCATCCTGAAAACGGCAAAATGACACTTTATGATTGGCTTACAGTTTACGAAAATCATGTTAATGTTCACATAAATCAAATGAAAAGAAATTTAAGCGACTAGCTAAAATTTAAAAATTAAACTCATTTTCATCACGGAGATATTTATGAGAAAGATTTTATTTTACTTTCTTTTTCTAAGCGCTTCCATACAATTTGCTCAAGGCGTAGATTGGATCAAAGAAAACTATACGAAGAAAGAATACCGGATTAAAATGCGCGACGGTATTACTCTGTTTACTGCAGTATATTCACCTAAAGACAATTCAACAAAGCATCCAATAATTCTTTTCCGCACTCCATATGCAGTTGTTCCCTATGGCGAAGATCAATTCGACAATTTTACGCGTTGGGGTGTCTCTCAAAAATTGGTTGAGGATAAATGCATTTTTGCAGCGCAGGATGTCCGGGGAAGATTTATGTCGGAAGGTGAATTCGTTAATATGAGACCGCACATTGATAATAAAAAAACGAATAGAGATATTGATGAAAGCAGCGATACATATGATACAATTGATTGGCTGATAAAAAATGTAGTGAACCATAATGGAAAAGTCGGCATGCTGGGAAATTCTTATCCGGGTTTTTATTCTGCGATGGCGGCAATTGATGCTCACCCGGCTTTAGTGGCAGTCTCTCCTCAAGCGCCAATTTCCGATTGGTTTGTCGGCGATGATGTTCACCACAACGGCGCTTTTTGCCTTCTGCAAAATTTTATGTTCGATCAATGGATGGATCAAGAGAGGCCTGGATTAACAAAAGTCTGGCCGGAGACTTTTGATTATCCTTCTCCGGATGCATATAGTTTTTATTTGAACTTAGGACCGCTTTTAAATTCCAATACTAAATATTTTAAGCACCGGTTAAAATTCTGGGATGAGTTGATGGAACACGGCACTTATGACAGTTTCTGGCAATCAAAAAATAATCTGCCGCACTTCAATAATGTTAAACCTGCTGTAATGACTGTCGGCGGATGGTTTGATTCCGAAGATCCTTACGGACATATTCATATTTATAAATCGATCAAAGAAAAAAATCCTAATGCTAAAAATTCAATAGTTATTGGTCCGTGGATTCATGGCGGATGGTTCAGAACCAAAGGCGATTCTCTTGGAGATATTTCTTTTGGAAGCGAGACAAGTAAATTTTATCAGGATAATATTCTTGCTCCATTTTTTGAATATTATTTATTTGGGAAAGGAAATCTCGATCTGCCGGAAGCATATATTTTCGGTACCGGAATTAATAAGTGGTTTAAATATGATCAATGGCCTCCTAAAAATGTTACTCAAAAATCTTTATACTTTAATACCGGTAAAAAATTATCCTTCGAAAAACCAAAAACGAATTCCAATAATGTATTCGATGAATATATCAGTGATCCGAATAAACCTGTTCCATATACCGCAAAGATCCACGATTCAAGATTATCATATTACAAGCCTTACGTTATAGAAGATCAAAGATTTGCCTCTTACCGTCCGGATGTTTTACTCTATGAAACACAAGCATTGGAAAATGATTTTACAATTGCAGGTCCTCTTACAGCCGATTTATTTGTCTCAACTTCGGGAACTGATTCCGACTGGATTGTGAAGGTGATTGATGTATTTCCCGATGACTTTACTAAAAATAATAACGAACAAAAAGTTGAGATGGATAATTATCAAATGCTGGTAAGATTTGGCATAATGCGAGGCAAGTTTAGAAATAGTTTAGAAAAACCCGTCCTCTTTATTCCCAATAAAGTAACTGAGGTTAAATTCGAGATGAATAGTATCCACCATACTTTTTTGAAAGGTCATAAAATAATGGTTCAAATACAAAGCAGTTTTTTCCCGTTTTTTGATCGAAACCCGCAAAAGTATGTTGACATCTATAATGCTAAAGAAGTTGATTTCCAGAAAGCAAATAACCGGGTATATTTTTCAAAACAGTATCCGTCCGGCATCTCATTTGGTGTTGTTAAATAAATTTTATTCTATAATTTTTTTGATTAAGTTATAATAACTAAACTTGGAGGTTAGAATGAAAAAGTTGTTTTCCCTAATAATATTAATAATTATTACCGGAACAATTAACGCTCAAAGTATAGCTATTGGGGTACAAGGAGCTTATGTAAAATCGAAAGACGCTGATCCAACAACAATGCCCAATGCCGCAATAAGAATAGGTCTTGGTGGATTAAATGTTGAAGGTTCTATTGGATATAAATCCGATAAATATATGGACGGTGCTGTCAAAACAACAACCTACCCAATTATGCTTACCGGTTTTTTAAGTTTATTGCCGATTTTAAATGTTGAAGCAGGTATCGGCTGGTATAATACAAAGATTGAATATAGCGGTTCATACACTGGAATACCTTCAGAGACATCCAGAGAGATCGGTTATCACGCAGGTGCCGGTTTAGAAATACCGATAGGTAATTTACTATTAACCGGTGATATCCGTTACGTAATTGAAAAAACAAAATTGGAACATGTTCAAAATACATCTGATCTAAAAAGCGATTTTTATATGATCGTCATAGGATTAATGTTTAAGCTTTACTAAACAACTTATTACTTTTTTCATTAAAAACGTTTGAGGTTGTATGGTTTTCGATCGTCTTAAAAATGCTAACCAATATTTTCCACTTGGTGAAAAAATCACTAAAGCTCTTCAATATTTATCACAAACGGATTTTACAAGTCTTGAACCTGGCAAATATGAAATTGACGGCGAGAATATTTTTGCGCTGGTTCAAACATATAATACAAAACCGTTTAGTTCTGGCAAATGGGAAGCGCACAAAAAGTATATGGATGTTCAATACATTGTTTCCGGTAAAGAAAAAATGGGATTTACAGATGCAACAAAAGTTATTGTTCTGGAAGAGTACAATGAAGAAAAAGACTGTGCTGTATATAAAGGTGAAGGAAATTTTCTAATTGCCGAAGAAGGACATTTTGCAATATTCTTTCCTTCCGATGTACATATGCCAAACATGGCAATCAATATTCCGAAAGAAGTAAAAAAAGTTGTTGTAAAGGTTTTGGTATAATTTTATAAAGAAAAATAAAATCGGGTGATTAGTAATCTAATCACCCATAAGACATATCTGATTACTACTTAATAATATCTAAAAGTTCAATCTCAAAAATTAAAACGGACGCCGGCGGAATAGTTTCTCCCTTTCCTTCTTCCCCATAAGCAAGCTGATAAGGAATATAAAATTCAAATTTATCACCCACATGCATTAATTGTAATCCTTCAGTCCATCCTTTAATAACTCGGTTCAAAGGAATTTCTGCCGGTTGATTACGTTTATATGAACTATCAAATTCCTTTCCGTCTAATAGTTTTCCTGCATAATGAACTTTAACATTACTAGTATCTTTTGGAGTTTGTCCGATACCGGGTCCTGCAACGAGTACTTTGTATTGTAATCCGCTGGCTGTAGTCTTAACTCCTTCTTTATTTTTATTTTCAGCTAAGAATGCGTCCCCGTCTTTTTTATTTTTTTCAATGATTGGCGCCATCTCAACTTTTTTCTTTTCATTCTCAATTTTTTGTAAAGCCGCTTGGCGTTCCTGTCCTCTTTTATTAAGTGCAGTTAATACTTCCATTACCTTTTCCTTGGTCAGATCGGATTTACCGTTCATTGCATCCTGAATAGATTTTATTAAAACATTAAAGTTCATTTGTAAGAATGGATCGGTTAAATTTTGATATAAATTCTGACCAATAGCATAACTAACAGAATCACCCTGTGTTTTTAAAGTTACCGATGATTGAGCTGCCGTTTTCGACGGTGATTTTTCTTTTGTTTGATTTTTAGTTTGTGCAAATGTTACTGATAATCCAAGAACGATAATTAAAATAACTTTTAATGACTTCATTTCTTCTCCGATAGTTCATATTAATATTTATGGGAGTCGAAAATAAGCTCATTGGTTATTATTAGCAAATTGATTATCAACTTTAGGATTTAAACTTTTTCAACAATAGTCTGTTGTTGGTTGATAAGAAATAATTTAATTTGAATCAGATTTTTAATGGAGATAAAAATGAAACTGAAATTAAGCTTGATACTATTCTTCGTCCTGCAATTCTCAATTCTAAATTCTCAATTTTCAATTATTAGTGCCCAGTTGTATAAATCAGATTCCCCTTTCGCACACACTTATTCCATCGTTGCATTTGATGAGAAGACCGGAGAAATGGGAGTTGCGGTTCAATCGCATTGGTTCTCTGTTGGAACAATTGTTACCTGGGGTGAAGCCGGAGTAGGCGTTGTTGCAACACAATCATTTGTTAATCCTGCCTACGGACCCGGTGGTTTAGATTTGCTTAGAAAAGGAATAACACCGCAAGAAGCGGTTGATGAATTGCTAAAGAGTGATGAAGGCAGAGAATTCCGCCAGCTTGCAATTCTTGATTCAAAAGGAAACGCCGCATCGTTCACGGGTAAATTATGTGTTCAGCCTGCTGGAAATATTATAGGTAAAAATTTTTCCGTTCAGGCAAATTTAATGTCGAACGATAAAATTTGGCCGGCAATGGCTGAAGCATTTCAAAAATCAAAAGGACCGCTTGCAGAAAGAATGCTTCTTGCACTTGAAGCAGCCGAAAAAGCCGGTGGTGATGTGCGTGGAAAACAATCTGCTGCATTACTTGTCGTTCGCGCAAAATCAACCGGAAAAGTTTGGGAAGACCGTTTAGTTGATATCCGCATTGATGATAGTTCCGCACCGCTTCCCGAATTGAGGAGGCTTCTAAAAGTTCACCGTGCTTATGAACATATGAACAATGGTGATCTTGCAACAGAAAAAAATGATATTGAAGGTGCAATGAAAGAGTATTCTTCTGCAATGAAAATGTTTCCTAATAATTTAGAGATGAAATATTGGACTGCAGTTGCTCTCGTAAATAAAGGAATGATGAAAGAAGCCGTTCCAATGTTCAAAGAAATTTTTAAGAAAAATAGGAATTGGAAAGATTTAACCCCGCGCCTGCTTCTAAACGGATTATTAAAAGTAAACGCTAAACAACTTGAGGAAATACTTAACTAATTATTTATGATCCTGATTAACAAATGACGAATAACGACGCTTATGCTGCACTTAGAATAAAAGATTACCGCTGGTTTATCATTGCGCGGGTTACTCTCACGTTTGCAATTCAAATTCAATCTGTTATAGTTGGATGGCAAGTTTATGAATTAACACACGATGCACTTTCGCTCGGCATGATCGGACTTGCAGAAGCAGTTCCATATTTATGTATTGCTTTATTTGCCGGTCACGCAGCTGATGTTATCAACCGAAAAAAAATAATTCAACTTGCCGGATCAATTTATTTTTTGTGTGCGATTTTACTTTTTCTCATTTCAACAGAGTTACATCATGTGTTGTTGGGATTTGGTGTGTGGCCAATTTTTGCAATCATCTTTATTACGGGATTGGCGCGCGGATTCATCTCGCCTGCACTTAACGCTTTTGCCGCTCAACTTGTACCAAAACATTTGTTCGGTAACGCCTCAACATGGAATAGTATGTTATGGCAGACAGCAGCTATTACAGGTCCGGCATTCGGCGGCTTAGTTTACGGATTCTGGGGAATCGGTCAAGCGTATTTCTTTGTGATTCTCTTCAGCGCTCTCAGCTGGTTTTTCTTTTTTCTCATTGAAAAGAAACCAATGCCTGAAAGAACAAAAGAAGAAAATATCTGGCAGAGTTTATCTACCGGGTTAAAGTTTGTATTTAAAGATCAAGTTATTCTTGGTGCAATCAGTTTGGATATGATCGCAGTTTTTTTCGGCGGAGCGGTTTCGATCTTGCCGATATTTGCTGATCAGATATTACATACCGGGGCGGAAGGATTGGGTTTGCTTCGGGCGGCACCTGCGGTGGGCGCTTTGATTATGTCGTACTATCAAGCGCATAATCCGCTTTTTAAGAAAGCAGGAAGAAATTTATTGATCTGTGTTTTGGGATTTGGTGTAACTACGATTCTCTTTGCATTATCAAATAACATTTATCTTGTTTTCTCCTTACTGATGTTAGGCGGCATGTTCGATAATGTCAGTGTAATAATACGCCAGACAATAGTTCAATTATTTACACCGGATGAAATGCGCGGACGTGTTTCTTCTATCAATGGAATTTTTGTAGGCTCTTCGAATGAATTGGGTTCTTTCGAATCCGGAGTTGCAGCAAAGCTATTGGGATTAATTCCATCAATTATTTTTGGCGGAAGCATGACAGTTGCGACTGTAAGTGTTATGAGTTATATCTCACCAAAACTAAGAAGATTAAAAATGTAATTTATACTGAAAATATTTTTCTATTAACAATATTGAGAATTCAGAAATGAAAAAAATCAAATGGGGATTTTTAGGAACGGGCGGAATCGCTCACAAATTGGCGGATGCTCTTAAGGTTGTTAACAACACAGAACTCTATGCAGTCGGCTCACGCAAAATCGAGACAGCAAAAAAATTCGCTGAAGAATATAAAGTACCCAAAACTTACGGCAGTTACGTAGAAGTTATGAAAGATCCCGATGTTGATGTTATATACGTTGCAACTCCTCACAATCTTCATCTTGAAAACACAATGGCGGCGCTTGAGCAGAACAAACATGTTCTGTGCGAAAAACCTTTCGGCATTAATATTAAAGAAGCGCAGCAAATGATAGACAAAGCCAAGCAGAAAAATCTTTTTCTAATGGAAGCGCTCTGGTCGCGCTTTCTTCCGAATATTATTAAAACAAAGGAGCTTGTTGATTCCGGGGAAATCGGCAAAGTAAAACTTCTAACCGCATACTTTACTTTTAAATCCGATCACGGACCTGAACACAGAATTTTCAATTTAGAACTCGGCGGCGGTTCACTTTTAGATATTGGAATTTATAACGTGTTCCTCTCGCTTCTAATTTTAGGTAAACCAAAATCATTTATTGCTTCGGCGGGATTAAGTCCACAGGGCGGCGATAATTCTTGCAGTTACACTTTCAAATATGATGAAGATACTCTTGCAGTTATGTACTCTTCATTTCTTGTTAACACGCCGGTGCTTGCGGAAATACATGGCGAGAAGGGAAAAATATTTTTGGAACATCTCTGGTTCTGTCCCGGTAAAGTAAAAATTATATATGATGACGGGAGAGAAAAAATATTTGAATTTGATTTCAAGAGCAATGGCTACGAATACGAAGTTGATGAAGTTGTAAAATGTATCCAATCAGGAAAAACTGAAAGCCGTTTGATGAGCTGGTATAAAAGTCTTGAACTAATGAGTATGCTGGATGCGATTCGCAAAGAGTGCGGAATTGTTTATCCAAAACACGATTTATGAGATCCGATCAAGTTTTATTTTCTTGAAATTTTTCCAATGCCGGAAATAGAACTCTTTATTAGTTTTGGATTGCCATCATAAACAATATTTCCTACACCGGAAATTGATGCATCTAAGTATTCCGAAACATTAACCGAACAATTACCGGTTCCGTTTATTCTTGCCGTACAATTTTTAGATTGAAAATCGAAAGCGTTTATATTTCCGGCTCCGTTTATTCTGCAATCCAAATTACTGCCGCTGCCTTTAAGATTAATATCCCCGGCTCCGTTAATCAAGCACGCAACGTTATTACTTGCTATTGGATTCTGTACTATTATATTCCCTGCTCCATTGATAGATATAGCTTCTATTGATTTTAGGGAAACATAAATTTTCACTTTCACATCAGAATAACACCCGTCTTCTAAACCGACTGTAAGTACTCCATTATCATTTCGTGTAATTACGTTTTCAATAATATTATCGTCGGCTTCAACTCGAATGGATTGGTTATTATCTTGAGTTAAATAAACGCTGCCTGCATATTTTAGATTGATACTGCTGCAATCGGAAACATTTCTAACTTGCGTTACAATTCTTCCTGAACCATAAAGAGGATCATTAATATGATGTGAATGATCATCGCATCCGCATATCAGCGCCAAAACTGCGAACAACATGAATGAGCTTATAAGCATTCTCTTTTTCATAATTACTCCCGGTTTACATCATTTATTATTTTTTAGTTATGATCTAACAGAACAAATAAGATGAATGCGTTTGTAATTAAGACGTAACATGTTAAGAAAAGTTTTTTATAAAATGAATTAAATACATAGTCCGCTTGAAAAGATAAATTAACTTTTTCTTTAGCCTTTTGACACCCATGATCAATAAGTATAATAAGAAAATAAATCAATTTGTAAAAAAATCATTGTTGAAATCAAAACGGAAACTCTTCTTTGTAATTAACCTTTTCTTGCTTTTTCTCCTCAATATTTTTCTTCGCAATTTGATGCACACGGTTGCCGTCAACATAAATTGCTTTGTGCGGTTTTACAGGACAGGCGTATTCACAAGCGCCGCAGCCGATGCAATAATCATCGCGCGTTTCCGGAATAAATAAATTCCCTTCGAACGGAATCATATGCACAGCTTTTGTTGGGCAATGTTCGGAACACGCGCCGCAATCCGTTCTTTGTGTTTGAACAATACAATTGTCCTTAATAAATTTTGCTTTACCGATCTGTGTAAGTTTTTTCTTTTCCAGATCAATTGGAAGAATTGCACCGGTGGGGCAAACATCGCCGCATATTTTACATTCGAAATTACAAAAGCTTGTAATGTTATCCATTCTCGGCTGCATCATTCCGGTAAATCCGTATTCTAAAAAAGACGGCTGCAATACTTGTGTTGGACAATTACTTACACATAAATGACATGCCGTACATTTGCTGTTAAATCTTTCTACGCCGATAGAACCGGGCGGAGATACAGCACTCTTTCTAAAAATTGGAATCATACTCGGCTTTGTAACAACAATTTTCTTTTTTACTTGAGCGGCAATCGCTGATAAAGAGAAAAAGTAAAGCGAGGTTTTTGTTATAAAGTCACGTTTGGAATTATTAATTACTGATTGATTGGAAGTTTGACTGCTTGATTGTTTTTTAAAAGAATTATCGTACACAATTCCTTCTGTGGGGCATGAAGTCAGGCAATCAAAACAAGCAACGCATCTGCTCATATCAACGCTTTTATTTTTACTATCTATGCAACTTGCTTTACACGCCTTAGAACAGATCCCACAGCTTAAACATTCTTCCTGCTTGATAATAATTTTGAAAAAAGAAAATTTAGAAATGTAACCAAGCAATGTTCCAACCGGACAAATAGTATTGCAATATAATCTTCCCATTTTCCACGATAAGAAAACTAAAACTACAAAAGAAGTTACAGTTATTATGAATGGATAAATGTTGAACGTTTTTAATTCTGAAGGATAAACTATATATAGTTTGAATGACTCAAAAATTACAGCGGTAAGATTGTTAGAACCTACTAAAATAGGTCTGGAAAAGTTTCCGGCAAATCTTCCATACATACTATACGGATCTAAAAAATTTATCAGTGTTACACTGCCAAAAATAAAAAATAATATCGGAACCATTAACAACATGATTCTTAAGATTTTTTGTTCTTTCAAAAATTCAAATTTGGATTTCTTTTTTCTCTTAATCTTTTTGGAGAACCAATTCACAACATCTTGTAGTAATCCAAGCGGACAAATACTGGAACAATAGACTCTTCCTAAAATTAAAGTCATCAAAATTATAATTACGAATCCGGTTGCCCCGAATGATATAGCAGCGATGAATTTTAAAGTTGATGGGACAAATTGAAGAAATAAAATTTTTTCTGAAATATTAGGAGGAATAAAACCAAATATATCAGCAAACAGGAATGTAGTTGGAATAATAAATATGATTGAAACAATAATTCTAATTTTCCGTAATAGAGAACCGCTCATTCCTTTACAATATTATACGTTTAATGTTAAGTGAATTTAGATCTTTTTTCCCTACTCCCATTGAATCAGCAATTTTGATAAATGGAATTTCATCAGGTTCAACTCCGAACAGTTTTGCCGCGGCAGCATCGGCAACCACCATATTTGTGGAAACTAATTGTGATTTCATTGTTACCACATCATTTACCGAGACGCCACGCGGACCGTTGCTTTTCATAACAAGATATGCATCAACAATATTTAGATCCGGTTTACGGTATGTAGCGCAATCCGCTATGCATTGGTGAAGATCACTTCTGTGCCAATAGCCGCGGTCCCAAACAATGCCCATTAAATTTTTCATTGAAACTGTGATGCGGGCAGAGCTATGGCTTTTAAGGATTGGAATATTTATAAACACATCGCTGTCAAGAAGTACTTCATGAACTTTTGCATTTGTTAATTTTTTACCGGAATTAATTTTGACATCTTGATAATAACTTTCCGTATCTGCCGGAACCATTTTTCCGCCGGCATCTTTAACTACTTTTTCAATCCCGCTGTTTGTATAACAACGTTTCCAATCATCGCATGTATGATCAAAAACATAAACTTCTTTTGCGCCTGCTTCAAAACAATGTTCTATAACTCTCTTAACTAATTTCGGATTTGTATTACCACCTCTTTCCGGAGTAACATCCCAACCGATATTTGGTTTTAAACAAACTTTCTGATTCTTTTTTACAAACGCTTTCATTCCACCCAATGTCTTGATCGCTTCATTAAACATAGCATCCGGTTCACCGCCTTTAATAGCCACCAAATCATAAGCGTTTGCCAATGTTCTGCTGCTCTTGGCAAAATAATTTCCGTAGATACCAGGGAAAGTTATTGCCGCGCCGGTAAATAATCCCGCCTGAAGGCTTTTACTGAAAAATTCCCTTCTATTCATTTTTGCCTCTTTTAAGATTGTATTATAAATTTGTCTGGTAAAACTAATCAAAATATTATATTGTATTCAAGATAATTAGATCGGAGTTAAAAAATGATTACTGCATCTTCACAATTATTAAATATTACTAAAGCAAGATCCTTGTATTTTGATATTACAGCGTTTGCTCTCATTGCATTTCTTCCTGCCATTTCTCACATGCTTACTGTTCCATTATATCTATTTGAACCAATGAGTATTCTTTTAATACTTTCAATAGTACATACTTCTAAGAAAAATTCTTTTATTATTGCTGCTTCACTTCCCATAATTTCATTTGTGTTATCAGCTCATCCGGTATTTTTTAAAGTAATTCTGATTGCATCCGAATTAGCTTTAACAGTCGGTCTATTCTACTTTATTAATCAGAGAATCAAAAATATGTTTGTCGTTACTGTTGTAACAATCTTATTAAGTAAAATTTATTATTACATAGGGAAATTTTTGTTAATCAAGTTGACCTTGATTGAAGGTGAATTAGTCTCAACTCCATTGTATATACAAGGCATAGTAATTCTTGTTCTTTCTGTTTACGTATATTTTATTTTTAACAGAAAGGATTCCTCTCTCAACTAATTGTTTGAAGGAAATCAATTTCATGTATTCGATTTTTGAAACGGAAATAATTGTACGACCAGATGATATTGACATGAATAACCATGTCCACAATTCAAAATATTTAGATTACTTACTGATGGCACGTTATGACCAAATGAGAAAAGATTATAAAGTACCTATGGAAGTTTTTGTCGAACGCGGATATTCCTGGGTAGCTTCTACAACTCACATTGATTTTAAGAGAGAGATAAAATTAGGCGACAAAATTGTAGTTCGAACTCAGGTAAATTCTTTTGAAGGTGCTCAAGTAAAAGTAAATTTTTGGATTATGAAAGTTGAATCAAATAAAGTAACTGCGGAAGGATGGTCTGTCTACACGCTGGTTTCCATTGCAAATGGAAGACCGGTTAGAATTCCCGAGGATATAATTCAACACTATACTATATAATAATTGGAATAGAAAATTTAAAAACTTAAACCGACAGATAAACCAAATCCTTTATCAACGAGTATAGGCATCACATTTAATTTTTTACCAGCAATTGAGTTTGGTATTCCTTCGGGATGAGCAGCTATCATCCCGAATGTATAACCTAATGCAATGGCTAATGGATAATCGCTGTACCAATGAATTCCCTTGTTAACCATTCCTACTGCAAGCCCTGCAGTAAATAAATATCCAACCGGACGAATCCACCAGATCTCGGGATAATTTTCTGCAATAACAACTACTGTTGCAAGAAATGTTGTTACATGTCCTGATGGAAACGCATCGTAGTGAGGTACATGCTGATGATACGTTATTTGGTTGGGAAAAAAATTCCAGACGCCTGTTGGAGTAGTTGCAACAAAAGGACTTTCTCTTCCAGTGATATGTTTTAGAACTTGAACAACCGTACCGGATGCCAGCACTGCTTGAATGATTTGACTTCCTGTTCTTACTGCTCGCACATCATTTGTGATTAAACCATAAATACCAAACAATGCACCTAGACCAAATTGAGTTTTACCGTCACCCATCTCAATAAAGATATCACTCCACCTTTTACCGGCGCCGCCTTTTTTATAAAATTTATCAGACTCCTGCCAGGTCTTGTCGTCAGTTACAACAAGAGCGGCAGTTGTTGCCGCAACCGTTAAGTAAAGCGGGATTTTATTTTCACGGAATGTAACTTGAAAATATCTTGACCAATCGCCCGGAATGTTGGTTATCATCTCATGCCACTTAGGCATTTTGTTAAAATCATAATTTGAGATACCGGATGAATCGTTTTCTGTTATTTTCTTTTGTGAAGAACTATCCTGCGAGACTGTTTTCGATTGAGCAAATGAAGAAATATTTATTACTAAAAATAGTATGGATAAGTTAATTATATAACCGACGTAATCTTTTCTTAATATCATTTTCAACCTTGATAAAATGGGAGTGCAATAATAAAAAAGTTAAAGCGGAATACGCAAATATTGAGAATCTTTTTTCTGTCTCTTAAATATATAATTACCTTTTACTTTTCTAGCTAATCCTCTCACTGTCGTATTTGGGAATATTCCAATTCTTCTAATTTGAAAAAGATCTTCGTGCAAACCAAGCGGTGCATTATCTGTTGCATAGACCAACTTATAACCTGTTTCGCAGGCGATCATTTTTACTTCTTCATTACTATTTCCGTAAGGATAAGCAAATGATTTTATTTCTCTCCCCAATCTTTCTTCCAGTATTTTTTTTGATTCTAACAATTCTTTTTTTGCTTCCTCGTGTGATTTTTTTGTCAAATCAGAATGTGTAAGAGTGTGAGAACCAAATTCAATTCCATAATCTTGCATTTCAAGGATTTGCTGACTATTCATCATTTTCAACTTAGGCTCATTACTTTTTATATCCCAAGAATTATACTCTAATCCAGTAACTAAAAAAATAATTGCTTTAAAACCATATTTTTTTAAGATTGGAAACGCTAAACGGTAATTATCTTCATAACCATCATCGAAAGTAATAATAACATACTTTCCTTCTCTGCAGTCTTTTTTTATTTCAAGAGTTTCTTCAAAAGTTATTGTTCTGAAGCCTTTTCTTTTAAGATAGCTCAAGTGTTTATCGAATTGTTCCGCAGTAACATAAATACCATGTTTACCTGTTTCATCTAAACTTTCTACTATTCTGTGATAATATATTATCGGAATTTCTTTTTTATAATAACGAACAATTACACTCTGAAGAATAAATTCGAGACGGCTGACATTCTTTTTTAGATCACACTCCTCGCTAACTTTATTAAAAACTTTTTTATCACATTCTTTCTGATCTAGTGATAATTTCAGATCTGAAATTATTTTCTCAAAATCAAAGATCTTTTCAATTACGTTCATATCGCCGAAATTAGTTTCAAGAACAAAATTGATATTATCTTCTTTTACCAGACCAATTGTGCAAGCTTCACCTATAGCAATCAATGGTTTATTAAGCAGAATTGTTTCAATGGCAATTCGACCGGAGCCAATTACAACTGAGGATTCGTTAATTACTTTTTTTAAATTTTCAACAAATCCTCTAAACTCAAATCGGTCGATAAATTTTTTAAATCTCACAGGCATTTCTTGTCCGCCGACAACTTGAAACTTCACATCCTTAAATTCATTTAAGCGGGTTGAAAGATATTCCAACAATTTAAATGCAAGATCACCTTTCGGCCCGGAAAGCCGGGTGATAAATGAAACGGTTTTTTGTTTAGCAATTTCTTGCGACGGTTTGATAATATCCAAATCAAAACAGTTTCTAAAAACTTCCATCTTATCCGGATGAACTTTGAACACATCACTCAACTGTTCTTTTAATTTCTCGCAGATTGGTAAAGTATAATAACCATAAGCATGAAAGATTTTTCTTGATAAAAAGGTTGCCTGTCTTCCGTGAATAAAAACTACTAATGGAATTTTTGTAAGCTTACATGCTAAGGAAGAAACCCAAGCGCTTGCTCTTGAATGTGCATTTACAATATGAATATTATTTTCGCGAATAAATCTTCTAAGGAATAAAACATTCTTAATTCTAAATAATAAAGTTCGTTTGGATAATGGTGCGGAAATGTACCTTGCTTGAGTTTTTTTTGTTAATGTATCTGAGATGATAAATACTTTGTGACCTCTGGAAATCAACTCATCGGCAATTGATACTGCGAACACCTCCGCGCCGGTAACTTCTAGTTGAGAAAGTGTCATCAAAATATTCATTAAGTATGCTCTGCCTTAAATTCTTATTCAATTGTTGAACATATACTATCCGGTGTATCCCTGTAATAGATATATGAAGGAAAATCTACTTTAGCAATTTTATATTTTTTTTCAGCGCGCTCAAAAAAATCCGAGTCGTCACTATAAACTAAATTTTTAAAACCGTCTAATTCAAAAAAAACAGTCCTCTTCCCAAAAAAGGTTCCTCCAATAATACATTCGGAAAGATGGACTTCTTTAGTCAGATCATTTTTATCCTTCACATACGGATGCCCGATAATTTCAACTCCTCCATGAATGAGATCAATTTCCGGATGTTGTTGCAAAAATTCAATTCGTTGTTTTAAATAATCCACTTTCCATTCATCATCACTACACAAAAATGCTATAAGCTCTCCACACGATGCCAACAAGCCTGCATTTGTTGTTAATGGTGTCCGCCGATTTGAATGTCTCATGTATCGAATATTTTCAAACGTTAACAGATATTCATCAATGATTTTAAATGAATCGTCCAGACTTCCGTCATCAACAATTATTAATTCCCAATCTTTGTATGTCTGTTTTAGTACGGATTCAATTGATCTTTTTAAGTAGTTCGCGCGGTTGAAAGTAGACGTAATAATGGAAACGACCGGCTTATATGATTTGTAAACCTGCATATTTATTTTCTTCTAGATTGATTTTGTGTGAATCAAATATAGTTTTTTATTGAATGATTTTTTGATTAATTTCATCAACCAAAATTCAAAAAACACAAGATTTTTTTGATGAGTTCTCGCGAACAAAGAGATTATTTTAGCATACTTAAACGCTATGAAAGGCAATTCGAAAGTAATGAGTTAAACGATTATAAGATGCTTGTAAAGCGACATAAGGACGATGAAGATTTAGATAAGTTATCTATGGAAAGATTAAAAAAACTTTTTGTGAAATACCACATAAATAGAGAAAAAAAGAATTACGATCAGTTCTTTAAAACTCCACAATCAGATTCCGAAGACCAATCTTCATAATTAAAAATTTTTTTGGTGAAATAATGAATCAAAAGCTATTACACAGAATTTTTGCGGTAGTTGTTTTTATAATTGCTGCATTCACATTTTTTTCAACGATGCAGCCCACGGTTTCATTTTGGGATTGTGGTGAATTTACCGCCTCATCATATTTAATGCAAGTGCCTCATCCTCCCGGAACGCCATTTTTCCTTTTCCTCGGCAGATTATTCTCTATGATTCCTTTTGCTGATAATATTGGATTTAGAGTAAATACCGTTTCTGTTTTAGCAAGCGCCTTTTCAATTTTGTTTTTATATCTAGTTGCAGTTAAGGTAATTCAAAATTATAGAAAAAAAGAACTCGAAAATTTATTTGATGCATTTGCACTTTACATTTCTGCTGCAATCGGTGCACTTTCTTTTGCTTTCAGCGATACATTCTGGTTCAACGCGGTAGAATCCGAAGTTTATGCAACATCAACTTTTTTTATTGCCTTTGTTATTTGGTTGATGGTTGTTTGGAATGAAAAAGCAGATGAACCCGATAGTGAAAAATATATAGTCTTTATTTTTTATCTAATTGGTCTATCAACCGGCGTTCACTTAATGTCGGTACTTGCAATTGTACCGGTGATGATGACTGTTTACTATAGGAAATATGTAACTGATGAAAAGACACTTGAAAAAACCGGAATAATCTTTGTTGTACACACTGTTATCATTCTTGTGGTAGCGGCAATTATATGGGCATCGCAAACAGATACAACTAATCCGGCGCCCGAACAATTCGGAGCACTTGATTCTCGTTTTCTTATGATCTTAATTGCTATCACTGCTTTATTTATTGGAGCGTTATATAAGAAAATCTTTCAAAGAAATTCTTTTTATATACCAATTGTTGTCGGCGGAATTGCACTGATGGTAATCTATCCAGGACTAGTAAAATATTTACCAAAACTAATTTCCATAATTGGTCAAAATGATTTTAAGATGAATATTTTTGCCGGATGTGCAATTCTTGCGGTCGTTGGTTTTGGAGTTTATTGGTCAAGTAAAAAGGGTAAACCGGTACTTAATTTAATTTTCAAATGTTTATTTTTTGCAATTGTTGGTTCATCAAGTTTTGCCATGATTATTATTCGTGCAAACCAAGAACCTCCGATCAATATGAACAGTCCAAAAACTTTTACAGAGCTTGAATCTTACATTAACAGAGAGCAGTACGGTGACTTTCCAATTTTCAAAAGAAGATATTCAAACGAACCACATCAACAAAATATTTATACCGATTACTCCAGCGATCTCGATTTCTTATGGAAGTACCAATTAAATCATATGTTCAATCGTTATGTGTTTTGGAATTATATTGGAAGGGAATCCACTTATCAAGACAGCGGAGTTGATTGGAGTGACATGTGGGGTATTCCGTTCTTCATCGGACTGTTTGGATTGTACTACCATTTCCGTAAAGATTGGAAGATGGCATCGGTGTTTATTATGATGTTCATTTTTCTCGGTTATCTTACCGCATTCTACCAAAATCAACAGCAGCCCCAACCGCGCGAGAGAGATTATTTTTATGTAGGTGCTTTTTTTGTATTCTCATTATGGATTGCAATTGGTATGAGGGGAATAATTGAAATACTAAAAGAAAAAATCCATGATCAGAAAATATTAAAACCAATTTTGATCGGAGTATTTGTTTTGGGAATTATAGGTGTTCCGGTCAATATGGCAAAAGCAAATTGGTTTGAACATAATAGAGCCCGCAATTATGTCCCGTGGGATTATGCTTATAATCTTTTGCAAAGTGTTGCACCAAATGCAATTTTATTTACTAACGGAGATAACGATACATTCCCACTTTGGTATATTCAAAACGTAGAAGGTGTACGGCGCGACGTTCGTGTTGCTTGTTTAAGTTTAGTTAATACATCCTGGTACGTAAAGCAATTAAAAAACACTACACCGTTCGGTTCTAAAAAAGTTGAAATGAGTTTAAGTGATGAAGAAATTGATCGTATAGGTCTTCAACGATGGAATCCTACTGAAGTTTCTATTAACGTTCCGCCCGATGTAATGAAAGAATGGAGTATAACTGACAGCGCAACAGTTATAGATAAAAAAATAAAATGGATAATGAAAAATACTGGCCAATCCGGCGATGTTAAATTTATACGCGGACAAGATATTGTTGCATTAGATATCATCATGCAGGCAAAATGGAAAAGACCGGTTTATTTTGCAGTTACCTGTTCGGACGACAGCAGGTTAAATCTAGATGATTATATTGAGATGGAAGGAATGGCAATGCGTGTTGTTCCTAAAAAGAATGATATGCGTCGGATCGATTATATTAATGAACCGATCTTACGGAAACAATTGTTTGAGCAGCCGAAAGAATTTAGCAAAGATTATCAGCCGGGATTTTTATTCCGTGGATTAAATGATAAGACAATTTTCTTTGATGAAAACCATGAGCGCTTAACACAAAATTATCGTAATGCATTTATGCGGTTAGCTCTTTATTATTTGTATAAAGAAAAGAGCAACGAAAAAACTATCAATGTAATGGAAGAAATGGAAAAGAGAATACCACGTTCGGTAATTGCTATGGATTATAGAATTAAACACGACATCTCTAAGATTTTATATTCCGCAGGAGACATGAAACTTTACGAGATATATGCACGTGAAGTTATTGAAGAAACAAAAAAACATTTGGAATTAAATCCGCGTGATCTTTCAAGCTGGTATAACCCTTATGATCTTCTTCTAACTCATTACGATAATCTTAAAATGTATAAAGAAGCTGTCGGAATCCTTTTGCAGCTTCAGAGTTACGTGCCGAGCGATGAAAGTGTCCGTAGTCTCTTAAATGAATTTAGAAAGAAAGCAGGAATGGAAGTTTCTGAAGTTGTTCCTAAACAACTTGATAAAAAATAAATAATCTTTGAGACGCCTGATCAGGCGTCTCAGTTCTTAAATAATAATTATAATCTGATTTTTATGAATATTCTTATTATAGCACTTTCCGGAATTGGTGATGCTTTAATGTTTACTCCTTCGCTTGTTAAATTGAGTGAGGAAATTTCTTCTGCTGAAATTGATGTTCTCGTGATGTATAAGGGTGTAAAAGATCTCTACGAAAAACTTCCGCAGATTTCAAAAGTTAGATATTTCGACTTTCTTAACAGTTCTAAACTTAGTTCTCTTTCTTATGTTCTTAAGCTCAGAAATAAATATGACGCAACAATAAATATTTACCCTTCTAATCGTAGAGAGTATAACCTAATAAGCCGGATTATTGGAGCTGAAAAACGATTAGCTATAAAATATCTCCGTAAAGACTTTTTAAATTTTGGATTCTTAAACAATACTCGTCTGTTAGAAAACGATAATTTTCACAACGTTGAAGAAAATTTTTATTTGTGTGAAAAATTAATTGGTAAGAAATCAGATTCTATTCCCCCACTCCAGCTAAATTTAATGAATGATGATATAGTATTTGCTGATGACTTCTTCAAGATTAATTCGATTTCTAATAGTGATATAGTGATTGGGTTTCACCCCGGCTGTTCAATTTTAAAGAATCACGAAAAGAGAAGATGGGAAACTGCTAAATTTGCCGAGTTAGGGAGAAAATTGATCCATGATTATAATGCTAAAATACTGCTATTCGGAGGTGGTGAAGAAGTAATTTTGAAAGAAGTAATTTTTGCAAAAATTAATTCTCAAAATGTTTATTCGGTTAATGCACACAGCTTATCAAACAGCGCGGCAGTTATGCAAAGGTGTAATTTATTCGTCACTAACGATTCAAGCCTGATGCACATCGCTGCTGCATTAAAACTAAACGTTGTTGCTATCATTGGACCAACGAATAAGAATTATATTTATCCATGGAAGACAAATTTTAAAATTGCTTCTCTCAATCTTGACTGCGCACCATGCTTCTATTATTCGCCAAAACCATTAACATGTTCCCGCAGTGATTTGAAATTCAAATGCATAAAAGATCTATCGGTTGATCTTGTGTATGAAAAAGCAAAAGAGTTTCTTTCCGTAAAAATCTGACTTTAAATTATCATTCATAATTATTTAATCTACTGATAATAAATTCCGCGCACTCATCTATTTCATCAAAACATTTAATTAAACCGGTTCTTCTTTTCTCTGTAATTATTTGTTCTTCCATCAAAGAGATTATTTTCGTCCACATTTTACCGTGACAAGCAACCGGTTTTTGATCTATCATTCTTTTATTTAGATATTCCCAAACGAGTGAAAGTTCAAGCATTGTTCCGGTTCCACCTTGAAGAATGATATAAGCATCACCTATTTCAACGAGCGATTTCAACCTATCAAATAAAGTATGGGTAACGATTTGCTTGGTAAGATGTTTGCTCGCAAAAACATTATAAATATCTAATGTAACTCCAACTGCTTCGGCACCTTTCTCTTTAGCTCCTTTAGAAACTGCATCCATAATGCCTTGAAAACCACCGGAACAAACATTGATTTTATTTTCAGCTAATTTTTTACCAAGTAGGTAGGCAATTTCATATTCATTGTCACCATCACGAGGAATAGAACTGCCGAAGACAGTCACAAATTTTTTATTCTCGAACATTAGTTTTTCGTAACCGGTTTTCCGGCATCAACCCAAGCTGTATAAATTAGCGAAGATAAACAGAGAGCTGCAGAATTAATTTCGGAGATAGTAACATATTTGGTCTTGAACCAAAGCAATCTGTAATATTCTTTATCGAACTTCCCGCCGGTTTTACCTACAGCATAAATATCAGCTGAAAGAATCATCTCTACATAATCATTTGCTTGAATTATGTAATCGAAAATGTAATCTTTAACATTTTTAATGTAGAATGGTTTATGCTCTTCGTAACTACTTTCAATTAAACTTAAATAATTATCTACCATATCAATTTCATAACGGGAATGAATTCCTTTCTGTGAAGTTAACTGCCCGTTGTAATTCACCGTTGCATGAAGCGGTTGATGTCCATCACCAACATAATGTGCTAAATCGGAGGCATAGAGAAGTACGTTATCTTTATTCTTTTCTTTGAAGGCATTCATCAATTTGAAAAAAGTTTCTTCCGTTGCCCATGGAAGGATTCCTTCTTTTGTAACAACTTTCTCATCATATAATTTATTAAGTGTATCACGTGACATGATTACGATTCCATCTGTGAACTCTTTATAGTAATCAATATCTATAAAGTGCTTTGGACCTTCTGATTTATCATCTCTTTTTCTATTATCAGGATCTACAGAGTGTTCTATAATTGCAGATTTGAATTGATCCGAGAATTTCATCTCTGCCGGAATGTATTTCATTGCAAATGCTGCAATAGTTTTATGTCCTTTATCTCCCCAAGCATAAATAATTAATGAAGACATTAGAAGAATTAAAAACGATTTGGAAAGTAGTCTTTTCAATTTAGTACCCTTTTAGGTATTAGTTATAAGATTAATTTATTTCCTCGCTGATTTCAAGAATTGATTTTTTAATTATTGCTACAGCATCTTTCACTTGTTCTTCAGTAATAACAAGCGGAGGTGCAAAACGTATTATGTGTCCGTGAGTTGGTTTAGCAAGTAATCCGTTCTCTTTCATTTTCAAACAAACATCCCATGCTTCTTTTCCATTTTGGGGTTTTATTACTATTGCATTGAGTAATCCTTTTCCTCGTACTAGTTCAATCATAACGGATTTCATTTTTGAAATTTCATCGCGGAAAATTTTTCCAATTTTTTCCGCATTCTCCGACAGATTTTCTTCTTTCAATACTTTCAACGCTGCGACTGCAACTTTACATGCTAATGGATTTCCTCCGAATGTTGAACCATGTTCTCCCGGTTTAATTACCAGCATCACTTCATCATCTGCAAGAACCGCGGAGATAGGCATTGTTCCGCCTGAAAGTGCTTTACCTAAAATCAAAATATCAGGTTTAACATTTTCATGATCGCATCCAAGTAATTTACCTGTTCTTGCTAGTCCTGTTTGAACTTCATCGGCGATAAATAAAACATTCTTCTCTTTACACATTGTATAAGCTTTTGATAAATAACCTTCATCGGGAACAACAACCCCAGCTTCCCCCTGAATTGGCTCTACTAAGAATCCAGCAGCGTTTGGATCTTGAAGTGCTTTTGCTAATGCACTTAAATCATTGTAAGGAATATTTATAAATCCGGGTGTGAAAGGACCAAAACCTTTATAAGAATCCGGATCGCTCGACATTGATATTACAGTTATTGTTCTTCCATGAAAATTTCCATCGCAGACAATTATCTTAGCTTCGTTCTTTTTGATTCCCTTCTTATCGTAAGCCCATCTTCTGCAAAGTTTTAGAGCTGTTTCATCTGCTTCAGCTCCGGAATTCATCGGCAATATTTTATCATAACCAAAAAACTCGGTAATATATTTTTCATATGGACCAAGACAATCATTATAAAATGCTCTTGATGTAAGAGTTAAAACTTTAGCTTGTTCACAAAGGACTTCAACAATTTTGGGATGGCAATGACCTTGATTTACTGCCGAATAAGCAGAAAGAAAATCATAATATTTTTTCCCTTCAACATCCCATAAAAAAACACCTTCGCCTTTAGAAAGAACAACCGGAAGCGGATGATAATTATGTGCACCATATTTTTCTTCTAATAAAATGTAATACTGACTCAGCATGGTTTTCTCATATTTATTTAATTGCTATTTATAATTTATCAAAAAGAATCTACAGTTTCGATGTATGAAAATTTGGACTATATAGTTACCAATACAAATTATTCTCTTTTTAAAAAGTTACATGGAAATTGAATTTAAAAAAAAATAATTACTAGACGCGCGGAGGAATATTAAGCCATTGGTCTATTGTAATTTTTAAGAAGTGTATATTAATTGGTTTTGCAATGTAATCATCCATCCCGGCAGCAAGACACTTTTCTCTATCCTTCATACTTGAATGTGCTGTTACGGCAATTATCGGTATCTTTGAAAATCTGTTGGATGATTCGCGTATTTTCTTAGTCGCAGTAATTCCATCCATATCAGTCATTTCAACATCCATAAGAGCTAAATTAAATGCTCCTGTTTTAATTGCTTCAATTGCATCATACCCTGTAGAGACGGCATCTACTTCATATCCAACTTCACGTAATATTTTGAGTTCAAGATTTTGACTTATCGGATTATCTTCAACCAGTAATAATTTCTTTCTTTGAACGGGTTCTGATTTTTCTACTAGATGCTGTGTTAGAATGCCATCATCAGAGTGAGTTTGTTCAGAAATTACTTTCTCTAAAACATTAAAATGCTGGTCTATATTTACGTTTGGTTGTAATTTCATTTTAGCAGTAAAATAAAATTTGCTGCCCAAACCGATTTTGCTTTCTACATTTATTTCGCCATGCATCAACTTTACAAACTCTTTGGAGATCATAAGACCAAGTCCGGTACCTTCTTTAGAACTTTTCTTGCTTTTCACTTGGATATAAGGTTCAAACAAAGTAGAAATTTTATCGCTTGGTATTCCTACACCTGTATCTTCCACGCTTGTTAACAACTCTACAAATGATTCCGTTTTTGTTTTAACTGTTACATGAAGAGTTATTCTGCCATGTTCAGTAAATTTAATCGCATTGCTTAATAAATTGAGAATAATTTGTCTATATCTAGTTGGATCTCCGAAAATTTTGTTTGGAATTTTACTATCAATATTTTTTTCAAGAGTTAATCCTTTAGCTTTTGCCGCTTGTGCAATAATAGATAATGCCTTAACAATCTCATCGTTAATATTAAATTCAATATCATCTAGTTCCATCTTACCCGCTTCAATTTTAGATATATCAAGAATATTATTTATTATCTCCAGAAGAGATTCAGCAGCTAAGCGGGCATCTCTTGCAAATAATTTTAGCTCATCTTTACTTTCGAAAAGATCATTCTCAATCAAAGTAAGAAAACCCATAACGGAATTCATTGGTGTTCTAACTTCATGACTCATACTTGCAAGAAATTTCGATTTGAAATTACTTTCTTGCTGAGATTTTTTAGCAGCAGTTTCAGCTTTTAATTTTTCAGTCCTTAGCGCCTCTAATGCATTTTGTTTTTCGTTTTCTGCTTGTACCTGCTGAGTAATATCTTGTAAACTTCCTTCATATACATTCAGTCCGCTTTCTTCATCTTCGTTAGTTCTAACGTTCATTCGAATTGTAATTTCATCCCCATCTTTCTTTTTAAACGGTACGCGGAAGTTTCTAACTTTACCCTGTTTCTCTAGAAGTTTGGTTAATAATTCCCAATCGCTTTTTCTTTGGAGTACATCTGATTGTAAAACTAATTTTTTTAATTCATCTTCATTCATATACCCAAGCATTTTAATCATAGTAGGATTTACAGTAGTAAATTTTCCTTCGCGAGTTAGCTGAAAAATGCCTTCGGCTGAATTTTCAAATAAATTTCTAAACTTTTTTTCTGATTGTGAAACCTCAAAACTTTTTATTACCGCATCTTGTCTGAACTTATAATTTATGTAGCTTGCTACTATTGCCATTATACTTATTACAATTACCAAAAAGATAGATTCAAACATATTTGGTAGTATTGTAATACTCTTACTGTTAAAAATAATGGAGACAGTAAATACAATGTTATAATAGATAGCAACTATTATCTGATTTGATACTTCCCAGCTAAGAAATAACGCTGCTATAAAAATGATTAGACTAATAATGTGGGAATTAAAAATTATAGTTGTTGGTATGAGATAGATCATCACGCCAAAAGAACATATAATAGAAAGAAGAAGAGTATGGATTAATATTACAGGGTGCTTTTTCCCAAAATTAAAATTTGAAATGACTAAAAGTAAAAATGCTATTAGAATTGCCGAAAGACGTGAGATATAAATTTCTACACTATGAGCAGAGAAATATCGAACTTCCAATATCATAGCTAAAATACCGGCTACTGCGGTAAATTTTGCCAATGATTGAAATGGAGCTATTAGATTACGTTTACTCTCAACCTTAAAATATTCAAAACTTTTTCTTTCAAGAGTATTTTTAAATTTATTTTCAGTAGCCACAGCACTCAATAAGATTATTTAAATATGGTAAAATAATTTACGTAAATTTTGGACAACTTAGTTAGAAAATGTATTTTACAACAAGAAAAACTTCACAAACTTCTATTAATCTTGGGATTTAAACAAATAAAATTAGCTAAATAATCAAACTTTAATAAAATAGACAAGGTGTTAATATGTTGGAATTTTTGTATCAGATAGACTTGAAATTCCTATATTTTATAAATCATACATTATCTAATCCATTTTTTGATAAACTTTTCCCATTTATCACTGACGTAAAAAACTGGTATATCGCTTATATTATATTATTTTTAATTCTAATTGTTAAGGGCGGAAGAATTGGAAGAATTGCGGCAGTTGCAATTATTCTACTAATAATCACTACTGATCAGTTCAGCAGTTCCTTTTTGAAGAATTTTGTCGGTAGAATTAGACCGTGTAATATTTACCCAGATTTGAATGTGCTTGTTACTTGCACTGAAGCATTTTCATTCCCATCTACACACGCAGTAAACAATTTTGGTGCGGCTATATTTTTCACAAAAATTTTCCCTAAATATAAATGGTCATTTTTTAGTGTGGCAATATTAATGGCATTTTCCAGACCTTATGTAGGTATTCATTATCCATCAGATGTAATTGGTGGTGCTTTAATTGGTATGATCTTCGGTTATATATTTGCTTTTATAGTTATTAAAATTGATCGTTTCATTTCAATGAAACAAACTAAAATTACAGATAAATATGAACGAGTTAAATTCAAATAACTTAATGAGAAAAAATGAAAACTAAACTTGATATTGCGAAAAATTGGCTCCCGCGTTACACGGGCACTAGTATTAACGGCTTCGGCGATTATTTGTTGTTAACAAATTTTCAAAATTATGTTCATAAATTCGCAGAAAAATTTAAGTGCGACGTTCAAGGTTTGGGTGGTCCCATGCAATCCGCTACTAATAGTGACGGATTATCAATTATTAATTTTGGAATTGGATCTGCTAATGCCGCAACTATTATGGATTTACTTGTTGCTCGTGAACCAAAAGGCGTTTTGTTTCTTGGCAAATGCGGTGGATTAAAAAATTCTACAGAAATCGGACACTTCATTTTACCAATTGCAGCTATTAGAGGTGAAGGAACAAGTAATGATTATCTTCCGCCTGAAGTTCCCGCTCTTCCTTCATTTAAGTTACACAAATTTGTTTCTGATAAAATCATTTCTAAAAACATTGAATATCGAACCGGAGTAATTTATACAACAAACCGCCGCCTATGGGAATGGGATGAAGATTTCAAAATTTATTTAAGAAAACTGGGTGCGATTGGAATTGATATGGAAACAGCTACAGTTTTTATAGTTGGTTATGCAAATCAAATTGCACGTGGGGCTCTTTTATTAGTTTCCGATCTTCCCATGTTTCCGGAAGGAGTAAAAACTGAAGAATCAGACCGTGCAGTTACTCAGCAATTTGTTGATATGCACTTAAATATCGGCATTGAAGCTATGACTGAAATAGGCAGTAAAGGCGAAGCAATTAAACATTTTACATTTTAAATTATGGCATTGATATTGAGTCTTTAATAAGTGAAAATTAGGAAACATGATTAATCTTAATAAAATTTGATTAACTTTTAAACAATTATTCGTACAAAGTGAACATAATGCGTAGTAATAAATGGACAATACATAGAAAGGAAATAAAAATGAAGATCCTAATGAAAAGTATATTTTTTGTTTTGATTGTTCTTATATCCAGATCAAATATTTTATTAGCACAGAATGAATCCGAGAGTGCTGTAAAAACAACTTTAACCAAATTATTTGATTTTAGTAAATCAAAATCTTACGAAAAAGCTGCATCATATATTGCTTATGAAGGTGAAGATAAAAACCGAGTCGGTAAAGAATCTTTTAATGCGGTCAACAAAGATGAATTAAACCAGGTAAAAAGAGTTTGCAAAAAGATCTCCGCTTTAATAGATCTTAGCTCCAAACATGAATTTGGAAAATTTAATATACAAAAGGATGGTGAAAAAGAAAGTTATTCTATGGAAGTTAATTTTGTCAGCGGTGATCAAAAACTTGTTACTTCGTTTAATCTTATTAAAGCCGGAAAAGAATTGTTGCTGACCAATATGAATTGATCAGCAATTGAATTCTTCTTTAATTATTATCCGCTATTTTTTTTTGAATTAAAAATATTTTTTTCACTTCCCTTCTTTACCAATGTAACACCAATTAGAATTACAACCGCTGCAAGTATAACCCACAATGATATTTTTTCATCCAGTACTAACCATCCTAAAAATAATGCTATGATTGGATTTACATACGCATAAGTTGCTACTAATGAAACCGGAAGATGTGCAATTGCATAAACATATGAACCGTAACCAAATAATGATCCCAGAATCACTAAATACAGATAAGAATAAAAACTAGAATTCGTAAAATGGAATTTACTTCCCTCGCCAAGAATCAATCCTAATGCAGTTATTACAATTCCAGCAATAATCATTTGTGTTGCTGCACCCATTAATGGATGTACGGTAATTTTTTTGTGTTTCGAATAAAGAGTCCCGGCAGACCAGAGAAAAACTGCTAACATCAATCCAATAATACCGCCAAGATAAGATGGATTGAACAATCGAATAAAATCTTCTCCAAAAATAATTGCAATACCAACTAAGCCCAGAAGTAGCCCAAGGAGTATAGTCGGATTTATTTTTTTACCTTGCGAAATTATTGCATCAATTCCAACAACCCAGAATGGCACTGTTGTGATTAATAATGCCGTCAATCCGCTGGGAATCCATTGTTCTGCAAATACAACTAAACCGTTTCCGCCACCAATTAATAATAGTCCACTAATTGAAAGATGGAACAAGTCATTTTTATTAGGCAGTTTATATTTTCTCAACAACAAAATTATAATAAGTATCGGTCCGGCAACTATCCAACGCAGTCCGGTAAATAGAACCGGAGGTAAATTTTCGACACCTATTCTAATAGCCAAATATGTTGTTCCCCAAATAATATAAATGGCAAATAATGCAATATATGCACGCGTGTTTTTTTCTTTGTTCATAGTTTTTCTTTCAAAAAGAAGCGCAAAGATAATATTTTTTCTTGATTTGATGGATGGTAATTATTTGCCTTTTCTATTTTTCAGAAATAAAATTGAGTATAATAGTTTGTAACTTTCTATCAAGGTTGTAAAATTTTTACCTGGATATATAATAGAATGAGTGTGCTTAAAAACATTTTTGACAATCTTCCGATAGAATTGAAAGAAGAATTTTTCGAAGAAATTTTATCTACAAAAGATTTCAAGCTTGAAAGAATAATTTCGGAAGGTCATGCATCTCCGACCAATTTTTGGTTTGATCAGGATAAGAATGAATTTGTTCTTCTTCTCAAAGGAGAAGCAAAATTAAGTTTTGATGATGGAAGAAATTTTGAATTGAATCCTGGTGATTATTTAGTTATTCCTGCTCATCAAAAACATCGAGTTGATTGGACAGACCCAAATCAAAAAACTTTTTGGCTAGCAATACATTATTGATGGATTATGATTAGAAAAATATTTTTTATAATTATCATGCTGGTTGCTCTGGTAGCTTCTGCTAAAGCGCAGATCCAATCGCCAAGTTTAGGAGGCTCTTTACACATTGGAAACATCCGCGGAAATTCACTTCCAATTTCAAGTTTGGGCGGATCTGTTTTTTTTGATTTTTATCCTTGGTTTGAAAACATTGTTTCATTCCGTGCATCATTCACATATTCACAAATGGTAGAAAATTTTCTTCCGGAAAACCATTCCGGAAAATATTATCCTTTCATAAAAATTTATTCACTCAAGGGTTTTTTCCGACAAACTTTTCCATCACAAATTTATCTTGAAGAAGGAGCCGGATTTATTTATCTCAACGATAGAACATTTAATGATGTAAATATTTGGGAAGTCGGTGTTAGTTTTAGTGTATTAGCAGGATACGATTTTAGAAAAATTAAATTGGATGGTTTTTCTGTAGGTTTGGGTATGGATTATGGTGTAACTTTCACACAAACAACTGCAAAATATTTTTTAGTTTTCCTTCAAACTCAATATTACTTTTAAATATCACTACAACTTATACAGATCTCTCATCAACTCTTCGAATTGTTTAAAGTACAATGCTTGCTCTGGATCGCTCAAAGCATTTGGCGGATCGGGATGAAACTCAATCATAATTCCGTGAGCACCAACAATCTTTGCCGCTTTTGCAAGAGGAATTACTTTATTCCTTTCACCAACAGCATGAGAAGGATCAACAATCAAAGGAAGATGCGTTAATTCTTTCAATACAGGAATAGCACTAAGATCAAGAGTATTGCGTGTAGCGGTTTCAAAAGTTCTAATTCCGCGCTCGCATAAAATTACTTGTCTATTCCCCTGTGATAAAATATACTCCGCTGCATTCAGCAATTCATCTATCGAAGCCATCAATCCCCGCTTAAGCATAACAGGTCTGTGCGATTTACCAACTTCTTTTAACAAAGCAAAATTCTGCATATTGCGAGCACCAACCTGAAGTATATCGGCAGTCTTCGCAACTTCAACTACATGTTCGGTATCGAGAACCTCGGTAATAACCGGCATCTCGTAATACTTGCCCGCATCAGTTAGGAATTTTAAAGCATCTAATCCTAAACCTTGAAAACTATATGGAGAAGTTCTTGGCTTAAAACATCCGCCACGTAATATTTGCGCGCCATTCTCTTTTGCTTCGAGCGCGCATTTTAAAATCATCTCTTCCGATTCTACAGAACATGGCCCGGCTATTACAACAAAATTATTTCCTCCAATAACAACATCTTTAACTTTGATGATTGTATCGTCACTTTTATACTCCCGGCTTGCAAGTCGGTAATTTTTCGATTTTGATTTCTTCTCCAGTTGAATTTCTATATCTGCTTTTTTTTCTTTTGATAAAGATTTAGTTTGTTCATTCAAAATATTTAGATATTCTATTTTTGTCCGTTCAAGTTCTTGCGATGGATAACTTCCCAACACTTTCATAAAACGCGTATGGGGTCCTAACTCGTCTAAGACTTTTTGAACCAACTCGCTCGTAATATTTCCTTCAAAGTCGAGATAGAACATTTCTTCCCAAGGATTTCCAATAATAGGACGTGATTCAAGTTTTGTTAAATTCACATTAGATTTTCGAAACACATTTAACGCTTCAACAAGAGAACCAGGTGTATGAGAAGTTGCCATAACAATAGATGTCTTACATGGAATTCGTGAATCAACCTCGTTCGGCTTGCGTGAAGCAATTAAAAATCTTGTGAAATTTTCTGATTGATTAGCTATATCTGTTTTCAAAATTTTTAATTTAAAAAGCTTTGCCGCTTCCTCGCTGGCAATAGCTGCATACGATGAATTACCTTCTTCCTTAATTTTCTGAACCGACAAAGCTGTATCATCAAAATATTCAATTGATACATTAGGAATCGTTTCTAAAAATTTATTGCATTGAGCTGCAGCTTGATAATGTGCATACACTTTTTTAATCTTTCTAAAAGAGATCTCTCCACTTGTAACTAAACAATGCTTCACCTGAAATTTTTCTTCACCAACAATTGATAAAGTTGTATGAAGAAGAAGGTCATACACTTCATTAATTCCGCCCGACGTAGTATTTTCGATCGGCAGTACTGCAAGATCGGCATCACCTTTTTCTACTGCATTAATTACTTCTTCAAATCTTTTCTTAAAAACAAAATGAAGATCGGCATCGTGATGAGTAAAATATTTTTGTGAAGCGAGATAACTATAAGATCCTTCAATACCTTGAATAGCAACCGTAATAGTTTTTTTCTTTTCCCCTTTAGCATTCAATTTCATCTGCACATAATTTTGTTGAAGCCGAACCGAATCTTCAATTATTTCATAAAAAACTTTTGTAAGAAAATGGGAATCTAATCCCTCTTTCTTCCCAATCTTGATTAAGCGATTTAACAGTTCTGATTCTCTTTGCTGATCTCTAATTGGTTTTTGAGAATTTTCTTTAGTTAGAATAACGTCCTTACTCAATTTCCTGCGATCCGCTAGCAGTTTTATCAGCTCGGAATCCAATTGATTGATTTTTTCTCTTAAATTCGAAATATTCTCTTTTTTCTTCTTTCTCATCTCTTTTATCAGTTTTTCTTTCAAATTGTTGGTCGAAGGTATAAATTTTTTAACCCAAAAAAAAGCCGATTTGAGTTTATATATTGAGATTTATTGACTAGGTAATAAATAGTTATTAATTTTGAATTGGATATAAATCTCCATTATTCTATAATTCAATAAGCCTCATCCGGGGTTTATCATTAGGAGGTTATTTATGGTTAATCAATCTCGCCGCGACTTTCTTAAGACAGCCGCACTTGCCGGAACAGCAGTAGCCGGATTGTCATCAAAAACGAAAGCGGCGCCAAAGAATATTTTGTCAGAAGATCGAATGGGTGTGCTAGTTGATACCACAGTTTGCATTGGATGCCGTAAATGTGAATGGGCATGTAAGACTGCGCACAATCTTGAGACTCCCTCGATCGAAGCTTATGATGATAGAAATGTTTTCAAAACAATGAGAAGACCTAATTCGAAGGCACTAACTGTGGTAAACGAATATCAAAATAACGAAGAAGGCAAATTTCCTATCAATGTGAAAGTACAATGTATGCACTGCGATCATCCTGCATGTGTTTCTGCATGTATAGTGGGCGCTTTTTCTAAACAAGAAAACGGATCAGTAATTTGGGATACGGACAAATGCATCGGCTGCCGTTATTGTATGGTAGCATGTCCATTTCAAGTTCCAGCATTCGAATTTGAGAATGCGTTGAAACCGGATATTAAAAAATGCGATTTCTGTTTTGAACGAACAAAAGAAGGAAAACTTCCTGCCTGTATAGAAATTTGTCCCGTCGAAGCTATAACCTACGGCCAAAGAGAAGATCTTGTTAAAGAAGCACATCAAAGAATTAAAAATTATCCTGAACGTTATATCGATCGTGTATTCGGTGAGCATGAGGTCGGCGGAACTTCATGGATCTATTTAGCAAGCAGAGAATTTGAAAAATTAGATTTTCCGAAACTCGGGAAAGATCCCGCACCCGGAGTCAGCGAAGCGATCCAGCATGGAATCTTCGCTTACTTTGTTCCGCCAGTTGCTCTTTATGCTTTGCTCGGTGGAGTTATGTGGATCAATAAAAACAAAAAGAAATCCGAGAATGAGGAGATATGATAATGGAAGATTTCAAACCAACACAAATGAATAAAAAATTTTTTACTCCAGTCGTTATCGGATTAGCAGTTTTAGTTTTAAATGGATTAGTATTCCTACTTACCCGATTCATATTTGGAATTGGTGCAGTAACAAATCTTGATAACCAGCATCCTTGGGGAATTTGGATCGGTCTTGATGTTGCTGCCGGAGTTGCATTAGCCGCTGGCGGTTTTACAACTGCTGCATTAGGTCACATCATGCACAAAGATCAATATCATGCAATCATCCGCCCAGCTCTATTAACTGCGGCGCTTGGTTATACTTTTGTTGCTGTTAGCGTTATGATCGATCTCGGCCGTTACTATTATATATGGCATCCGCTAATTATGTGGAATGGAAGTTCGGTTCTATTTGAAGTAGGTATTTGTGTTATGATCTACTTAGTGGTTCTTTATATAGAATTTTTACCGATCGTATGCGAAAGATTTATCGGAAGAGTTAAACTTCCTGGATTTTTGAAAAATTTTAATAATCCTTTAGATAAACTTTTAAAAATATTAGATAAAGGTTTGGAAAAGACAATGTTCATTTTCATCATTGCCGGCGTTGTACTTTCATGCTTGCACCAATCATCTTTAGGAACATTGATGGTTATTGCCGGACCGAAGATGCATCCGCTCTGGCAAACACCAATTCTTCCGTTACTCTTTCTGCTCTCTGCTGTTTCTGTAGGATTGCCAATGGTAATCATGGAATCGATTATTACATCAAAATCTTTCGGCTTAAAACCCGAGATACATATTCTTTCCGATCTTGGAAGTATGGTTGCACCGCTTCTTGGAATTTATTTAGCATTCAAAATAGGCGATATGATGATTCGCGGAACATTTGTATATCTGACAACAATAACTGCTGCAAGTGTGATGTACACAATCGAATTATTATTCGGTGTGATCATTCCGTTGAGAATGTTCATGTCGCGGCAAGTAAATAAATCACCGGCAGGGTTATTGATTGCTTCGTTTCTTGTTATTATGGGAGTATTTCTGAATCGATTGAATAACTTTTTAGTTGCTTACACCCCGCCGTATGAAGTTCATTCTTATTTCCCTTCCATCGGAGAAATTTCAGTCACAGTCGGTTTTATAGCATTCGAAATTCTTTTATTCAGAATTGCAGTAATGATTTTTCCAGTTGTAAGTGTACCTAATACATCAGCACAAAGAACAAAATATTCGATCCGTGGAGGTGCACAATGAAAACGAAATTTTTTATTCTGTTTTTTTTCTTAACATTTATAATTAATGCACAAACAAAAAAGCAGGTTCATTCTAATCTAAATGGAATAACTTGCAACACGTGTCATACATGTGATATTCCCACAAAAGAAAATCCATGCATCAGACCTTGTCCGCGCGAAAAAATGGTTTCGATTGATCAATCACCGGAAGATGGTCCTTCGGTATTAACAATAGATAAATTTAAAAAACAGACTGACATTTACACTCCGGTAATTTTCACTCACCGTTTGCATGCAGAAATGAGCGGAATGTCCGGCGGTTGTAAAATGTGTCATCATTACAATCCACCAGGACAAGTTATTGGTTGTTCGGACTGCCACGAGTTGATGCGAAAACGAACAGACATAAGTAAACCCGATCTGAAAGGTGCTTACCATCGTCAATGTATGGAATGTCATCGTACCTGGAGTGGAAAAGTTGATTGTGAATCATGCCATGCGGTAAACGGAAAACAAAAAGAGGCTGATTCAAAAGCATTAGCTGCCAAAAGTGAAAAACGGGTTCATCCAAAAATTATAGCTCCGGCGACCATAAAATTTGATACACCTAAAGCATCTGGAAAGATTGTTACATTTTTTCATTCACAACACGTTGATCTATTTGGATTAGAATGCCAGAGCTGTCATACAAATGAAAGTTGTGCGAAGTGCCATACAAAAAATAAAACAGCACTTATTAAAACTAAAACAGCAGAACAAAAACATACAGTTTGTTCAAGCTGTCACGACACAAAACAAAACTGCGGCACTTGCCATTCCAACTCCGTTCAAGAAGGTTTTAATCACGCAGTAAAAACCGGGTTTGATATTTCAAAGTTTCATGGAAAAGTTTCGTGCAAAACTTGTCACACTGAAAAAGGAAAATTCGCCGGACTTAATTCAGAATGTATAAATTGTCATGGCAAATGGACTCAAGAAAATTTTCAACACAAAGTTACCGGTGTTATTTTAGATGAAACGCATTTAACATTAGAATGCAAAGACTGTCATCAAGAAAAAAATTACTCTAAACCTATTTGTTCAAATTGTCACGATGATAAATCATTCCCGAAAAATGTTCCGGGCAAATTGATTAAGAAGAACGGATGAGTTTAACTCGCAAAATATTTGGGAAGATCAGTTTAAAACTAATCGGAGTTGTAAGCGCAACTGTAATTTTGATAATTGGGGTTTATTCATATTTCAACGTAACATCACAAAGTAATGTTTTACTCGCCGAGGTTGAACGTCACATAAATCAATTAAGTGAATCAGTAAAAAACTCTACCCG
>Ga0182021_10000450_pt1 | contig 43351 bp, 31 predicted proteins | sample 612E3MmetaG_FD_120493 | JGI IMG/M metagenome (GOLD analysis project Ga0182021, IMG submission 120493) | Permafrost microbial communities from Stordalen Mire, Sweden - 612E3M metaG (Illumina Assembly) | ecosystem: Environmental > Terrestrial > Soil > Wetlands > Permafrost | place: Sweden... | reverse complement strand
TACGCTTCGTGGGTAACGGGATCGGGCCTGAGACCACAGCGCCTGTTGACTTCACAGTCTTGATGATTTTTTCCGCAGACTTGTCGATCAGGTTGTGATCGTACGATTTGAGCTTTATGCGTATTTTTTGCCCGGCCACGTTTGTCAGTACTCCTTAGTCATCACTCTCAACAACGGGAGGCGCGGCCCAGAGGGACGCCCCCCCCACGGTTACTTATTCTACGATCTTCGTCACGACGCCGGCGCCCACGGTGCGGCCTCCCTCACGGATGGCGAACCGCAGCCCTTCCTCCATCGCGATCGTGCTTATCAGCTCGACGTTCATGCCGTCCACGTTGTCGCCCGGCATGATCATCTCGGTCCCCGCCGCGAGCGTTGCAACGCCCGTCACGTCGGTCGTCCGGAAGTAGAACTGAGGCCTGTAGCCGGTGAAGAACGGCGTATGGCGCCCCCCTTCCTCTTTCTTCAGTACGTATACCTGCGCGAGGAACTTCTTGTGCGGGGTTATCGATCCCGGCTTTGCGATCACCTGGCCGCGCTCGAGCTGCGTCTTTTCCACGCCGCGCAGGAGGAGTCCCGCGTTGTCGCCGGCCTGGACTTCGTCGAGTTCTTTGCGGAACATCTCCGCGCCCGTCACGACGGTTTTCATGTGCGCGCCGAGTCCGATGACTTCGACCTCGTCGCCGACCTTCGCCCGGCCGCGCTCGACGCGCCCGGTGCCGACGGTGCCGCGCCCGGTGATCGAGAAGACGTCCTCGACCGGCATCAAAAACGGCTTGTCGATGTCGCGCGCGGGGACCGGGAAGTAGGTGTCCACCGCGTTCATGAGATCCATGATGCATTTGAACGCGGGATCGTCCGGTTTGGAGTCGGGCTTGATGGCCGCTTCCATCGCCTTGAGCGCGCTCCCGCGGATGATCGGAATCTCGTCCCCGGGGTATTCATACTTCTTCAGGAGGTCGCGCAGCTCGAGCTCGACGAGGTCGAGGAGCTCCGGATCGTCCACCGCGTCCACCTTGTTCATGAACACGATCATGCGCGGCACGCCGACCTGATGGGCGAGAAGGATGTGCTCGCGTGTCTGGGGCATCGGGCCGTCGGTCGCCGCAACGACGAGGATGGCGCCGTCCATCTGGGCCGCGCCCGTGATCATGTTCTTCACGTAATCGGCGTGGCCGGGGCAATCCACGTGCGCGTAGTGGCGCTTCTCGGTGGAGTACTCGACGTGCGCCGTCGCAATTGTTATACCGCGTTCGCGCTCTTCGGGGGCGTTGTCGATGCTGTCGAACGTCCGGATCGTCGAGAGGCCCTTCTTCGCGAGCACCATCGTGATGGCGGCGGTCAGGGTCGTTTTGCCGTGATCGACGTGGCCGATCGTTCCGACGTTCAGATGTGGTTTGTCACGATTAAATTTCTCTTTTGCCATTTGTCTACTCTCCTCTGGTATAGAAGGGGATGTGGGTGAGGGCCCCGAGTCTATGCGTTGACTGTTTCCTTGCCCTTGAGCTTTTCGATAATCTGGTCTGAGACGCTCCGCGGCGTTTCGTCGTAATGCGACAGCTCCATCGTGTAGATGGCCCGTCCCTGCGTCATCGAGCGGAGCGTCGTGGAGTAGCCGAACATTTCCGAGAGGGGAACCGCCGCCTTGATGACCTGCGCGTCTTTCCTCGGATTCATCCCCTCGATCTTGCCGCGCCTCGAGTTGAGGTCGCCGATGACGTCTCCCATGTACTCCTCGGGTGTGACGACCTCGACGGCCATTATCGGCTCGAGGATGGCCGGGTTCGCCTTGCGCGCCGCTTCCTTGAACGCGATCGAGCCGGCGATCTTGAACGCCATCTCGGAGGAATCGACGTCATGGTACGAACCGTCGTACAGCTTCACCTTCACGTCCTCCACCGGGTAGCCCGCGAGGACGCCGTTCTTCATCGCTTCCACGATCCCCTGCTCCACCGGCTTGACGTATTCTTTCGGGACGACGCCGCCGACGATCGCGTTTTCGAACTCGAACCCCTTCCCCTTTTCGTTGGGCTCGATTTCGATCCACACGTGGCCGTACTGGCCGCGGCCGCCCGACTGGCGGACAAATTTTCCCTCCGCATGGACCTTCTTGCGGATCGTTTCCTTGTAGGCGACCTGCGGCTTGCCGATGTTGGCCTCGACCCGGAATTCCCTCTTCATCCTGTCGATGATGATCTCCAGGTGGAGCTCCCCCATCCCGCTGATTATCGTCTGTCCCGTCTCCTCGTTCGTCGCCACGCGGAGGGTGGGATCCTCCTCCGTCAGTTTCTGGAGCGCCTCGCCCATCTTCTCCTGGTCGGCCTTCGTCTTCGGCTCGATCGCCACGTGGATGACGGGATCGGGGAACGTCATCTTCTCGAGGACGATCGGATCGTTCTCCTCGCAGAGCGTGTCCCCGGTGCGGGTGTGCTTGAGTCCCACGGCGGCAACGATGTCGCCCGCGTAGGCCTCGTCGACGTCCTCGCGCGAGTTTGCATGCATGCGGAGAATTCGACTTATACGTTCCTTTTTGTCCGACACCGGGTTGTACACGTACGAACCCGATTTGAGAGTCCCGGAGTAGACGCGGAAGTACGTCAGCCGGCCGACGAACGGGTCGGTCATGATCTTGAACGCGAGCGCGGCGAATTGTCCCTTGTCGTCGATCTTCCGCGTGACATGGTCCGTCAGATTGATGTGGTGGCCGGTGATGGTCCCTTCGTTCAGGTCCACGGGTGACGGGAGGTAATCGACGATCCCGTCCAGGAGCATCTGGACCCCCTTGTTCTTAAACGAGGAGCCGCAGAGAACCGGGATGATGCTGACTTTCAGCGATGCCCGCCGCAGGACCGTCATGATCTCCTTCGGCGTGATCTCCTTGCCTTCCAGGTATTTCTCAAGGAGCGTATCGTCCTCGTCGGAGACCGCCTCGAGCATCTTCGTCCTGTACTGCTGGGCCTTCACCTTCATGTCGTGGGGGATCTCTATGTCGTCCCACTCGACCCCGAGAGTTGAATCCTTGTACATCCGTGCTTTCATCGTCACCAGGTCGATGATCCCGGCGAAGAGGTCCCCCTCCCCGACCGGAAGCTGGATCGGCACAGCGTTGGCGCTGAGCCTGTTCTTCATCATCTCGACGACCGCAAGGAAGTCCGCGCCCACCCGGTCCATCTTGTTGACGAACGCGATGCGCGGCACCCCGTACTTGTCCATCTGGCGCCAGACGGTCTCCGACTGCGGCTCGACGCCGCCGACGGAGCAGAAGAGCGCGACGGCGCCGTCAAGCACGCGGAGCGACCGCTCCACTTCAGCCGTGAAATCCACGTGTCCCGGCGTGTCGATGATATTGATCTGGTGATTGTTCCAGAAACAGGTAGTGGCGGCCGACGTGATCGTGATCCCGCGTTCCTTCTCCTGCTCCATCCAGTCCATCGTCGCAGCGCCGTCGTGGACCTCCCCCATGCGGTGGAGCACCCCCGTGTAAAAGAGGATGCGCTCCGTCGTCGTGGTTTTGCCCGCGTCGATGTGCGCACTGATTCCGATGTTCCTTGTCCGTTCTAGCGGATACTGTCTCGGCATATTCTCCTGCTTCTCTCCCTCAGACCCTTCACCACTTGAAATGGGCGAAAGCCTTGTTCGCTTCCGCCATCTTGTGCGTGTCTTCCTTTTTCTTGACCGCGTTCCCCTCGCCGTTGGAGGCGGCGATGAACTCCGCGGCAAGCTTCTGGGACATCGACTTGTCCTTCCTGTCGTCGGCGTACCCGATGAGCCACCGGATCGCCAGCGCGACGCTCCGCTCTCCGCGGACTTCCGTGGGGACCTGGTAGGTGGCGCCGCCGACGCGGCGGGCCTTTACTTCGAGCATCGGGCGCGTATTGCTGACCGCCTTCTTGAACACCTCGAGCCCCGTGCTCTTCGTCCGGTCCTCGATGAGCTGAAAGGCATCATAGAGTATCCGGCGCGCGAGGTGCTTCTTCCCGCGCTTCATGATATTGTTTATGAACTCCGAAACCAGGACATCCCCGTACTTGGGATCGGGTATCGTGGCTCTGGGTGTCGATTTTTTCTTTCTCACGTCGTCCGTCTTCCTGGAGTGTCAGTTATTTCCCGCGCTTGGCGCCGTACTTGGAGCGTCCCTGTTTCCGGTCCGCAACGCCGGCGGTATCGAGCGTCCCCCGGATGATGTGGTAGCGAACGCCGGGAAGGTCCTTGACGCGGCCGCCGCGGATCATCACGATCGAGTGCTCCTGGAGATTGTGCCCCTCGCCCGGAATGTAGGCGGTAACCTCCATCCCGTTCGTGAGCCTGACGCGCGCGACCTTGCGCAGCGCCGAATTCGGCTTCTTGGGGGTCGTCGTGTAAACGCGCGTGCAGACGCCCCGTTTCTGGGGGCTGCCTCCCATGGCGGGCGCCTTGCTCTTCCATGTGACGCTGCGCCTGCTGTTCCTGACAAGCTGCTGGATCGTTGGCACGCGGACTCCTTGTTACTGCACTCGTGGGTGGATTTTCGATAGAGCTTTTTAAGGTACGAAAAACGCGTTACTTTGTCAAGGCATCATCGAACGTATCGCGGTCCGGCGGGCGCTGCTCACGTCGCCGCGAGCTTCTCCCGCGTCTTCGGCTTCTTCACCGCGGCCTCCTCCGCCGGAGCGGGCTCCGGGGCGGGGACGGCCTCCTCCACCGCCGACGCAATGTCCACGCGCAGGTCCCTGAAATGCTTCAGACCGGTCCCCGCGGGGATCAGGTGGCCCATGATGACGTTCTCCTTCAGCCCGAGGAGATTGTCGAGCTTCCCTTCGATCGCGGCATCGGTCAGCACCTTCGTGGTTTCCTGGAACGACGCGGCGGAGATCCAGCTTTCCGTGGAGAGGGACGCCGAGGTGATCCCCAGGAGCACGGGTTCCGACGTCGCCGGTTCCGCATCCCTGTGTTCGATCACCTTCTTCGCCTTCTTCCGCAGGTCGGCGTTGGTCTCGCGCACCTTTTTCTTCCCCGCGAGCTGGCCGTTCTTGAGCTTCGAGTCCCCCTTGCTGACAACGAGGACCTTGTCGCGGAGCCCGTCGTTCTCTTCCTCGAACTTCAGCTTGTCCACATAGTCTCCCTCGAGGAACTTCGTGTCCCCGGAGTCCACGATGCGCACCTTCTGCATCATCTGGCGGACGATGATCTCGATGTGCTTGTCGTTGATTTTCACCCCCTGGATGCGGTAGACCTCCTGGATTTCGTTCACCAGGTATTCCTGGACCGCGCCCACCCCCTTGATGCGGAGCACGTCGTGCGGGTCGATCGCGCCATCCGAGAGGCGCTCGCCCGCGCGGACAACGTCGTTCGCCTGCACAAGGACGTGCTTCCCGAGCGGGATCGGATACTTCCGTATGTCTTTCCCGTCGTGGCTCGTGACGATCACCTCGCGCGAACCCCTCTTCTGGGCCCCGAAGCTCACGATGCCGTCGATTTCCGACACGACAGCCGGGTCGTTCGGGCTTCTTGCCTCGAAGAGCTCCGTGACGCGCGGCAGGCCCCCGGTGATGTCGCGGGTCTTGCCGATGTCGCGCGGGATGCGCGCCAGGACCGTCCCCGCGGTGATCTCCTGGGAGTCATTGACGACGATGTGGGCGCGGGTCGGGATGATGTACGTCCCCACCTTCCCCTTCTTGTTGTGGATCTCCAGCGTCGGGGCGAGCGTGCGGTCGCGCGAATCGATGACGACCTTCTGGATGTGCCCCGTCTGCTCGTCGTCGATCTCGCGGAACGTCACGTTCTCCTTGAGCTGGTGGTATTTCACCGCCCCGGAATGCTCGGAGATGATCACCGCGTTGTACGGATCCCATTCGTAGATGATCTGTCCCTTCGCCACCTTCCCGCCGTCGCGCAGGAGCATCGTCGCGCCGTACGGGACGTCGTACTTCGTCAGCATGCGGTTGTCGCGGTCGAGGACGTTCACGACGCCGCTCCGCCCGGACACGATGATCCTGGACCCGTCGTCGGCGGGAACCTCGAGGAATTTCACCCCCTCGTACTGCAGCGTCCCGTCAAACTTCGAGGAGACCTGCGACTGGGAGGCGATGAGGCTCGCCGTCCCGCCGGTATGGAATGTGCGGAGCGTGAGCTGCGTCCCCGGCTCGCCGATCGACTGCGCGGCGATGATGCCGACGGTCTCCCCGGGCTGGATGAGTTTTCCCGTCGTCAGGTTTCTCCCGTAGCAGAGCGCGCAGATGCCGCGCTTCGCTTCGCACATGAGGACCGAGCGGATCTCCACGGTCTCGATCGAGGTCTCGGCCATCCGGTCGGCCTTTTCCTCGTCGATCAGTTCTCCCGCGTGGACGATCACCTCGCCGGAAATCGGGTCGGCGACTTCGTGGACGGAGACGCGCCCGACGATCCGTTCCGCCAGGGGCTCCTTCACGTCCTCCCCCTCCTTCAGGGCGCCCGTGACGACACCGCGGATCGTGCCGCAGTCCTCCAATGTGATTATCGCGTCCTGCGCGACGTCCACAAGGCGGCGCGTCAGGTAGCCGGCGTCCGCCGTCTTGAGGGCGGTGTCCGCAAGCCCCTTCCTGGCGCCGTGGGTCGAGATGAAGTATTCAAGGATCGAGAGTCCCTCCCGGAAGTTCGCGATGATCGGGTTCTCGATGAGTTCCCCCGTCGCCCCGGAGAGGCTTTTCTGCGGCTTCGCCATCAGTCCGCGCATGCCAGCAAGCTGGCGCACCTGTTCCTTGGAACCGCGGGCGCCGGAATCGACCATCATGTAGAGTGAGTTGAACCCGTCACGGGAGTGCTGGAGGGATTCGAACAGCCGCTCCGCGACCCGGTTTGTCACGCTTGTCCAGATGTCGATGACCTTGTTGTAGCGCTCCCCCTTCGTTATGAAGCCGCGGATGTACTGGCTCTCGACCTCGTCCACGCTCTTCTGGGCGCGCCCAATGATCTCTTCCTTCTCCTTCGGGATGATGACGTCGTCGATGCTCACCGAGAGGCCTCCCGCCGTTGCATAGCGGAACCCGATGTCCTTCAGCTTGTCGAGGAACTCGGCGGTCTTCAGATTTCCTACCTTCCGGAACGCGGAGGAGATGATCTGCACGAGGCGCTTCTTGTTCAGGAGCTCGTTGAAGAACCCGATCTCCTTCGGGACGATCTGGTTGAATATCACCCTTCCCGTCGTCGTCTCAACCCGTTCGTCCCCTATCCGCACATTGATGCGCGCGTGGAGGCCGACCTTGCCGTAGTTGTACGCGATGATGACCTCGGCGGGGGAGGAGAACTGGAGCCCTTCGCCCGTGTCGCCGCTCTTCGATTTCGTCAGATAGTAGCACCCGAGCACCTGGTCCTGCGTCGGGGTCACGATTGGCGCACCGCTGGCTGGCGACAGGATATTGTGGCTCGAAAGCATGAGGATGCGGGCCTCGAGCTGCGCGTCGAACGAGAGGGGGACGTGAACGGCCATCTGGTCGCCATCGAAATCGGCGTTGAAGGCCGTGCAGACCATCGGATGGATGCGGATGGCTTTCCCCTCGACGAGGACAGGCTGGAACGCCTGGATGCCGAGCCGGTGGAGCGTCGGCGCCCTGTTGAGAAGCACCGGGTGGCCGTCGATGATGTTCTCCAGTATTTCCCAGACCTCGGGGCCCTTCTTATCGACCATCTTCTTGGCGCTCTTGACCGTCTTGACGATGCCCCGCTCGATGAGCTTGCGAATGATGAACGGCTTGAAGAGCTCGACGGCCATGTCCTTGGGGAGTCCGCACTCGTGAAGGCGGAGCTCGGGTCCCACGACGATCACGGAGCGGCCCGAATAATCAACGCGCTTGCCGAGAAGGTTCTGGCGGAACCGCCCCTGCTTTCCTTTGAGCATGTCGGACAGCGACTTGAGCGCGCGATTGTTGTCGCTCCGCACGGCGTTGACCCGCCGGGAATTGTCGAAGAGCGAGTCGACGGCCTCCTGCAGCATCCGCTTCTCGTTCCGCAGGATGACGTCAGGTGCCTTAATATCGATGAGGCGCTTCAGGCGGTTGTTCCTGATTATCACGCGGCGGTAGAGGTCGTTCAGATCCGACGTCGCAAACCGCCCTCCCTCGAGAGGGACGAGCGGCCGGAGCTCGGGAGGGATCACCGGGATGATATCGAGGACCATCCATTCGGGTCTGTTGAGCGGGCCGTTTTCCGCCTCCCGAAAGGCCTCGACGACGCGGAGGCGCTTCAGGGCGTCCTGCTTCTTCTGGACGGAGGTCTCCTCCAGGATCTGCGCGCGCAGCTCCGCCGCCAGGGCGCCAACGTCGACCTGCTTCAGAAGGCTCTTGATCGCCTCCCCGCCGATCTGCGCAACAAATTTCCTCTTGTCCGTCTGCTCGAGATCGTCGTGGTTGTCCGGAAGCGTGGAGAGGATCTCGAAGAACTGCTCCTCGGAGATCAGGTCCTTCTTCTGGAGCCCCGTCGTCCCGGGATTGACGACGACGTACGACTCGTAGTAGATGATCTTCTCAAGGTCCTTGGAGGTCATCCCCAGTATGTAGCCGATCTTGGAGGGGAGGGACCGGAAGTACCAGATGTGGACGACCGGCACGGCAAGCCCGATATGCCCCATCCGTTCCCTGCGGACGCTTTTCTGCGTGACCTCGACGCCGCACCTGTCGCAGATGATGCCGCGGTACCGTATGCGTTTGTACTTCCCGCAGTGACACTCCCAGTCGCGCACCGGACCGAAGATCTTCTCGCAGAAGAGGCCGTCTTTCTCGGGACGGAATGACCGGTAGTTGATCGTTTCGGGCTTCGTCACCTCGCCGTGCGAACGCTGCAGGATCATGTCGGACGATGCGAGGCTTATCGTGATCCGTGTAAAGTTCTTCTTCGCTTCTTTGTCGTGATGAAACAACGCCATGGGATTCCTCCAAACCTGTTATTGTGCCGGACCAGTGGTGGCGCCTTTGGTGGCGCCTGCGGCGCCATCTTCGACGCCGCACGCATGAGCCGCCGTGTATTAATCGAGCTTTACGTCGAGGCCAAGCCCCATAAGCTCGCGGATCAACACGTTGAACGATTCCGGAACGTTTGATTCCGGCAGGTTCTCCCCCTTGACGATCGCCTCGTACACCTTCGCGCGGCCGGAGACGTCGTCGCTCTTGACGGTGAGGATTTCCTGCAGGACGTGGGCTGCACCGTACCCTTCCAGGGCCCACACTTCCATCTCGCCGAACCGCTGGCCGCCGAACTGCGCCTTTCCTCCAAGCGGCTGCTGCGTGATAAGGGAGTACGGACCGATCGAACGGGCGTGGATCTTGTCGTCCACGAGGTGCGAGAGTTTGAGCATGTAAATGACGCCGACGGTGACCTCCTGGTCGAACTTCACGCCCGTACGGCCGTCGATAAGAACGGACCGCGAGCTTTCGTTCAACCCGGCCCGGCGGAGCTCGCCCTGGACATCTTCCCACGTCGCCCCGTCAAAGATCGGCGAGGCGAACTTGACGCCGAGCGCTTCCGCCGCCCAGCCCAGGGCGGTCTCGTACAGCTGTCCCAGGTTCATGCGCGAGGGGACCCCGAGCGGGTTCAGCACGATGTCGACCGGCGTGCCGTCGGGAAGGAACGGCATGTCCCCCTGCGGCACAATTCGCGAGACGACCCCCTTGTTGCCGTGACGCCCCGCCATCTTGTCGCCGACCGAGAGCTTACGCTTCTTCGCCACATATACCTTGGCAAGCTGCACCACCCCCGGGGGAAGTTCGTCGCCGAGCTGGATCTTGTTCTTCTCGTGGCGGAACTCCTCCTCGATGCCCGTCAGCTTGTCGAAGTAGTTCGTGAAGATCTTGTTGATGAGGCCATTCTTCTTCTTGTCGTCCACCCAGTCGGCGGCGAAGTCGAGTTTCTCAAGGTCATCGTAGCTGGCGAACGTGTCGGCGCGGAACTGCGTGCCAGCGCGGAACGCCATGTTCCCGTCCTTGTCGCGGACGCCGACCGACTTCTCTTCGTCGAGAAGCACGCCGAGCTTCCGCGCAAGCCGCTCGCGGAGGTCGACGACGATCTTCCGCCGCTGGCGGTCGAGCGCGTCGCTTCTGCGCTTGTCTTCCTTTTTCGATTCCGCGTCCTTCTTCTTCCGGCTGAAGAGCTTCGTCGCGATAACGACCCCCTTCATGCCCGGGGGCGCCTTTAGCGATGCGTCCTTCACGTCCCCCGCCTTCTCGCCGAATATCGCCTTGAGAAGCTTCTCTTCCGGCGTGGGGTCCGATTCCCCCTTCGGCGTGATTTTGCCGATCAGGATGTCCCCCTCCACGACTTCGGCGCCCACGCGGATGATGCCGTTTTCGTCAAGATCCTTCGTGGCCTCCTCGCTGACGTTCGGGATCTCCTTCGTCAGCTCCTCCTCGCCCCGCTTCGTGTCGCGTACCTGCAGTTCAAATTCCTCGATGTGGATCGAGGTGAATATGTCCTGCGAGACGATCTTCTCGCTCACGATGATCGCGTCCTCGAAGTTGAACCCGTTCCAGGGCATGAACGCCACGAGGACATTCCTCCCGAGCGCGAGCTCCCCCCCCTCCGTCGCCGAGCCGTCCGCAAGGACGTCGCCTTTCTTCACCTTGTCGCCCGGCTTGACGATCGCCTTCTGGTTGATGCACGTGTCCTGGTTCGTCCGGAAGAACTTCGTCAGCCGGTATTCCACGCGACGCTTGTCCTCGAACGAGATGAGGGCTTCGGTGCTGTTCTCGTCGATGTCGTAAATCACGACGATCCGGTTCGCGTCGACGTACTCGACGGTCCCGTTCCGCTCCGCCACGATGAGCGCGCGGGCGTCCCGCGCGATCTTCTCCTCCAGCCCGGTGCCGACAAGGGGCGCCTGCGGCCGCAGCAGCGGAACCGACTGCCGCTGCATGTTGGAGCCCATCAGGGCGCGGTTGGCGTCGTCGTGCTCGAGGAAAGGGATCAGTCCCGCCGCCGCGCTCACGATCTGATTGGGCGCCACGTCCATGTACTGGACCTCCTCGGGCTTGCAGACCGGGAAGTCCCCCTGGTAGCGCGCCTTCACCCTGTCGCTCTCGAATCCGCCGCGGCTGTCGATCGGGGCGTTCGCCTGCGCGATCGTGTGCACGTCCTCCTGTTCGGCCGTGAGAAACTCGATCTCGTCCTGCACCTTGCCGTTCTTGACCTTGCGGTACGGCGTTTCAATGAACCCGAACTCGTTGACGCGGGCGTGGATGCAGAGCGACGAGATGAGGCCGATGTTCGGCCCTTCGGGCGTCTCGATCGGGCAGAGGCGGCCGTAGTGCGTGTAGTGCACGTCGCGCACTTCAAACCCGGCACGCTCGCGCGTCAAGCCGCCCGGTCCCAGCGCGGACATGCGCCGCTTGTTCGTCAGCTCGGCCAGAGGATTGGTCTGGTCCATGAACTGCGAGAGCGGGTTCGTCCCGAAGAACGCGTTGATGACGCTCGAGATCGTCCGCGCGTTGACGAGATCCTGCGGGGTGAGGTTTTCGTTGTCGCGGATGTTCATCCGCTCGCGGATAGTGCGCGCCATGCGCGCGAGCCCGATGTTGAACTGCTGCGCGATCTGCTCCCCCACGGTCCGCACCCGGCGGTTCCCCAGGTGATCGATGTCGTCCACCGCGCGCTTCTTTTGCTGCAGCTCGATCAGGTAGTTGATTATCGCGACGATATCCTGCTTCGTCAGCGTCGTCGTCGTCACCGGGATGTCGAGGCCGAGCTTCCCGTTGATCCGATAGCGCCCGACGTCGCCGAGGTCATACCGCTTCTCATTGAAGAAGAGGCGGTCGATGAGCGTCTTCGCCGTCTCCAGGTCGGGCGCGTCCCCCGAGCGAAGCTGCTTGTAGATCGCCCCCAGCGCATCCTCCTCGGAACGGACGATGTCCTTGGAGATCGTCTTGGCGATCACCGATTCCTCGTTCCCCTGCTGGACGAGAAGGCGGAGCTTCCTGACGTTGGATTTCTTGATCCTCTTGATGTGCTCTTCGGTGAGGGTCGAGTCCTTGGCGATGAAAATCTCCCCCGTCTTCTTGTCGACGACGTCGCTGCAGATGACGCGTCCCTCGTACTCCTTCAGGTCAACTTTGTTGACGTCGACCTCCTCCACAAGGTTGAAGAGCTGGAGGATCTCGTCGTCGGAGGAATAGCCCAGGGCGCGCAGGAGCGTCGTCACGGGAAACTTCTTCTTCCTGTCGATGTAGGCGTACATCACGTTGTTAATGTCGGTCGTGAACTCCACCCACGATCCGCGGAAGGGGATGATCCTGGCCGAATAGATCGGCGTCCCGTTCGGGTGCGTCGATTCGCTGAAGAACACGCCGGGCGAACGGTGGAGCTGGCTGACGACGACACGCTCCGCCCCGTTGATTATGAACGTCCCCCGATGGGTCATCGTGGGGAGGTTCCCCAGATAGACATCCTGCTCGATCGTGTTGACGTACGATTTCCCGTCCTCCGCCTTCTGGGACAGGCGAAGCTTCGCCTTGATCGGGACGGCGTACGTCAGACCGCGCTCTTCGCATTCCGGGACGGAATATTTCGGCTTCTCGACGTAGTACTCGACGAACTCCAGGAGGAAGTTCTCCCGCGCGTCGGTAATCGGGAAGTTCATTTTGAACACGGACTGGAGACCCTTGTTCCGCCTGCGCGCCGGGCCGCTGTCGGCCTGCAGGAAGCCGTCCCACGATTCGAGCTGGATGTTGAGAAGATCGGGTGCCTCGATGATTTCAGGGATCTTGCCGAACGAGATGCGCTTGCCTGTCTGATTCTTCAAGCGATCCACTCCTCAAAAGTGATGAATGAACGAACGCCCACCCACCGAAAAACAGAAAAGAGCAAGCCGATAATCGGGGCCGCCTGGGGCGGCCCGCTCTTATCGGCCTGCGTCAGCATGTCGGCGAGGGGCATGGGCAACCGGAAAACGTGCGACGAAAAGGACCGCCCCCGCGCAACACCGTGTCGCGGGGGTAACACGAGGGGACCTACTTCAGTTCCACCTTGGCGCCGGCCTCTTCGAGCTCCTTTTTCAGCTTTTCCGCGTCATCCTTGGAGATGCTCTCCTTCACGGGCTTCGGCGCGCCGTCCACAAGATCCTTCGCCTCTTTGAGACCCAGACCCGTCGCCGCGCGGACAACCTTGATGACGTTGATCTTCTGCGCTCCCGCTTCCTTCAGGAGGACGGTAAATTCCGTCTTCTCTTCCACGACGGGGGCGGCGGCGGCCGGCATCGCTCCGCCCATCATCATCGGGGCGGCGGCGGTAACGCCGAACTTATCTTCAAGGGCCTTCTTGAGTTCGACCGCTTCAAGAAGCGTCAGCTTTTCAATTTTTTCCACTATTTCGGCAACAGCAGACATGATGACTTCTCCTTATGATTGATCTCTTGTATTCTTGATTTCAAAACCGGGGTGCATCTCCCGCGCGTCAGGCGGCTTTCTTCTTTCCGATTTCGTCAACGATGCTCGCGATGTCGCGCAGAAGCGCATTGATGACTGTGGGGACTCCCGCGAGCGGGGCCTGCACGCTCCCCAGAACTCCCGCCATGATCTCCTTGCGCGACGGAAGCTTCGCGAGCTCCGCCAGCTTAGTCCCCTCGAAGACCTGGTGATCGAGCACGCAGACCTTCAGGGAGAGCTTGTTGTGCTTCTCCTTGAATTTCTGGATGATCTTCGCCGGGACGACGGCATCCTCGAAGGCGAACGCCACACCCGTGGGCCCGGCGAGCATGTCGAACATGCTGTCGTATCCGGTGACCTGCTCGAGCGCCTTCTGAATCAGCGTGTTCTTCACGACACGGTAATCGACCCCTGCTTTGGTAAACTCGCGGCGGAGTTCCGTCGCCTGTTCCACCGTGAGGCCCGAAAAGTCTGTGAAGAACATGCCGTGCGCCTTCCGGGCGGTCTCCGTCACCTCGGCCACGATCTGTTCTTTTTGTTCCCGTTTCATTCCTTGTTCCCACCTCCGTCGCTTGTGCGGCGCCTCAAGAGAGAAGCCCCGGTCGGCCGCCGCTGGAAAAGCGCGGACGCCGGGCAATGGACGCGCCGAGTGTCGTGTATGAGTGCGTAATAATCGTTAATGCGCCGCGACCTGGTTCTTGTCGACGGCCACCCCCGGCCCCATCGTGCTGGAGATGCTTATGCTCTTGATATAGGTCCCCTTCGCCGAAGGAGGCCTCAGGCGGACTACAGTATTGAGAAACGCGTGGATGTTCTCCGCAAGCTGCTTCGGCTCGAACTGCGCTTTCCCGACGCTCGCGTGGAGTATGCCGGACTTGTCGACGCGGAACTCGATCTTCCCCGCCTTCACCTCTTTGACTGCCTTCGCCACGTCGTTCGTCACCGTGCCGCTTTTCGGGTTCGGCATGAGGCCCCGGGGGCCGAGAACCTTCCCCAGCTTGCCGACTTCCCCCATGACGTCGGGGGTCGCGATGATGACGTCGATGTCCGCCCAGCCGGCCTGGATCTTCTGGATGTACTCGGCGAGACCCGCGTGCTCGGCGCCGGCCGTCTTCGCTTCCTCGTCACGAGGCGGGCGGGCGAGGACGAGAACCCTGACCACCCTCCCCGTACCGTGCGGGAGTGCGACGGTCCCGCGTATTGCCTGGTCGGCCTTCTTCGGATCGACGCCCAGCCTGACGGCGATATCGACTGACTCGTTGAACTTCGCCGTCGCGGTTTCCTTCACGCGGGCGACCGCATCGTCAATAGTGTAGAGCTTCTTCGGCTCCACTTTCGTCGACGCGGCTTTGAATCGTTTGCTCATTTTCATGAACGGACCTCTCTATAATAGTGGTAATGACGGGGCGCCCGGAGGGAGCCCCTTCCACGTGCATCGGCAGTGCTAGTCTTCGACGGTGATCCCCATGCTCCGTGCTGTCCCGGCAACCATCGACATGGCGGCTTCGACCGAATTGGCGTTCAGATCGGGCATTTTCATCTCGGCGATCTCCCGCACCTGCTTCTTCGTGACCTTCGCGACCTTGTTCCGGTTCGGTTCGGCGGACCCCTTCTCGATCTTGGCCGCGCGGGCCAGCAGGATCGCCGCCGGAGGCGTTTTCGTCACGAACGTGAACGACTTATCGGAGAAAACCGTGATCACGACGGGGATAATGAGCCCCGCCTGCGCCTGCGTCCGGGCGTTGAACTGTTTGCAGAATTCCATGATGTTGACCCCCTTCTGCCCGAGTGCCGGGCCGACGGGAGGGGCGGGATTTGCCTGCCCCGCGGGAATCTGCAGTTTGATGAAGCCGGTGACTTTTTTCATAATGTTGTTCTTTCCGCGTGTCCTGTCAGTTTACTTTTCAGGCTCGACCTGGCTGAAATCCAGCTCGACGGGCGTCTTGCGGCCGAAGATCGACACCATGACCTTCAGCTTCATCTTCTCCTCGTTGATCTCCTGCACAAACCCGCTGAAATTGTTGAACGGCCCGTCGGTCACCTTCACGGCATCGCCGGGCTTGAACGGCACCTCGATGACCTCGACGTCCTTCCGCTCCTCGATTTTGCCAATAAGGCGCCGGATCTCCGAGGCCTGCAGCGGCGCGGGTGCGTTCTTCGGACCGACAAACGATATCACCGAAGGGGTATTGAGGATCATGTGCGTCGTCGTCTTGTCGAGGATGGCCTCGACGAGGATGTATCCGGGAAAGAACGTGCGGGTCTTGCTCTTCTTCTTCCCGTCTTTCACCTCAAAGACCTTTTCGGACGGCACGATCACCGAAGTGACCTTTTCGCCGAGAGCGGCCTGGGCGACTTCGTTCTCGATGTACGCCTTGACCTTGTTTTCGTGGCCCGAGTACGTACGAACCACATACCACTTCTTCTCCGGCATTGTCTCCTCTCTTATAGGAACAGACGGAGCAGGCCGCTGACCGCCGCGTCGACGACGTAGACAAATGCAGCGACGATGAGACAGACGACAAGAACGATTACCGTGGAATCACGAAGGTCGTCTTTTTTCGGCCAGGTGACCTTATTCATTTCCTTTACCACGTCGGTAAAGAACCCTATGATTTTCTCTTTCATGCTGGGTCGTTATTCAGTTGTGGCGTCCGGAATCATATGCGTTCTCGCACGCACGTCAAGGGTTTCATGACTGCGGGCAGTTCCCTCAGCACGTGAGGAGGGACTTGAACCCCCAACCTGCGGTTTTGGAGACCGCTGCTCTAGCCAATTGAGCTACTCACGTAGTGCTCCCCATTCAGGGCGGAGCGTGCAGCCTCACATTCGGAGCGCGAAAGTGTGCATCCAGTGTCGGATCCGGGACGTGAAGCCGCCAGCGACGCGGTAACCGCCGGAGGGAGTACCCTCCCCCGGAAGAGTCCCGCTTACCGCGTCTCCTTGTGGGTCGTGTGCTTGCCGCAGTGCCTGCAGAATTTCTTGTACTCAACCCGCCCGGTCTGCTTCTTCTTGTTCTTCGTGGTCGAGTAGTTCCGTCTCTTGCAGTCGGTGCATTCCAGCGTGATGATGTCTCGCACGGCGTCGCCTTACAGTTCTGTGATGTCTGCCCGTTTCTCTCGCTGCAGCTGTTTCAGCTGCGCTTCTCTGCTGAGCTTGCGACCGGGATTGAACCGGTGACCTCTTCCTTACCAAGGAAGTGCTCTACCAACTGAGCTACGCAAGCACAAAAGATAAGACTGATTGAAAATGGAAAATTGAAGATCGAGAATCGAAAATGAACAAAAGAACGCAAGAGCCCAGCGAGAGCGGGAGACGGGACTCGAACCCGCGACCAACAGCTTGGAAGGCTGTGACTCTACCAACTGAGTTACTCCCGCAACGCATCGCAATTCCCGATTCGTACCTGCCGGATGACCGTCGGCAGCCTTTTATCGGAGGTGGGCAGGGGAGGATTCGAACCTCCGAAGGTGCGAGACCGACAGATTTACAGTCTGTTGCGTTTGACCGCTTCGCTACCTGCCCGACAGGACTCTGTCAGGATACCCAGCTCCCGCGCGGTGTCCGGACGACATACTTTTCAAGAGCTGGCGATGGGACTCGAACCCGCAACCTGCTGATTACAAATCAGCTGCTCTACCAATTGAGCTACGCCAGCAGGCAAAACCATGCGCCCCCCGTCACCCCTCTCGAACAAGCGGCGGGTAATCACTGAGCCTGCAATGGGTTAGTTCCGCAGCAATCCGGCGGCACTGTTGGGATTTGAGAGCTGAGCATATAAATATAACAAATTGCAGTTCAGAGTCAACATTAAACTGCATCGGAATGGCCAGCGAAGGGGGTTTTCTGCCGGTTTTCTAGTGCGGCAGAAGCCCCGCAAGGCGCCGCGCGCGGGGGGAGGGAGAATCGAACAAACCGGCCTTTTCCAGACATTTTGAGGCTTCCCCGGAGTCGTGAAGGAGGAGGAGGAAGTACTCACCCCTGGAGATGCAGGCGTCGGCGTAGAGCTTCCGGATCATGTCCTCGAGCCTCCCTCTCCGGGAAAATGGACGGTAGGAAAAATCCGGGAGGGGCGGAGGGATCTGCCCCGCTCCCGCGGTCAGGCGAAACGCCAGCCCCTCCGGCACCCTGAAGAGACCGCGCGTGAATTCGGGCTCAATCTCCTCCGTCACGTACACGGGATGGGTAGGGAGGCTGCGGCGGATAAATGACTCGACCATCGCGACATACGTCGCCTGGATCCGCGCCGGGTCGTACGGGAGACCGTGCTCGAAGAGATCCACCTGGGCCAGAAAGGCGCTCACCTCGGCTCTCGAGGCGGCGATGAGCCATGGGCGGCGGCTTTCAAGTTCCCTGATGTACCAGGAACGCCTGAGGAGCTCCTTGTCGATCACCGTCACGTCGGGCCGCATACCGGCGACCAACTGATCGTAGTATGACGCCGACACCCAGTAGTCCCACTGGTAGGAGATGATCACGGCATCAGGCCTGAGGGAGGAGAACATGTCCGCCGTGTAGTCCTCGACCAGGTGATCGTTGCTCTCGTCGGCGTCCCGATAATTCGCGACGAGCGGAATCAGCGACACTCCGAGTATGAGCAGGGGGATCGCCGCGTTCGCCCGGGGAATACGCTTCGCGGCGAGCCCCGCGAGCGCCGAGAGACCCACAGCCGCGGTCAGCCCCAGGCAGATGTAGGCCAGAAGGAAATATGAATCGATGTCATGGATGTCGTAGTTCGCCGCGTAGAAGATGCAGAAAAGGAACAGGAGCGCGACGCCGGCGGCGAGGCGCCGGTTCCCCCGCCAGAGCGCGAACGCGCCCGCCGCGGAAAGTAGAAGTCCCGCGTACGCAAATTCGCCCATCAGGGTTCCCAGAAAATAGAAAAGCTGCCTTCCCACGACATCCATCGAAGAGAACATCCATACCTGATACTGTTTTCCGGAGAGGTGCCAGAAGAAGCGCTCCGGCGTGACGGCGTATCCCCAGTTCAGAACAGGCGTGCGCGATGCGCGCAGGGGGATGTACGCGTAGAGCGAAAGCCCGGCGAGGAAAGGAATCGCCATCCTGGCAAGCAGGTTCCATGACGAGCGCGATCCCCCCCGCCGCGCGAAGTACATGTACAGGAGCCCCGGGGCGAGAAAAACCGTCGTCATATGATTTGTAAACGCCAGACCGACGGCATAGGCGAAAAGATACCAGTCTCTCCGGCCAGAGACTTCTCCATGGAGGGGGAACGCCGCGCGAAGGAACAGGAGAAGGAGGATCGACACAAGGAGAAGGTGGAGCGGATAGACTTCCACCGCGACCGCCTGGGACCAGTACGTCGCGGAGAATGCGAGAATCAGGGCGCCCCCCGCCGCGGACGCCGTTGCAAATGCCGCATCGGATTCCCTCCCCCTCCCCGAGAGGAGCACTGCGCGCCGGAAGACGAGAACGAATATCCCCGCGGCCGCGGAACAGAAGAGCGCGGCCATGACGTTCAGGCGGCCGACCTGCCGGGCCGGGACCGGGAGATGCGAGAATATCCATCCGAGGAGCGTGAAAAGCGGATACCCCGTGGGGTGGGCAATGCCGAGCCTGCAGGCGACAGTCGAGAGCTCGCCGCTGTCGATAAACCCGAGACCGGGGGCAACGGTGAGTGCATAGACTGCGAACACCCCTGCGCCTGTCAGAAACGCCGCAACGCCGGGGCGGCCGGAGAGTCCCTTCATCTTTCCCCCGCCGCCGCCGGAGTGAGAGGGCGGCCGAGAAACGATGCGATCTCCAGAAACTCGAGCCTGACGCGTTTCATTGTCGCCTTCACACGCGATTCCAGCGCGGGGCCGGACGAGCCGTCATACAGCCGCGCGAGGCGCTCGAGCTTCTCCCCCGACGGGAGAACCGAGCCCCTCTCTTCGAGACCGATGCGCATGAGCAGCTCGAGCCTCCTGTACATGGCGTACGCGGAAGCCAGGAACGCTCTCTCGCCGGGCATCCCCGGGGGGAACCAGGCGTGCTTCAGTATCGCGCCGACCCTCCCTCCCCTCAACTCCGGGTTCGAACCCCCGAACCGGAGCTGCACCATCTGCACGATGAATTCCAGGTCCGCCATCCCCCCGGCACCGAGTTTCAGGTCCGCGAAGTCCCCTCCGCGGATCCGGCTCCGCGTTTCCATCGCACGGCGCATTGCAACGATCTCCTCCCCCCACCCGGCGGGGAAGGACGCGCCGTACACCCACGCATCAACCAGAGAGGAAACGTATCCTCCGACGGCACCGTCTCCGGCCACGAACCGGAGACGGGTGAGCGACTGGCGTTCCCAGAGCGATGCGCGAGTTGAGATGTACTTTGCATACGACGCAGCTTCCACGACAAGCGGCGCGCTCTTCCCTTCCGGCCGGAGCCGGACATCCGCCTCGTACATCCTCTCTCCCGATGGGGATGCGGTCACACCGGCGAGTACACGTTCCGCCATCTGCTCCTGGAGCGGCCGCACGGAATCGCCGGCATCCCCCGCGACAAAGAGAAGATCCAGGTCGGCATCAAATGCGAGCTCTTCCGTCCCGAATTTTCCGAGCGCGAACACCGCAAGCGGGGGGAGCGATTTCTTTCCCCTTTTGCGCGCAGCCGCATACGAGCCCGCAACAACCGCCGAAGCGATCGCAGAGATTTCCGCGGTCAGACTGTCGTAATCGGTGAACCCGAGCACGTGACGCAGACCGGCCATCAATTCGTTCCGTGATTTGAATGCGGCGGCGGCATCGGGAGACGGGGGGGTGAGTTCCCCGGGGGAGTCGAGCCCTTCGCGCTCGGATGAGACGAGTTCAAGGAGAAGCGGCTGCCTCCCGAGCTCCCTCGCGAACCGTGGACTGACGGCACATAAAGTGATCACAAACTTTCTGAATCCGGAATCGCCGAGCTGTTCGTAGAGAAGATGAGGGAGAGGCTGCGCTGTCGCAAGGAGCGTGAGCGACATGAGCGTCAGATCCGGATCAGGAGTCGTACTGATCCCATCAAAGAGAAGAGGGGCAACGGACGCGAGTGCTCCCCTGGCACGCAGGTCCGACGGGGGGATTCCGGCGGGGGCCCCCCCCCTTGCAAGGAGCCTGATGTTCTGCGCCGCACGGGCGGCATCGTGAAACCCCATGTCCCGGACCGCCCGGACGAGGGACTGTTCATCAAGCGCCCCCGCGATGACTTCAGCGATGCCGCCGCCGGATCCGGACGGCCCGGCACCGAGCACCTGCACGAAAATTTTCCTGACCGCCGCAAGGTTCGCGTCGAGTGCGCGCCGGAGCTCGGCGGCGCCGGAGAGACCCGTCCTCCGGGCGAGGACCTCAAACGCACGGCCGTCGGATGGGATCGTGTGCGTCTGCGTGTTGAGCATCATCTGCAGCCGGTGCTCGATCGTCCTGTAAAGGATGTACGCATCGTGAAGCACCGCAAGCTCCTCCGCGGCAAGGAGGTTCTGAGCGTGGAGAGCGGAGAGCGCGCCGAGCGTGTTGGCCTCGCGCACCTCCCTGGTTGTCCCTCCGCTTATAAGCTGGAGCGTCTGGGCGATGAATTCGATGTCACGTATCCCTCCTGCCATGAGCTTGATGTTCGGCTCGCCGGCGACCTCCGCTTCGATACGCGATTTTATCCGCGCGACGGAAGCGGCGGGGTGCTCGGCGAGCGAGCGGGGATAGACGAACGGCTCGAGGTTCTTCAGGAACTCGGTTCCCAATGCGACGTCACCCGCGACCGGCCTGGCCTTTATGAGCATCTGGCGCTCCCAGAGCTCCCCGCGCGACTCATAGTGGGCCAGATACGTTTCCATCGAGAGTGCCAGGGGGCCTGCCCCCGCGTTTGGGCGGAGGCGGGTGTCCACCCTGTAGAGGTGTCCTTCGCTCGAGGGCTGTGAGAGATTCCGGACGAGCCGCGCAGCGAGCCTGTTATAGTATGCATCGGCGCCGGACGCTCCGCTCTCTCCGTCTGCCGGAGGATCCCCGAAGACGAATATGATGTCGATATCGGAGCTGTAATTCAGCTCGTTCCCCCCGAGTTTCCCCAGACCTATGACACAGAACCTTTCAAGAGGGCGGTCCCCGACCGGTTCTCCCGCCTGATCGACCGAAATGCGGAGGGCGGCGTCGACGACCGCCCCGGCAAGCGCTGAGAGCTGGGCGGCCGCGGAAGGAAGATCCGCCATGCCGAGTATGTCCTGCGCGCCGATCCGGAGGAGCTCCCGGCGGTGGAGTCGCTTGAGGGCATCAAGCCGTTTTTCCGGCCTCCGGAACATGTCGAGGACGCGTTCGATTTCCGGAAGGAGTCCGGCGGATGTGACAGGCGAGGTGAGCACACCGGCAGACGTGAGCCAGCGGAAGAGCTCGGGCTCGCGCACAAGCACATCGGCAAAATAACGGGAGTAGCCGAGGAGGCTGAACAAGAGATCGCCGTAAGCGGGGTACCCGAGTATGTCGTTGAAGAGCCCCGCTCCCCCGAATGCGGTGCCGACAAACCGGAGGAAACCCGTCAGCGCCAAATCGGGATCGGTGGAAGATTTCAATCCCCGCAGTAGCGACGCGGAGAATTCGGGGAGCGTATACCGGCTCCCCGAGCGTATGAAGATCTCGTGAAGTGCCCTGATGCCGCGGTCGGCCCCGGCGGGATTGGAGAAAAAGTCCGGGGGAAAATCACGTTCGGTCATGAGCAATAGTACAAAAAAAACCGGGGAATCTCCATATGTGCGCTCTTTGCACATCCCGCGCCGCCGCTTTTCGCGGAGCGGGATGCCCGCTCTTTGCACATCCCGCGCCGCCGCTTTTCGCGGAGCGGGATGCCCGCTATTTGGGCATGGTGCCCCGAGCCACGCCCAAGGAGCGGGCGTTTGCTTTTCCCTCCCGCCGTCGCTATATTTTCGCGAAGCAGACGCTTTCCCCCATCAACCGTTCACTGCGGCCGCCCATGATCAAGCTCATCGCTCTCTATCGCACCCCCTCCGACACCGCCGAGTTCGACAAACACTATTTCGATGTCCACATCCCCCTCATCCGCAAGTTCCCCGGCCTCAGGAAAATCGAGGTCACGCGCGTCACGGGCGCTCCGATCGGCGAAGCAAAGTTCCATCTCATGGCCGAAATGTACTTCGATTCGAAGGACGCAATGGACGCTGCGCTCGGTTCGCCCGAGGGGAAGGCGGTCACGCGCGATATCATGAGCTTTGCGGCCGACGTCATCACGGTCTTTCACGGCGAACCGGAGTGAACGCCCCCGCACCGTGCGCGGGAAAACCAGCGTCCTCACAACAACCCGGCAGAACGGATGAGCGACTACAGCGGGAAACCCCACTCAGCATTCCGGTTCAGGAACATACTCTACGCCAAGGGGGCGTGGCGGGCCACTGTCACGATCAACAGGCCGACGATCGCCCGGCTGAACGGGATGGCCGGCGGAGGAGACGCGCGATGAAGGGACACACAGCCTGCACGCTCTTCGCTTCGGCGCTCCCGGCGCTCATCGCCGGATGCACTGCATCCGGCCCGGCCGTACGCGAGTGGGAGGAAACCGGGGGACCGTATGCACAGAACATCAGCGCGGTCCTCCCGGACAACAGGATACCGGGGACGGTCTACGCCTCGCTCGGGAACGGGGAGATTGCCATCACCACATCCGACGGCAGGTCATGGGGGCACGGCGCGCCGATCCCCGGGGGGCCGGAAGTCCGCCAGATCATTCAGGATCCGGACAGTCCCGACCGGCTCTTCGCCGCAACAGACGCCGGAGCTTTTCTCTCCCCCGACAGGGCCAGATCGTGGGGCCCCCTTCACGTCGGCCCGGCGGGGACAGGAGTGCGCGCGCTGGCGATCGACCCCTGGTCCCCTGCAGTCCTTTATGCGGGGACGGAGGGGAAGGGGCTTTTCAAATCGCCGGACAGCGGAAAGACATGGATTGAGATCAACACGTCCGCCGATCTCAACCTCGCCGGGGCGGACGTGTATGATGTCGGCATCGATCTCTCGAAGCCCGACCGGATATTCGCCGCCGTCCCGCCATACGGGATCATCGGCTCCACGAACGGCGGGAGGACGTGGGAGGCGCTGACGCCAGACATGCCGGGAACGGGTCCACGCGCGACGCGGCTCTTCGTCGGCAGGGACGGGATGATACTGTACGGGACAACGTCGGGAAGCATCGAGAAGTCGACGAACGGCGGAAGTTCATGGAGCCCCTCACGCACCGGGAAGGAATTCGACGGAATACTCTCGTTTTCCGCACACCCGGGGAACCCCGACGGCGTCATCGCCGGGACGGAGCAGGGGATCATTTATTCGTCCGACTTCGGCTCGCGGTGGGAGCCTTCAGGCGGGAATCTCCCGGAGATCCCGACCAGGGTCTCGATTGCCGGCGCGGGATCGAAGGCGACGATATTCGCATACGGAAGCGGCATAGGCATGCGCACCTCCGGGGACTTCGGCAAAACGTGGCGGGATGCGGACCTGAAACTGGAGGGATCCTCCGTGAGCGTCCTGGCGAGCGATCCAGCGGGGACGCATCTCTTCGCCGCCGCCGGTGACGCCTGCATGACGTATTCCGCGGATCCGGCCGGCCGCTGGTCGGACGCGGGTCCCGGGATCACCGGGGGACCCATACGGTCGATATCGATCGACCCGTCACTCGCGGGGGTTGTGTATGCGACGACGGCGGGGGGCGTGTTCATCTCCCGGGACAACGCCGCGACGTGGCAGCCCGCGTCCCGTTCCGTGGAGATCTCTCCATTCCTGTACCAAGCCCACCCTTCGATACAGACGCGCGTCTTCATGGCGGGGGATCAGGGAATATTCGTGTCGACAGACCAGGGACGTACGTGGGTGCGATCGAGGCCACTCGGAACCAGGTGGATCGTTCATTCACTCACGTTCTCTCCGACAAACGCCGGGAGGATCATCGGCGCCTCCCCCACAAGCGCGGTCATCATCTCAAACGACGGCGGGTTCACATGGGAGCAGGCGCGCTACGGGATCCCCGGCGACCGGGTCGAAGCAGTCACGCTTGACGACGCGGACCCTGACGTGTACTACGCGTATCTTCCCGACGGCGAATGCTTCCGGTCGCTCAACAAGGGGCTCGAATGGAACCGGTACATCCCGCCGTGGAAACCGTCGGAGAACATACGCATCTCCCCTGACCCGCGTGCCCCGTCGAGCGTCATCGCACTCGTCGACGGCAGGCACGTGTACTATTCCCCCTCCGGGGGAGGAACATGGTTCAAGCTCTTCGACGCGGACCTTCGCGCCCGGGCCGTTTCACTCTGCTGGAACTCCGCCACAATGACCCTGTACGCCGGCGCGGCCGGCAGAGGAGTCTTAAGGCTTCCCCTCGGCGAGAGAATCCGCGAGATACTCGGGGAGTAGTCCCTTCCGTCCGGTCGTGAGCACCCGGGGGAACGCGCACGGGCAGACCCTCTCATCCCACCACACATCACCGGAGAGCCCGGCATGTCATCAACGACGATCACCGTCACGCGGGAACAGGGATTCGCGCTCATATAACTTGACCGCCCGGAGGTCCTGAACGCGATCTCGCTGGGGCTCATGACCGACCTCTCGATGCGCGACTACAGTGAGGGGATCGCGGCGTTCGTTGAAAAACGGAAAGCCGTCTTTACAGGGACGTAACAGACGGGCTCACGCCATGCTATAATTGACTCTCGGGCATTTTCTTTCTATAATTTTCCCCGGAGATCCGAACGTTCATTTCCAATGAGGAGAGCCATGCAGACTCCTGCGGGCGCGACGCGTCCGGCCGCCGAGCGTGAAGCAACCATGCTGGCGAAGCTCGCGCGCAAGGAATCGATTGAAACCGTCGACGAGATGAGCGACGAGTATTTCGATCTTCTGACAAACCTGATGACGCAGCAGGCGGATTCGGAGCTCGCAGGGGGATTCGGCTACGTCCCCTGGATCATGAAGGCGCCGACGACCGAGGAAAAACTCGTGGTCTCGCAGATCGTCAGGGACGAGGTCCGGCACGGCAGGGCAATCTACAGGCTCCTCGAAGACATCGGGGTTCCCGTCGACGATTACGTCGAGCAGTTCGATTTCACGTACAGGGTGGAAGGCCAGACCGACCTGGGCGCGACCCGGGCGGGGACGGACAAGCGGCTCAACATCTTCTACTATTCGATAGACTCCTGGCCGGATTTCGTTATGTTCAACTTCCTCATGGACCAGGGAGCCGGACATCAGCTCGAGGACGTCAAGCACTCCTCCTACGGCCCCTGGCGGCGGGAGATCGACAGGATATTCAAGGAAGAGCAGACGCACATCGCGCACGGCGACTACTGGGTAAAGCGGCTCGCCCTCTCGAACGCGACACGGGGGGATATCCAGTCATCGCTCGAGCGGTGGTGGCCGCGCGTGATGGCGATATTCGGGCGCCCGGGATCGAAAAAGAACGCGCGCTACAGGGCGCTCTCGCTCAAACTGAGGGACAATCACACGGTGCGTCTTGATTTCGAGAAAGAGGTCAGGGAAAAGGCCGAGCAATGGGGGCTTGTGATTCCCCGGTGGACGCCGGACTGGGAACGGATCCCCGACGATGCGGAGATCACCGGCTAGCACTGGGATGGAAAAAACCGTCGGCATCGTCGGCGAGGGGACTCCCTGACACCGGGGAGTCCGGGCGGCCGGCGCGGAGGGCCGGGCATATTCAATAACTGATGAGGACGCTGCCGTGACACTATCACGCTCTCTTCTCACCCCGCTTGTCGCCGCGCTGCTCTGCGCCGCGGCGGGAGCACCCGCTCAGACCGGACCGAAGCCAGGGGCAAGAATTGTCCTCCTTGAGGGGAAGCAATTCGACTTCGGGAAGATCTACAGGGGCTCAGTGATGGAAAAGACGCTCTCATTCAGGAACGCCGGCTCCGACACGCTCGTCATGGGAACCATCGGCGTCTCGTGCGGATGCACGGGAGCGATGGTCACGACGGACAGGATCCCTCCAGGGGGATCGGGGGCCGTGCGGATAACATTCAACTCCAAGAACTTCTCGGGGCCGGTCCACAAGACCGTGACGCTCAACTCCAACGGCGACAGTCTCGGCTCCACGACGATCGAATTCACCGCGACCGTCATCGATGAAATCGGTCTGAACCCGCAGTCGATCATCGTGCCGGGAGCCGAGGTGCACAAGCTGAGCAAGGTCGCGCTCACGGTGACGAACAACGGCATGACTCCCCTCTCGCTCACGGGGTTCCGGACCGACCTGAAGGGGCTCGTGCTGAAACTCCCCGCCGATCCGATCCCGCCCGGAGGAACGGCGGCGATTGACGTCGAATTCACGCCGGAAGCTCCGTCGCCGATGCTCAGCGACGGCGTGTTCGTCGCGACAAACAACATCAGGCAGCCCGAAGTCTATCTCCAGGTGTACGGAGGGGTCCGCCAGGCAAAGTCTCCGTAGGCGGGGAAAGAAGCCGATGCCCTCCCCCTCTGACACCGTACTCGCATTTATCCAGGCCATCAACCGCCACGAGATCGGGACGCTCGCGAAGCTCATGACGCCCGACCACGAGTTCGTCGATTCGCTGGGGGTCGTCGCGCGCGGGCGCGACAGCATGCGCCAGGCATGGATCGCGTATTTCTTCATGATCCCTGATTACACGATCGAGATCAACGGGATCTTCCCCCTGGGCGAGAGCGTTGCAATCACCGGAACAGCCTCGGGAACCGTGGCCGTCCGCGGAGAGCTTCCGGAGGCCAACCACTGGGTGATCCCAATGGCGGCGCGGGCGGAGGTGCACGAGGGGCTCGTCGCCCGATGGCAGGTGTTTGCAGACAATGACCCGGTCCGCCAGATTCTGAACCGTACGTGATCTCTCTCTCCTCACTCCGACAGACCTCCATGATCCTGAAACGGAAGTACATTATCGCCATCGCCTGCGCAGTCCTATTCATCGCACTTATCGTCATCCGCGTCGCAACCGGGGATTCGGGGGCGGATACACGCAGACAGAGCATACCGGTCGTGAAGACGGAACACCCCCTCCGCCAGAACGTTACATACAATCTCCTGTACACGGCCGACGTCGCCGCCATACAGGCGGCCGGCATCTACCCCAAGGTGAGCGGGACGTTGGACCGCGTGTACGTGGACATGGGGACCCCCGTCAGGCGGGGACAGATGCTGGCGCTCATCGACACGACAGAGCTGTCCCAGACCCGGGCGCAGGCGGCGGCAACGGCGCAGAACGCCCGGCTCACGTACCACCGCACAAAGGACCTGTACGACCAGAAACTCGTCGCCGCCCAGGACCTCGAAAACGCGGACGCCGGGATGAAGGTAGCCGTCGCCGCGCTCGACGTGGCGACAACGCGCCTGGACTATGCGAGGATCACCGCCCCGTTCGGCGGAACGATAACAAAGAGGTCCCTCGATCCCGGGGCCGTCGTGAGCGCACTCTCCTCGACGCTCTTCATGCTGATGGACCTCGACAGGATGAAGATCATCATCAACGTCCTCGAGCAGGACATCCCGCGCGTGACGATGGGGCTCGAGGCCTCCGTCACCGTCGATGCGTATCCCGGGAAGAAGTTCACGGGGAAGGTCTCGAAATTTGCGGAGGCGGTCGATCTGTCGACACGGACGATGGCGGTAGAAGTCGACATCCCCAACCCCGGGCATCTCCTCCGTCCGGGGATGTTTGCCACCGTGACGCTCACCGTCGGAGAGCACGCGGATGCGCTCACGCTCCCGACGCAGGCGTTCCTGAAAGATGATCAGGGGTTGTACATATTCGTCGCACGGCAGGACACCGCGCGCCGCATGCGCGTCAGCACCGGGAACGAATTGAATTCCCGGACGGAAATACTCTCCGGCCTGGAAGGGACGGAAGACGTCATCACCACGGGCCAGCAGTTCGTCAGGAACAACGGCCCCGTGGTCGTTCAACATTAATCTCTCCCGGACATTATGTGGCTTACACGGCTTGCGCTCCGCTATCCCATTTCCACGTTCCTCTTTGCCCTGACGATACTCGTCTTCGGGCTCGTGTCGTTCACGCAGCTTCCCGTCGACCTGCTGCCGAACATCACGGTCCCCGTCGTCTCGGTCATTACCTTTTACACAGGGGCAGGACCGCTCGACATGGAGCAGTCGGTCACACGCATCATCGAGCGTGGGGTGTCCTCCACAAACAACGTCGATTACGTCGTCTCCTCGACGCGCGAGGGAATCTCCTCAATCCGGATTTTCTTCACGTGGGACGCGAACGTCGACGTCGGGCTCGTCGACGTCGTCCAGCACGTCAACAGGATCCTCACGCAACTCCCGACGGGGATCTCCACGCCCGTCGCCCTCAGGTTTGACATCACGAGCCAGCCGGTCTGCAACATCGCAATCTCCGCGGACATGGACGAGAGGGACCTGTATGACCTCGCCTACAACACGATCGAGCCGCAGATCGAGCACCTCTCCGGCGTCGCGCAGGCGCAGGTCCTGGGGGGGAGGATCCGCGAGATCCACGTCACGCTCAACCAGGAACGGCTGCAGGCGATGGGACTCTCCGTCGCCGGCGTGTTCAACGCGGTCGCCAGCGCGAACCTGATCCTCCCCTCCGGCGACCTGAAGACGGGAAAATACGACTACACGCTGAAGACGGAGAGCCAGTTCAACGTCGTGAAACCGATGGGTGACATCGTCCTGAGGGTCACGGGGGGCGTCCCGGTGCGGATCAGGGACGTCGGCACCGTGACCGACAGCTATCAGGAGCAGACAGAGCTCGTCCGGATCGACGGGAAGCCGGGCGTGACGATGCGCGTGCAGAAGCTGGCGAACGCCAACACGATCGAGGTCGTCGACAACGTGGTCAGGGCGATCCCGAAGCTCACCGGGATCCCGCCGAACGTCAAGATGACGCTCTCCTTCGACCAGTCCCTCTACATACGGCAGACGATCTCGGGGCTAGAGCGGGAGGGGGGGATGGGCGCACTCCTGGCCATGATCATCATCATGCTCTTCCTCCGGAACATGCGCGGAACACTCATCATCCTCGTGGCGATCCCCCTCTCGATACTCATCACGTTCATCTGGTTCAGGTTCGGCGGCGCCTCGCTGAACATCATGACGTTCGGGGGGCTCGCGCTCGCCGTCGGAAGGCTTGTCGACGACTCCATCGTGGAGCTAGAGGCGATCTCGCGCCACTACAACGAGCGGAAGCCGAACCAGACGAAGCTGCAGGCAACGCTTGAAGCGGCGCAGGAGGTCGCCTCCCCGATATTCGTCTCCACGCTCACGACGGTGATCGTGTTCCTGCCGATCGTCTTCCTCACCGGGATCGCGAAGCTCCTGTTCATCCCCCTCACGATAACGATCGCGGTGGCGCTTTTCGGCTCGTTCTTCGTCTCGCGGACCGTCACGCCCCTCATGTGTCTGAATTTCCTCCCTCCCGAGAAGCACCTGGACAGGGAGTCGGCGGCGATGCCGGACAGAATCCGTGTGCGTGCCCACGACATGCTGGAGGCGATCGACGGGTGGTACGAGCGGCAGCTCAGATGGACGCTCAGGCACCGTGCAGCGGTCATCTGGGGGATATTCGCCACCGCTCTCCTCTCGCTCGGTCTCGTCTTTTTTATCGGGACGGAGTTCTTCCCGGATCAGGATGAGGGGCAGTTCTCGATTACCGTCAAGCTTCCCGTCGGGACACGGATCGAAGAGTCGACGCTCACGTGCGAGCAGATCGAGAAGGTCCTGCAGGAGAATATCCCCGAGATCCAGTCAGTCATCACGGACATCGGGATCCCCACCGCGCGGAGCGGATCCCTCTTTGCACGAAATTCGGGAACACACGCGGCCAATATCAGCGTCGCGCTCGTCTCCCCCGAGCAGAGGAAGCGGGACATATTCGAGATCATCAGGGCCATCCGCCCCAAGCTCGCCAGAATCCCCGGTGTCGCGCTGTACATAAGCCCGAGCGGGTTCCTCCGGTTCCTGCTGAATTTCGGATCAAACGCCCCGATTGACGTCGAGATCAACGGCTACGACATCGATGCCGGCACCGAGCTCGCGAAGACCGTCGCCGGGATCGCCCGCTCGACGCCGGGCGCCGTCGACGTGCAGGTGACCCGGGAGGATAACCTGCCGGAGCTCCGGGTGAAGATCGACCGGGACAAGGCGGGGACGCTCGGGATCAACGTCGCGAACATCTCGAACACGATAAGCACGTGCATTAACGGGAACGTGGCATCGATGTATACCGACCCCGTCACCGGGAACGAGTACAACATTCTTGTGCGGCTCAACGAGGACTACCGGTCGCGGATCGAGGACCTGAGGAACATCGTCCTGACGGCGGACAACGGACAGCCGGTCCTCCTGGGGAACGTCGCCACGATCGTCAAGGACAACGTCCCGGTCCAGATTGACAGGAAATACCAGCAGCGGCTCGTTGAGGTCACGGCGAACGTTCAGGGATCGGACCTCGGCACGGTGGCGGGTGCGATACAGCAGAAGATCGACAAACTCACACTCCCACCGGGGTTCGAGATCCGCCAGAGCGGAAACGTCGCGCAGCAGAACAAGACGTTCCGGGACCTGGGAATGGCGTTCGCTCTCGCCATCATACTCGTCTACGTTGTGATGGCCTCGCAGTTCCAGTCGCTCGTCGATCCGTTTATCATCATGTTCACGGTCCCGCTGGGGATCGTCGGGGTCCTGTGGATGCTCTTCCTCACGAGGACGACGCTTTCGGTGACATCGTTCCAGGGGGTCATCGTCATGGTCGGCATCGTCGTCAGCAACGGGATACTCCTCGTCGACTTCACGAACAGGCTCCGGCAACGGGGGGTCCCGCTCGAGGAGGCGGTCGTGAAGGCGGGACGAACGCGGCTGAAGCCCATACTCATGACCTCCATCGCGACGGTCCTCGGATTGATCCCGATGGCGATCGGGTTCGGCGGGGAATCGACGCAGGCGCCGCTTGCGATCGCGGTGATCGGCGGGCTCACGGTGTCCACGACTTTGACGCTCTTCTTCGTGCCGTCGCTCTATATCGTTTTCGAGAATCGATTCAAGAGGGAGATGAAAACTCCCGGAGAGGAGACCTGACGTGAACCCCCTCCGGAGTTACCTCTTCGTATTCCTGTCCGCATCATGCGCGGCATCGGCACCGGCGCAGCAGATCGACACGCTCACTCTTGAGCGGGCCGTCACGCTGGCAATCGAGCATCAGCCCTCCCTCCACGGCTCAATTGCCGGGGTCAAAGCTGCAGATGCCGGGCTGAAGCTGGCTGTGGCGGGGTACCTCCCTTCCGTCGCGCTGAGCGCATCGGATACGCGTACGGGAGGGACTATACTCATCAACCCCGCATTCCCCCCCACAAACCGGTTTTACAGCAGCTATGCCGCCGGTCTCACCGGGACGCTCACCGTCTGGGATTTCGGGAAGACGAGCGGCAGGGTGTCGCAGAACAGCTACCTTTCCGACGCCTCACGGGATGACTATGCATCGGCCGTCGAGATCCTGGCAGTGAACACGGACGTCGCATACGTCACATTCCTGCAGGCGCGGCGGGTCGTCGAAGTCAACGAAGAGGCGCTCGCCTCGACCGCCCGCCATCTCGCACAGGCACGGGCGTTCTATGCCACCGGGAGGCGCCCGCAGCTGGACGTGACGAAAGCGGAGGTGGACTCACTGAATGCCAACGTGAACCTGATACAGGCGAGAAATGCATTCCGGCTGGCCAGGCTCCAGCTCGAGAATACGATGGGCGTCCATCCGCCGAACGAGTATGCGGTTGTGGATTCGTTCACGCTCCCGGCCACGTTCACGTCGCTCCAGGAGGCGCGTTCCGCCGCGCTCCGGAACCGCCCCGAGCTCACCGCGGCACAGGCCAGACTCGAGGCCGGGAAAGCAGGCGTCACGGCGGCATGGGGGCAGCACCTTCCGACGGTTGCGCTCTCCGGCGGATACACGTGGGCGGGGTTCGACTTCCCGCTCTTCAGCCGCTGGAACGCCGGCGTGACGTTTACGCTCCCGATATTCCAGGGATTCGCCCTGGATGCGGGGGTCGAGCAGGCCGAAGCAAACCGCGACGTCGCACAGGCGAACATGGACGTGCTCACAGAGAGCGTCATGCTGGAGGTCGAGCAGCAGTGGCTCTCGGTTCGGGAGGCAGCAGAACGCGCGGTTGCCACGGCAAAGCTCGTCCAGGAATCCGCGGAGAACCTCAATCTCGTCGAGCGGCAGTATGCCGCGGGCGTGGCGACTTCGCTTGACGAATCTGACGCGCGGCTGACGCTTTCCAATTCGAGAATCACCGACATACAGGCGCAGTTCGACTACAGGACCGGGCTCGTCAGGTTGAGGCGCGCAATGGGACTGAGCGTGGTGCCTCCTCCGCCCGGGAAATAGAGGGGAAAACCCCCTACAAGGGGGGACGGACCGGATTCGTCCCCCTTTGAGCTCCGGCCGTCCCCCCTTCCCTGCAAGACACAATTTTTCTTACCTTCCTCAAATCGCTGTCAACCGATCTTCTCCCCGCGATGTCTAATTGAAAGAACGACCCCCACAGCAAGGTCAAGACATGCCCGCTGCCGACGAGCAGCAACTGATAGACCGGGCACGTAAGGGGAGCCAGGAAGCTTTCCGGGTTCTTGTGGAACGTCATATGAAGCACGCGTACAACGTCGCGTTCGGATTTGTCGGAAACCACGAGGACGCCGCAGATGTGGCGCAGGACGCATTCTTCCGCGCGCACAGGGCTCTCACCTCCTTCAGGGGGGACGCGGAGTTCGGCACCTGGATTCACCGGATCGTGATGAACCTGGCCATAAACCGGGCGAAGCAGAACCGCACGCGCGGTGAACGGGAGGTGCGCGCTGGTGACGCCGGCATCGCAGGGGCCGCCGGAGGGGACGGTGAGACCCCCCACGGAGAGGACATGAGCGCGCACGTCGAAAGGGCGCTCCATGAACTCCCGACGCTTCAACGCGCGGTTGTCATACTCCGGCATATCGACGGGCTCTCGACAAAACAGGTGAGCCGGATTCTGCAGTGCTCCGAAGGGACGGTGAAGACCCACCTTTTCCGGGGGCTCAAGAAACTGAGAACAAAGCTCGACTATCTTCAAGAGGACGTTGCGTGAGCGCACATGTTCGCGAAAAATTGTTCGAATATCTGACGGGAGATACCCTCCCCGAAGAGGCGGGATCGGTCGAGGAACATCTCTCCCGGTGCGCGGCCTGCCGGGAGGATCTCCGGATGCTGAGGGAGGCGGTCGGGCTGCTCCCCCGGAGAGGGAAGCTCCCGAGCGAGGAACGGGACGAAAAGTTCTGGGCATCGTTCCCACCAACTGTAGAAGAGCGGATTGCGATGGCGAAGAGGAGCCGCACGTCCGTCTTCGCGGCCGCCGCCGACCAGATCAGCTCGTTCGTCCACTTCAACCGTTCCCCCCTACTGGCCGGGAGCGGCGCTCTTGCAGCGATCGCGCTGGCGGTACTCCTTTTCATACGCCCCGCACCCGAAACGGCGCCGGCAGTGGCAGGGCATTCCCTTCAACAGGGAACGGAGGCCGGGAATCTGGAGCCGGCGGGGGCGCAGCTCCACGATTACCTCAAGAAATCACGCGTCCTCCTCGTGGGAGTCTCCAACATGAGGACCCGCGACGACAACACGTTCGACCTGAGCGTCGAGCGCCGCCAGTCGCGCGAGCTTGTCCACGAAGCGAGGGATCTGAAACGGCAGCCTCTTGACCCCCGCTCTGCGAAACTTGTCGGGGACCTTGAAAAAATACTCATCGAGCTCGCAAACAGCGACAGGAGACACGACGTCCCGGACGTGGAGATCATCCGTTCGGGAATTCGCGACCACAATCTCCTCTTCAAGATACGGATGACCGAATCGGCGCTCGCCGAGGCGGCATACGAAAGGAACAGGCAATGAACACACGAGACCGCATATGTACGTTAGCGGCCGCTCTCCTCATTTTTGGCCCCGGGGGACGCGGCCAGACACCCGGGCCCGACGCCGTGCAGAGATTCCGGATCGATGCGGGGAGCGGAGACGTCACGGTGCTGGCGTGGAACCGCTTGCCGGCCTGGAACCGTCCCGCTGCCCGGGAGGACGACAAGAACGACGCCGGATACGCGCTGTACAAAGAAGGATACGCGCTCGTCCTGGAGGAGAAATATGCAGCCGCGCGTAAGAAATTCGAAGAGCTCCTCTCAAAATTCCCGTCGAGCTCGTACTCGGACGATGCCAGATACTGGACCGCTTACAGCCTGCGCAATTCGGACAGGGAAAAGGCGATCGAGGACTACAAGCAATTCATCAGGGGCCACCCGCAAAGCTCCTATTACGACGATGCCGTCGCCGATCTGAATGCGCTCCAGATGGACACGCCGCAGCCGGCCCCGGCGGCCGCTCCCGGGCAGATGATCGTCATGCCCCCGCGTGCCCCCCGGGCCCCGGCAGCATTCGGCATCGGGCCCAGCACCGGAATCATGCTCCGCCAGATGAAACGCGAGATGCAGCATCTCTCGCGCCTGGGGGGGATCCGCGCCGCCGGTCCATTCGCCGGATGGCGGGAGGAGGAAAAACTTGACGACGCAACCCGGTTGAAAATGGACGCCCTGTACGCTCTGGGGGAGACCAGGGAAGACGACAAATCATTCTCGACGCTCCGCGAGGTCGCACTCGATCAGCGCGCGGTCCACCCCTTAAGGGAAGCGGCAATGGACGCCCTCTCGGGGTTCACGAAACACGATGCGCTCGGGGTCTTCGTGGAGATCGCCAAGAAGGACACGAGCGCTGACCTGCAGGGATTCGCCATCGACTATATCGGCGAACACGGGAGCGACAAGAATCAGCGCGTGTCGGTCCTTGAGGACCTCTTCAGGTCGATCCCGAAATCCCGGGTGGACCAGAGGAAGACGATCGTGTTTACTGTCGCGGACGTCGGCAACGACAGGGCAGTCGAGTTTCTGAAAAAGGTGGCGCTCACAGACGACGACTACGATCTCCGGAGGGACGCGGTGTACTACCTCGGAAGCATCGGAGGGGAGAGCGCGCGGTCCGCGCTGTACGAAATACTCAAAGGACAGTAGGAACACGGCCGGGCGGTCGGGACACATTAGAGGGAGATGGAAAGGGTAGAGGAAGAGCTCCGGTCGTTCGGAAACCGGATAAGGACGGAGGTGCAGTATCTGGGAAAAAAGCTGAGAAGCGTCGCAAGCTGAGATGCATCCGCAATGACAGAGGAGCCCCGGGATTTCTCCCGGGGCCCCTTTCCGCGTGTACCGCGGCCCCCCCCACTACTTCAGAAGCACCATCTTCTTCATCGCCGAGTACGCCGCACCTCCGTCCGGTCCCTTTACTTCGAGTCGATAGAAGTAGACGCCGCTCGAGAGCACCCGTCCCGCTGCATCACGCCCATCCCACACTGTCTCGTGCGTCCCCGACGCAAGGGGACCGTTCACGAGTGTCACCACCTCCTGCCCGAGCAGGTTGAAGATTTTCATCGTCGCCGTACCCGCGACCGGAAGCGAAAAGTCTATCCGTGTCGACGGGTTAAACGGATTGGGATAGTTCTGCCCCAGCGCGTACGACGCGGGAACCCCGGCTGAACCGGAAGGGGAAACCGACGTCGCGACGCCGAGCGAAAAGTCCTGCGTCATCGCAAACTGGGATGCGCCAATGCTTGTCGACTGCACGCCATCGTTGTAGCCCATGAGGTCCGCGGTGATCGTCAGGGCTCCCGCGGGGAGCGCATCGATGACATAGGAGCCCGTCCCGTCCGTCATCCCGTACCCGAGCGCGGCACCGCCGGCATCCTCCACGACGACATTCACCCCTTCCAGACCCTGCCCTCCCGCAGTGATGGTGCCCGAGAGGGTCGCTACGCCGTTCGAGTGTATCTGCTTGACGCCGATATCAATCCCCGAAACATCGCCGGACACAGTCACCGTATCCGCGTCTTTCCACTTCAGCACGCCAAACGCTCCGGCCTTATAGAACGCCGGGGCATAGTCACCGAACGGGACCGCAAGGAGGATGTATTTTCCGGCAAGAAGGTGGCCCACGCTGAACGCACCGAGTGAATCGCTGAATCCGAACCGCACCGCCCTCGACGCGTATGGCCGGAGCGGGAACACGATGACCCGCGAAGGAACCCGTACTCCAGCGGAATCCCATACGATGCCGCTTATCGAATAGATCTGCGGCGGCCGGTGAGGATTCAGATTGAAGTCTATCCCGCTCACGTCCCCCGCAGCCGGTATCACCGTCGCTTCGGACGGCGTGCTCTTGTGGTCATAGTACTGAGGGAAGTATCCCCCCTTCACCGCAAGCGCCGTGTATGACCGCTCTGACAGCACCGTTGCATCGTATGCCCCCGCCGAATCAGTCAAACCCTCCCAGGCGACACCAAAGACACAGCCCAGATCGGGATCCGCGAACTTCTCCCCGGGGAGCATCGTGACAAGCGCGCCTGAGGCGGCCATGACAGGGATCTCCTGTCCGGTCCGCATGATCACCACACGCGCGGCTTTGAGAGGATTCCCCGTGGAGTCGAGCACCGTCCCGCGTATGTGCACGGGGACAGGGGGAACGAACTTTACAAGTGCAAAAGCGACCGTGTCCACCCCACCGTCGGTCACGGCCACCGGCGTCGCATGCGCGGCGTCGTGTGCATTTTTGTACCATTTCGTCTGATAGGCTGGCCACGGAATCATCGACATGAGAGGCACCATCATGAGCGGAGGATTGCACTCCACCAGGTACTTCCCGGTGTCAAGGACCGCTGAATACTTCCCCGCGGTGTCCGACCAAACCTGGGGTATCCAGAGAATCGGCGAGGAGGGGCGGAAAAACATGACGCGCGAATACGCAAGCGGCTTGCCGGTCAGGCTGTCGGTCACTGTTCCGACGATCTTCCCCGTCTTTTCGCCGCCGGAGGGGCCGGGGGTTATCCACGCGAGGTTACTCCTCGAACTCTCCCGGACGGTCGAGTCGGGCATCACCCAGACCCATGTTACGTAATAGTAATATGTATGCCCGGCGGCGACCTGCGGGTCGTTGTACTCCATCTTGTCCGTCGCGTTGAGAAACTTGAATGAAACCGAATCGTCGACAGAGCGATAGACCCTGAACGTGCTGCTCATCGAAGGCACGGGAGGCAGAAATTTCGGCAGCTCCCAGTTTAATACAACCCCCTGCAGCATGATGGCAGCGGCGGGGGGAATGGCATGGACAGTCAGATTTACCGGAGGAGGGGGTAGCTGCGCGAACGCACCGCCTGAAAGGGCAGCCGAAATCAAAACCGCCAGAAAAACGTAGCCCAGACGCTTCATTGGTGGATCCTCCTTAAGTAAATTTTTGGTCAGAGGTGCACTTGTAGAGCTTCTAGAACTTGCAACACCCGTGCCAGCGCAGAAGCGGTCCTCTGAGGGGGCGGCGACTCCTGTAAGTCGTTGATACGCTTTCCTCTACGCACGGAGGTCCGGCATCGCCGCGCCGGCATCTGACCGGACAATGCGGGAATCGCAGGGCGAAGTGCGGGAACAACTTCAAATCATGCAGTAGGATGCACCGCCGGACCCCGACGGGGGGGAGAATTGAGGAATTCCTCTTTTTTGCCTATCTTCCGTATCGGTTTTCCACCTATCGGGGAGCAACACCGGCCGCCGCTTGAGACTCTACCAGCTCTTCATCAATGACCAGTTCGTTGACGGGGAAGAGAAACGGACATTCTCTTCGCTCAACCCGTTCAGCGGCGAGACCTTTGCGACGTGCGCCCGGGCGGGCGCCTTTAGGCGGATACGGGCAGAGCGGCATCGGGCGGGAATTCGGGCTCGACGGATTGAAAGAGTATACCGAAGCGAAGCACATCCACGTGGACCAGGCGGGCACACGCGAGAAAAAACCATGGTACGACACCGTCGTGCCGAGACATTGACCAATCATCAACCATTCACAATCCTGGAAAGGCCAACCCGATGACCCCCAATGCCCGTTATGCGGCGAGCGTTGCTCTCTCCTCCGTCACACTTTTTTTCCTCCTCTGTTTCGCGGGGTGCGGCGAAGAGAAGAAAATGGAACAGGTAAAACCGGGCGACATGGAGACGTACAGGGACCCCGGATTCGGGTATTTGATCCAGTATCCCAAAGGCTGGATGCCGAACGCGGAGGTCGGGCGGGCGGGATTCTATAGCGCGCAGGACGTCGACAAGAAATTCCTCGATCCCACAGGCCAGTTCCCCGACGGCGTCATGATCGGCGTCACCGTCATCCGTTCCGCCAGTACAGACACGGCGAAAAAAATCATGGATGACATGGTCAAGAGCGGCTTCGTCGTCGCCAAACCGGAAACCGTGTCCGTCGGCGGAAGGCGGGGAGTGCGCTACGGGTATTCCGGGCTGTACACAAAGACCGTCAAGGAGACGGGCGAGCACATCTATGTGCCGTCAGACAGCGTCGTGTACGACATCCGCTGCGCCGGGTTCGGAGGGTACTACGACGCGTACAAAGCGGTCTTCGACGCTTCGATCGCCACGCTGCAGTTCCCGAAGCCGGCCGTCCCCGGAAGGGATCCCTCGCTCCCGTCCGAGAATACGGCGGAGGTGAGCGGCAAACTCTTCTCGATCTCATACCCCGACAACTTCACGCAGCTCGGTGTGTCGAAGGGGACGAACGACGAGGTGATCGAGCTGCGAGGCGTCCGGGGGGACTGCTCCATCCGCGTCGACGTCTTCGGCGCCAAGGGACTGACCGTCGAAAAGGTGTTCGACCAGAACAAGGGAAAGTACAAGGCAACCGCGACCGGAAAGGCGACCGTGTCCGGCCTCCCGGCGCTGTCGCTGACGTATGCCGCAACGGCGAACGTCCAGCGGAGGTTCTATTTCATCGTGAAAAACGACAAGGTGTTCCGCGTGACGATGGACTGGTTCCGCCCGCAGGCCGACGAGTACCTGAAGGCATACGACAAAACAATCAACTCACTGAAAATCAAATAGAAGGCACCCGGAGGCTTTTCATGGACCCCAAGCTCGTCACCACGGCATTCACGCTTGACGGCTATCGGATCGTCAAGAATCTCGGCGTCGTGCGGGGAATTACCGTGCGTTCCCGGTCGATCATCGGCAACATCGGCGCCGGCATCCAGACGCTGTTCGGCGGGAATATCTCCCTGCTGCAGGCGCTCTGCGAGCGCACGCGCCAGGAGGCGTTCATGCTCATGATGCAGCACGCGGCCGAACACGGCGCCAACGCCGTCGTCGGCATGCGGTACGACGCCAACGAGGTGATGTCGGGCGTGACCGAGGTGCTGGCGTACGGCACCGCGGTCGTCGTCGAAAAGGCATAACGGGAGGGGCACCCCCTCCCCCAACGTTCTCTGACTAATGCGAAGGCTCCTTATGCGAGGTCTTATCATCGGATTCATCGTCGCCGCGGGTCTTGCGGGAACAGCCGCGGAATCGTATTCCCAGCAGGCCATTCCCAGTCCGCGCGATTCGGTCTCTCTCACGGTCGACACGACCGTCATCAGCATCAACTACGGCCGCCCCTCCATGCGCGGGAGGAAGATCATGGGAGGACTCGTTCCCTGGAACAAGGTCTGGCGCACGGGCGCGAACCAGGCGACGCACCTGAAGACATCGTCCGACATGACGTTCGGCGGCGTCCCCGTTACCCGGGGAACCTATACGCTCTGGACGCTCCCCTCCCCCGAAGGGTGGAAGGTGATACTCAACAAGCAGACCGGGCAGTGGGGGACAGTCTACAATCCCTCGCTGGACCTTGCACGTTTTGACGCGACGGTGGAACAGCTTCCTGCGGCGGTCGACACGTTTACGATTGCACTGAAAGGGAGGGACAAATCCTCCGGGGTGATGGTCCTTGCGTGGGAGAACACGTCGATCAGCGTTCCGTTTCGGATCGGGGGGAACATCCGTCCACTGAGTCCCGGTGATTCCGCCGCGATCACCCTCGGCGCGACGACGCTGACCATCCGGTACAGCCGTCCCTACCAGCGGGGGCGGATACTCTGGGGGACCGTGGTCCCGTTCGATTCGGTGTGGCGCACGGGCGCAAACCTGGCGACGTCACTGAAGGCCGACGGCGACGTAACCATCGGCGGGAAGACCATCCCCGCGGGCTCGTACACGATCTACTCCATCCCCTCCGCCAGCGCGCTCACGCTCATCGTAAGCAGGAAGCCGGGAGGACGCGAGCCCGCATACGACCGCACGGCCGATGCTGCCCGTATTGTCATGAAGGAGGAGAAGTCCCCCACGCCGATCGACCCGTTCCGCATCTGGTTCGAGAAGGAAGGGACGGGAGGGGGAACGCTCAACCTCGGGTGGGGACACCGGTTCTTCAGCGCGCACATCACGGCTCCGTAGGTCGCTTTCCCGTGGCGCCAGGAAGCGGCGCCATCTCGGGCCCGCTGAACGGCAGCGGGCCCTCGACCGGGTCCCTGCTTGCATGTTCTGCACCCGTGACGTACATTACTCCACCCCTTTCGTTCTTGCAGCGTTTCATACATTCCCGGCTCACTCACTCAACGTCGGCGCATGGATATCCAGGGCAAGACCGTGCTCGTCATAGGCGGATGGGGACTCGTCGGATCGGCAATCTGCCGCCGGTTCATGACCGAGCGCCCGGAAAGGATGATCGTCACCTCCCTCACAAAGGCGGAGGCGATGGATGCGGTCGAAAGCCTCCGCAGTGATTACCGCGACGCCGGGAGGAACTTCTTCATCCCCTGGTGGGGGAACATCTTCGTGCGCGAGCAGCTTAAGGACATGCCCCGCGAGACAATACTCGCGAGTGAAAAATACCGGACGATGATCATCGAGGACATCGTCGAAGAGCTCTCCGGTCCCGTCCTGAAGAGATCGTCCCTCTACCGCCTCTTGCAGAAGTACAAACCCGACGTCGTCGTCGACTGCGTCAACTCGGCGACGGGCATCGCCTACCAGGACATCTTCCAGGTCTCGCGCGAACTCATCAGAGGGGTGAAACACGCGCGCGCCTCGCGAAAGGCACCTCCGGCGGCCCTCTTCGACAGCATCGAACGGCTCCTCTGCACGCTCTACGTTCCCCAGCTCATCAGGCACGTGCAGATCATGTACCGGTCGATGCAGGAAGCGGGGACGGGCATTTACGTGAAAATCGGGACGAGCGGCACGGGGGGGATGGGGCTGAACATCCCCTACACGCACAGCGAGGAGCGCCCTTCCAGGGTCCTCCTTTCGAAATCCGCCGTCGCGGGAGCGCACACGCTCCTCCTGTTTCTCATGGGGCGAACCCCCGACGCACCCATTACGAAGGAGATCAAACCCACCGCCGCGATCGCGTGGAAGAAGATCGCGTACGGGGAGGTCACGCGGCGGGGAAGACCGATACCGCTCGTGGATTGCCCTCCTTCCCGGGCGGTCCGGCTCGAGAGAACGCTCCGCCTCTCCATGCCTGAGGCCGCAACGGCGACCGGGGAGACACTGAAATCTGTCTATATTGATACAGGCGAAAACGGCCTTTTTTCGCGGGGGGAATTCGAAGCAATCTCGACGCCGGGACAGATGGAATTCGTCACTCCCGAGGAGATCGCTGAGAGCACGATATTCGAGATCCGGGCCGGGAACACCGGCCATGACATCATCAATGCGCTTGACAACGCCACGCTCGCCCCGACGTACCGGGCGGGATTCATGTTCAACAGCGCCATGGACAGCCTTCAGCAGCTCGAGAAGGAACATGGAGTTGACAGCGTCGCCTTCGAAATGCTCGGGCCTCCCCGGCTCTCGAAACTCCTTTACGAGTCGTACCTCCTCAAGCTCTGCTTCGGCGAGATCAGGAGCGTCACCCGCTCCAACGCCGCGACGATGAGCCGGCGGCTCACGGACCTCATCGAGACCGATGACAAACTCCGGTCCCAGATCATCTCCATCGGCATCCCCATTCTCCTCCCCGACGGCAGATCCATGCTCCGCGGGGCCGCGATCAAGATCCCCCCGGACAGGGGGGATGACACGTTTCCCGTCTCCCCGAAGTCGATCGACAGGTGGGCGCACGACGGCTGGGTGGACCTGCGGGAGAAGAACATGACGGTCTGGCTCCGGCGCTTGACGGAAATCAGCCGGATGGTGGAAAAGCTCCCGGAAGAAGAGACCAGTTCGCGCAACATGCACAACCGTGAATACTGGAAAAACCTCGCCGAGATCGATCCCGGAAAGATCTGCGGATGGATCTTCACGTACGAGGAAAAAGGCAAACGAATGAAGGCATAAGACAATGAAACGGATCGGCATACTGACTGGAGGCGGCGATGTCCCCGGCCTCAACCCCTGCATCAAAGCTGTTGTTTTCCGCGCCATTGACGCCGGCTACGAAGTCCTCGGCATCCGCCGCGGCTGGGGCGGACTCCTCAATTACAATGTCGCGGAGAAAGAGAAGTCGCTGGAGTGGATTATCCCCCTGACGAAGACGAACACCCGGACCATCGACCGCTCCGGAGGGACGTTCCTCCATACATCGAGGACAAACCCCGGAAAAGTGAAGGCCGCCGACGTCCCGGCATTCCTGAAGGACCCCAAACACCCGCAGGTGGACGGGAGGCTGGACTTCACCCCCCACGTCCTCCGGGTCCTCAGCGCCCTGGGCATCGACGCGCTCATTACGATCGGAGGGGACGACACGCTCAGTTACTCGGCGCGGCTCCACGAGGAGTCGTTCCCCGTCGTGGCAATCCCGAAAACGATGGACAATGACGTCTACGGCACCGATTACTGCATCGGCTTTTCGACGGCGGTCACGCGGAGCGTCGATTTCATCACCAACCTCCGCACGCCGACCGGCTCACACGAGAGGATCGCCATTGTCGAGCTCTTCGGGAGAAACTCCGGCGAAACCTCCCTGATCTCCGCGTACCTCGCGGGGGTGGACAGGGCGATCATCTCCGAAGTCCACTTCGACCCGGAACGGCTGGCGCAATTCCTCATGGAAGACAAAAAGAACAACCCCAGCAACTACGCCATTA